>ENA-OFCF01000690-OFCF01000690.1-metagenomes-genome-assembly--contig:-NODE-690-length-14390-cov-25.550541_pt1 | contig 14390 bp, 10 predicted proteins | sample MGYA00153387_OFCF01 | MGnify analysis MGYA00153387
GCGAAGGTGGCCGTACTGTTGGTGCCGGCGTTGTTGCCAAGATCATTGCTTAATTAGTTCGGGTTTAGGGGTATAGCTCAATTGGCAGAGCGTCGGTCTCCAAAACCGAAGGTTGTAGGTTCGATTCCTACTGCCCCTGCCACCATGTAGTGGTAACGCTAAGCCCGCCAGTAAATGGCGGGCTTAAGTGTCTTGTGCTCCAGCATAGTTGGAGTGAGAAAAAGTGAGATATGGCCACATCGCAAGTAGAAACAGTTCGCACAGGTGCCGATAAGATCAAGTTGGTTGGTGCATTGCTTTTGGTGGTTGCTGCAGTAGCCGGGTTTTATTTGCTATCAAAGCAAGGATCTTTTGCTCAATGGGGTGCGCTGACGGTGGGGCTGATTGCTGCCGCCGCGACATTCTTGGTTTCTGAGCAAGGCAAGCAATTGCTGGCCTTTGGTAAAGATTCTTGGAAAGAAGTCAAAAAAGTAGTGTGGCCAACTCGCAAGGAAAGCTTGCAGATGACCCTCTACGTTTTTGCGTTTGTAGTGGTCATGGCACTGTTTTTGTGGCTGACAGATAAAACGCTTGAATGGGCTCTTTATGATCTCATTTTGGGCTGGAGAAGCTAATGACTGATTCGATCGAACCTGTGTCGGGTGAGGCCGGTGCGTCTGCTCCTGTCAATCCTGATCTGCGTTGGTATATCGTGCATGCCTATTCGGGCATGGAAAAGGCGGTAGAGCGCAATATTACTGAGCGCATTAATCGCGCAGGTATGCAAGATAAGTTTGGTCGTATTTTGGTTCCCACCGAAGAAGTGGTGGAAATGAAAAATGGCCAGCGCAAGACAACGGAGCGACGCCTATTTCCTGGCTACGTCTTTGTCGAAATGGTCATGGAAGATGACACTTGGCACTTGGTCAAGCATACGAGCAAGGTTACTGGGTTTGTGGGCGGTGCAAAAAATCGCCCAGCACCGATCTCTGAAGCTGAAGTTCAGAAGATTGTGAGCCAGATGCAAGAGGGCTCCGAAAAGCCTCGGCACAAAATTGAGTTTATGGTTGGTGAGTTTGTTCGCGTGAAGGAAGGTCCTTTCACGGACTTTAACGGTAGCGTTGAAGAAGTGAACTACGAGAAAAGCCGGTTGCGAGTTTCTGTGGCTATCTTTGGCCGCTCTACGCCGGTTGAGTTGGAATTCTCTCAAGTCGAAAAAACTTGAGATACGTTTTTAGTCCCGCGTATTGAAACAAAGGGGCTGTAATCACGGGGAGCTGCACTTTGCTGTGTAGCGTTACTACCCGTTAGGAGCTAAAAATGGCGAAAAAAATCGTCGGCTTCATCAAGCTGCAAGTGCCAGCTGGTAAGGCCAACCCATCCCCTCCAATCGGTCCTGCGCTGGGTCAGCGCGGCCTGAATATCATGGAGTTCTGCAAGGCATTCAATGCGCAGACTCAAGGTGTTGAGCCAGGTCTGCCTTTGCCAGTGGTGATCACTGCTTTTGCTGACAAGAGCTTTACATTCGTTATCAAGACGCCTCCAGCAACTGTGCTGATCAAGAAGGCAATCAAGTTGGATAAGGGTTCTTCGAATCCTTTGAAGGCTAAGGTTGGCAAGATCACCCGCGCTCAGCTGGAAGAGATCGCTAACACCAAGATGAAGGACATGAACGCTGCTAACGTTGACGCTGCTGTGCGTACGCTGGCTGGTTCTGCTCGTTCGATGGGTGTGATCGTGGAGGGTTTGTAAAATGGCCAAGTTGACCAAGAAGCAAAAAGCCCTGCAGGGCAAGGTGGACTCCACCAAGCTGTACGCATTCCCTGAAGCTGTGGCTTTGGTGAAGGAAGCCGCTACTGCCAAGTTCGATGAATCCATCGACGTGGCTGTTCAGTTGGGCGTTGATGCCAAGAAGTCGGACCAAGTGGTGCGCGGCGCTGTTGTGCTGCCTCACGGTACTGGTAAGACGACTCGCGTTGCTGTGTTCGCTCAAGGTGCTAAGGCTGAAGAGGCCAAGGCCGCTGGCGCAGACATCGTTGGTATGGATGATTTGGCTGCGATGGTTAAGGCTGGCGACATGCCTTTCGACATCGTGATCGCTGCTCCAGATGCTATGCGCATCGTGGGTCAGTTGGGTCAAATCTTGGGCCCACGCGGTCTGATGCCTAACCCTAAGGTTGGCACTGTGACTCCTGACGTTGCTACGGCTGTGAAGAACGCCAAGGCAGGTCAAGTGCAGTATCGCGTTGACAAGGCCGGTATCATTCATTCGACCATTGGCCGTCGTTCGTTTGACAACGATAAGCTGCAAGCCAACTTGGCTGCGCTGATTGATGCTCTGAACAAGTCGAAGCCAGCAACTAGCAAGGGTCTGTACCTGCGCAAGGTGGCTGTATCCTCCACCATGGGTGTGGGTGTTCGCGTTGAGACACAATCCATCGCAGCTTAATTGCTAAAATCTTTAGCTCGCCAGAAATGGCGGGCTAATGTGGTGGGCTGAATGCGTTGCTTGGCAGCGTCTTCAGGCCATCCAAGACCGCTGGTGTGGCTTGCCACTTAATACTTCCAGCGCAGATGGCGATCCCGCTGCAGATGGATAAATGTCCTTCTAACAGTTGGTCGCTGCAATAAGAGCGCACACAAAGGGAATTCTCTGCGTGTGCATTTTAAGGAGTAGACCTTGAGTCTGAATCGCAGTGAGAAAGAAGCGGTCATCGTTGAAGTGACCAGCCTCGCCGCTAAAGCTCAAACGCTTGTGATCGCGGAATACCGTGGCATCACGGTCGCCGACATGACCAAACTGCGTGCTGATGCTCGCAGCAAGGGTGTGAGCCTGAGCGTGTTGAAGAACACGCTGGCCCGCCGTGCTGTCGCTGGTAGCGCGTTTGAAATTGTGGCTGACCAGATGACTGGTCCTCTGATCTATGGCTTCTCTGAAGACGCAGTGGCTGCCGCTAAGGTGGTGGCCGACTTCGCGAAGACCAACGACAAGTTGGTAATTCGCGGTGGCGCTTTCGGTGGCAAAGCCCTGGACGTGGACGGTGTGAAGCAGTTGGCAAACATTCCTTCCAAGGAAGTTCTGCTGGCGCAAGTGTGCGGCTTGCTGATGTCCCCCATGTCGCGTACAGCCGTTGTGCTGGGCGCTCTGGCGGCTCAGAAGAGCGAAGGCTCTGCCGAAGTGGCAGCCGAAACAGCCGAAGCCTAAGCGCTCGGCAAACCAACAAATTTGTTAGGAAATCAAATGGCATTCGATAAAGACGCATTCTTGACCGCCCTGGACAGCATGACTGTTCTGGAACTGAACGACCTGGTTAAGGCAATTGAAGAGAAGTTTGGCGTGAGCGCAGCTGCTATGGCCGCTCCTGCTGCTGCTGGCGGCGGTGCTGCTGCTGCTGCTGAAGAAAAGACCGACTTCAACGTCGTTCTGACTGAAGCTGGCGCAAACAAGGTTTCCGTGATTAAGGCTGTGCGTGAAATCACTGGCCTGGGTCTGAAGGAAGCTAAGGATCTGGTTGACGGCGCTCCTAAGGTTGTTAAGGAAGCCGCTCCTAAGGCTGACGCTGAAGCTGCTGTGAAGAAGCTGATCGAAGCTGGTGCAAAGGCTGAACTGAAGTAATTCAGTCCAATCCTGAGGCTGGAGTGTCTGAAAAGGCACTCCAGCCTTTGGCGCTTGTGGATATGACTTTTAGAGCACACCAGAAAGCCGTGTTATTTAACGGTTTTCTAGTGTCTTCTGACAACCCGACAGCAGAAGACGCCTTGGTTCGGGCGATGTGCAATGCACCGCCGTCAGCCATGGTTGGTAGTGGCCAACCGCCAAGCCGGCAAAAAAGCGCTCGCCCATTTGCTGGACCGTGTCGTCGCAGACCCAGGACTCATGTCTTTGCCCGGAGATCTCATGGCCTATTCTTATACCGAACGCAAGCGAATTCGCAAGAGTTTCGGCAGCCGCGACAGCGTGCTCGAAGTGCCTTACCTGCTGCAGATGCAAAAAGATGCCTATACCGCATTCCTGCAAGCAGATTCAGCCCCCAAAAAACGTACGATGGAAGGCCTGCAAGCGGCTTTTGAATCGGCATTTCCTATCGTCTCCCACAATGGATTTGTGGAGATGAAGTTTGTTGAATACAACTTGGCCAAGCCTGCGTTTGACGTGCGCGAGTGCCAGACGCGTGGTTTGACGTTCGCGTCGGCTGTGCGTGCCAAGGTTCAACTGATCATTTACGACCGCGAGTCTTCGACCAGCCAGTCGAAAGTCGTCAAGGAAGTGAAAGAGCAAGAGGTCTACATGGGCGAAGTGCCCCTGATGACTGACAAGGGCTCGTTCATCATCAACGGTACTGAACGCGTCATCGTGTCTCAGCTGCACCGTTCGCCTGGTGTGTTCTTCGAACACGACAAGGGCAAGACGCACAGTTCGGGCAAGCTGCTGTTCTCGGCACGCATCATCCCTTACCGTGGTTCTTGGCTGGATTTTGAATTCGATCCCAAGGATTTGCTGTATTTCCGCGTGGACCGTCGTCGCAAGATGCCTGTGTCGATTCTGCTCAAGGCGATTGGTATGTCGCCCGAGCAAATCCTGACGCACTTCTTCGTCAACGACAACTTCCGCTTGATGGACAGTGGCGCACAAATGGAATTTGTGGCCGATCGTCTGCGTGGTGAAGTTGCACGCTTCGACATCACCGACAAGTCGGGCAAGGTCGTGGTTGCCAAGGACAAGCGCATCACTGCGCGTCACACCCGCGAGCTGGAGCAATCGGGCACCAAGTACGTCAGCGTACCTGAAGACTTCCTGATCGCCCGCGTGCTGGCCAAGAACATCATTGACCCTGATACCGGTGAAATCATCGCCAAGGCCAATGAAGAGCTGACCGAAGCTTTGCTCAAGAAATTGCGCAGTGCTGGTATCCAGGACATTCAGTGCCTGTACACGAATGAGCTGGATCAGGGTGCGTACATTTCGCAAACCCTGCGCACAGACGAAACAGCGGACGAGTTCGCTGCACGTGTAGCCATCTACCGCATGATGCGTCCCGGTGAGCCTCCAACCGAGGACGCCGTACAAGCTTTGTTCCATCGCTTGTTCTACAACGCAGACACGTACGATCTGTCGCGCGTGGGCCGCATGAAGTTCAACGCCCGCGTGGGCCGTGATGGCGCAACGGGTGCCATGGTGCTGTCTAACGAAGACATCTTGGCTGTGGTCAAGTTGCTGGTAGACCTGCGTAACGGCAAGGGTGAGGTCGATGACATCGATCACCTGGGTAACCGCCGCGTACGCTGTGTGGGCGAACTGGCCGAAAACCAGTACCGCACAGGTCTGGCACGTATCGAAAAGGCTGTGAAGGAGCGTTTGGGTCAAGCAGAGCAAGAGCCTCTGATGCCCCACGACCTGATCAACTCCAAGCCTATTTCTGCGGCTCTGAAGGAATTCTTCGGTGCATCGCAGCTGTCGCAGTTCATGGACCAGACCAACCCTCTGGCCGAAATCACCCACAAGCGCCGTGTATCGGCCCTTGGCCCAGGTGGTTTGACACGTGAGCGTGCAGGCTTTGAAGTGCGTGACGTGCACGTGACCCACTACGGTCGCGTTTGCCCTATCGAAACGCCTGAAGGTCCAAACATTGGTCTGATCAACTCCCTGGCGCTGTACGCTCGTTTGAATGAGTACGGCTTCATCGAGACGCCTTACCGTCGCGTGGTCGATGGCAAGGTGACGATGGAAATCGACTACCTGTCCGCCATTGAAGAAGGCAAGTATGTGATCGCTCAGGCTAACGCCGAGCTGGACACAGAAGGCCGTCTGGTGGGTGATCTGGTGTCGGCCCGTGAAGCGGGTGAATCGACGCTGCTGTCGCCTGAGCGTGTGCAGTACATGGACGTGTCTCCTGCACAGATCGTGTCGGTGGCTGCTTCCCTGATTCCTTTCCTTGAGCACGATGACGCGAACCGCGCGTTGATGGGTGCCAACATGTCGCGCCAGGCTGTGCCTGTGCTGCGTCCTGAAAAGCCCATGGTCGGTACCGGTATCGAGCGCGTTGCTGCGGTTGACTCGGGCACGGTCGTGACTTCCAAGCGTGGCGGTATCGTGGACTACGTCGACGCCACCCGTATCGTGATTCGTGTCAACGATGAAGAAGCGGTGGCCGGCGAAGTGGGTGTAGATATCTACAACCTGATCAAGTACCAGCGTTCCAACCAGAACACCAACATCCACCAGCGTCCTGTTGTCAAGCGTGGCGACAAGCTGGCCAAGGGTGATGTGATTGCTGACGGCGCATCGACTGACCTGGGCGAAATCGCCATTGGTCAGAACATGCTGATCGCGTTCATGCCATGGAACGGCTACAACTTCGAAGATTCGATCTTGATCTCGGAGCGCGTGGTGGCTGAAGACCGCTACACCTCGATCCATATCGAAGAACTCGTAGTGATGGCGCGTGACACCAAGTTGGGTGCGGAAGAGATTACCCGCGACATCCCCAACCTGTCTGAGCACCAGCTGAACCGTCTGGACGAGTCCGGCATCATCTACGTGGGTGCAGAAGTGCAGCCCGGCGATACGCTGGTTGGCAAGGTGACGCCTAAGGGTGAAACCACGCTGACGCCTGAAGAGAAGCTGCTGCGCGCCATTTTTGGCGAGAAGGCTTCGGACGTGAAGGACACTTCGCTGCGCGTGGACCAGGGTTCGTCTGGCACCGTGATCGACGTGCAAGTCTTCACCCGCGAAGGCATCCAGCGTGACAAGCGCGCTCAGCAGATCATCGACGATGAACTCAAGCGCTTCCGTCTGGACCTGAACGACCAGTTGCGTATCGTGGAAGCGGACGCATTCGACCGTATCGAAAAGCTCTTGCTGGGTCGTACTGCCAACGGTGGCCCGAACAAGCTGAGCAAGGGTGCCAAGCTGGACAAGGCGTACTTGGACAGCGTGGAGAAATTCCACTGGTTCGATATCCGTCCTGCGGAAGACGACGTAGCTGCTCAGCTCGAATCCATCAAGAACTCGCTGGAGCAAACGCGCCACGAATTCGATCTGGCCTTCGAAGAAAAGCGCAAGAAGTTGACACAAGGCGACGAGTTGCCTGCTGGCGTGCTGAAGATGGTCAAGGTGTACTTGGCAGTCAAGCGTCGTCTGCAGCCGGGTGACAAGATGGCCGGCCGTCACGGTAACAAGGGTGTGGTCTCCAAGATCGTGCCTGTGGAAGACATGCCTTTCATGGCTGATGGCTCCACCGCTGACATCGTGCTGAACCCATTGGGCGTGCCTTCGCGTATGAACATTGGTCAGGTGCTGGAAGTGCACTTGGGCTGGGCTGGTAAGGGTCTGGGCCAACGCATTGGCGACATGCTGCGCGATGAAGCGGCAGTGGCTGAAGTGCGTGCCTTCCTGGAAGAGGTCTACAACTCGCGTGGCCGTAAGGAAGATCTGTCGCTGCTGAGCGATACGGAAGTCCTGAACATGGCTGAAAACCTGAAGACCGGCGTGCCATTCGCAACGCCAGTGTTTGACGGTGCCAACGAGCAGGAAATCAAGGACATGCTGAAGCTGGCATACCCTGATGACCTGAAGGCGCGCAAGGGTCTGACCGAAGCCCGCACACAGGCTTACCTGTTTGATGGCCGCACTGGTGAGCAGTTCGAGCGTCCAACGACCATTGGCTACATGCACTACCTGAAGTTGCACCACTTGGTGGACGACAAGATGCATGCCCGCTCCACAGGTCCTTACTCGCTGGTTACGCAGCAACCTCTGGGCGGTAAGGCTCAGTTTGGTGGCCAGCGTTTCGGTGAAATGGAAGTGTGGGCGCTGGAAGCTTACGGCGCCGCTTACGTTCTGCAGGAAATGCTGACCGTCAAGTCCGATGACGTGGTGGGCCGTACCAAGGTGTACGAATCCATCGTCAAGGGCGAGCACGCCATCGAAGCGGGTATGCCAGAGTCGTTCAATGTGCTGGTCAAGGAAATCCGTTCCTTGGGCTTGGACATCGAACTCGAGCGTTCCTAAGGCCTTATAAAAAAGTAAGCAGCCATCGCTGATAAGCAAAGGATTTGCGCATGATTGAATACGGAAATCAGCGCAAATACAGCGATGGCAGCTATTAATTTGGATGAAAAGGGAAAGAGTTACATGAAATCGCTACTCGACCTGTTCAAGCAATTCACGCCGGATGAGCATTTCGATGCCATCAAGATCGGCATGGCTTCGCCCGAGAAAATTCGTTCGTGGTCTTTCGGTGAAGTTAAGAAGCCAGAGACCATCAACTACCGCACGTTCAAGCCCGAACGCGACGGCCTGTTTTGCGCCAAGATCTTTGGCCCTATCAAGGACTACGAGTGCCTGTGCGGTAAGTACAAGCGCTTGAAGCACCGCGGTGTGATCTGCGAGAAGTGCGGCGTTGAAGTCACACAGACCAAGGTTCGCCGCGAACGCATGGGTCACATCGATCTGGCCGCACCTTGCGCCCACATCTGGTTCCTGAAGTCGCTGCCATCGCGCCTGGGCCTGGTGCTGGATATGACACTGCGCGACATCGAACGCGTGCTGTACTTTGAAGCATATGTGGTGACCGATCCCGGCATGACCCCGCTGAAGAAGTTCGGCATCATGACCGAGGACGACTACGACGCTAAGCAGCAAGAATTTGGCTACGACGAATTCACTGCCAAGATGGGCGCTGAAGGTATCAAGGACCTGCTCGATGGCATTGATATCGACAGCGAAATCGAGCGCCTGCGCGGTGACTTGACCGGTTCTGAAGTCAAGGTCAAGAAGAACGCCAAGCGCCTGAAGCTGCTGGAAGCGTTCAAGAAGTCTGGCATCAAGCCCGGCTGGATGGTGCTGGAAGTGCTGCCTGTGCTGCCTCCAGACCTGCGTCCGCTGGTGCCACTGGACGGTGGCCGTTTTGCTACGTCCGACTTGAACGACCTGTACCGCCGCGTTATTAACCGTAACTCGCGCCTGCGCCGCCTGCTGGAGCTGAAGGCTCCAGAGATCATTGCTCGCAATGAAAAGCGCATGCTGCAAGAAGCGGTGGATTCGCTGCTGGATAACGGTCGTCGCGGCAAGGCCATGACGGGCGCTAACAAGCGTGCCCTGAAGTCTCTGGCCGACATGATCAAGGGTAAGAGCGGTCGCTTCCGCCAGAACTTGCTGGGTAAGCGCGTCGACTACTCCGGTCGTTCCGTGATTACCGTGGGTCCTTACCTCAAGCTGCACCAGTGCGGTTTGCCCAAGTTGATGGCGCTGGAGCTGTTCAAGCCCTTCATCTTTGCCCAGCTGGAACAGCGCGGCATTGCGACCACCATCAAGGCTGCCAAGAAAGAAGTCGAATCCGGTACACCCGTGGTTTGGGACATCTTGGAAGAGGTCATCAAAGAACACCCGATCATGCTCAACCGTGCGCCTACGCTGCACCGTTTGGGTATCCAGGCGTTCGAACCTATCTTGATCGAAGGCAAGGCCATCCAGCTGCACCCACTCGTCTGCGCGGCGTTCAACGCTGACTTTGACGGTGACCAGATGGCTGTTCACGTGCCTTTGTCGGTTGAAGCACAGATGGAAGCCCGCACTTTGATGCTGGCCTCCAACAACGTGCTGTTCCCCGCTTCGGGCGAGCCTTCCATCGTTCCTTCTCAGGACGTGGTGCTGGGTCTGTATCACGCCACGCGTGACAAGATCAACGGCAAGGGCGAAGGCATGGTGTTCATGGACACCAACGAAGTGCAACGCGCTTTGGATTCTGGCGAAGCAGAACTGCACGCCAAGATCAGCGTGCGCCTGCCTGAGTGGACCAAGGACAAGGAAACAGGCGAATTCGTCAAGACCGTCAGCCTGGTGGAAACCACCGTGGGCCGTGCGCTGTTGTCGGAAATTTTGCCTAAGGGCCTGCCTTTCAGCCACATGAACAAGGCGTTGAAGAAGAAAGAGATCTCCAAGCTGATCAATTCTTCTTTCCGCAAGTGTGGCCTGAAGGCGACCGTGGTGTTTGCTGACAAGCTGCTGCAAAACGGCTTCCGTCTGTCGACCCACGCGGGCTTCTCGGTGTCGATTGACGACATGCTGGTGCCTCCACAAAAGGCCGGCATTTTGGCCAATGCCGAATCCGAAGTGAAGGAAATCGAGCAGCAATACGTCTCCGGTCTGGTGACGTCGGGCGAGCGTTACAACAAGGTGGTGGACATCTGGGGTAAGGCTGGCGACGACGTGTCCAAGGTGATGATGGACCAGTTGAAGGTTGAAAAAACCATCGACCGCCACGGCAACGAAGTGGACCAGGAGTCGTTCAACGCGATCTACATGATGGCGGACTCGGGTGCTCGAGGCTCGGCCGCTCAGATTCGCCAGTTGGCAGGTATGCGTGGTCTGATGGCCAAGCCAGACGGCTCGATTATCGAGACGCCTATTACCGCGAACTTCCGCGAAGGCCTGAACGTGTTGCAGTACTTCATCTCGACCCACGGCGCCCGTAAGGGTCTGGCCGACACGGCGTTGAAGACAGCGAACTCGGGTTACTTGACACGTCGTCTGGTCGATGTGACGCAAGACTTGGTCGTGACCGAGCTCGATTGCGGCACCTCCAATGGCGCGCTGATGCGTGCCATCGTTGAAGGCGGTGAAGTGATTGAGTCCTTGCGCGATCGCGTGCTGGGTCGTACCACGGTGGAAGAGGTGCTGCACCCTGAAAACCGTTCGGTGCTGCTGGCTGCGGGCGTCTTGCTGAACGAAGACATCATTGAAGCGCTGGAAGCTCAGGGCGTAGACGAAATCAAGGTTCGCACTGCGCTGAACTGCGAAACACGCTACGGCTTGTGCGCCAAGTGCTATGGCCGTGACCTGGGTCGCGGCGGTATGGTGAACCTGGGTGAAGCAGTGGGTGTGATTGCTGCGCAGTCCATCGGTGAACCCGGTACACAGCTGACCATGCGTACGTTCCACATTGGTGGTGCGGCTTCGCGTGCAGCGGTGGCCTCGAGCGTTGAAGCCAAGTCCAACGGTGCTGTCAGCTTTAACGCCACCATGCGTTACGTCAGCAACTCCAAGGGTGACCTGGTGGTGATTTCCCGTTCCGGCGAAATCGTGATCAGCGAAAACGGCCGTGAGCGTGAGCGTCACAAGGTGCCTTATGGCGCCATCTTGACCATCAAGCCTGACGAAACCGTCAAGGCCGGCAAGATCCTGGCGAACTGGGATCCATTGACCCGCCCGATCATTACCGAATACGCCGGTCAGGTGAAGTTCGAGAATGTGGAAGAAGGCCTGACTGTGGCCAAGCAGGTGGACGATGTGACCGGTCTGTCGACCCTGGTTGTGATCGACCCCAAGCGCCGCGGTTCTGCCAAGGTGGTACGTCCTCAGGTCAAGCTGATCGACGCCAACAACCAAGAAGTCAAGATTCCAGGCACCGATCACTCGGTGACGATTGGCTTCCAGGTGGGCGCGCTGATTCAAGTGCGCGACGGCCAAGAAGTGGGTCCTGGCGAAGTGCTGGCACGTATCCCTGTTGAAGGTCAGAAGACCCGAGACATTACCGGTGGTCTGCCTCGTGTGGCCGAGCTGTTCGAAGCACGTACACCCAAGGACAAGGGCACACTGGCTGAGATGACTGGTACCGTGTCGTTCGGTAAGGAAACCAAGGGCAAGATCCGCCTGCAGATCACCGATCTGGAAGGCAAGGTCTGGGAAGAGCTGGTTCCTAAGGAGCGCAACATTCTGGTCCACGAAGGCCAGGTGGTGAACAAGGGCGAATCGATTGTGGACGGCCCAGCTGATCCGCAAGACATTCTGCGTTTGCTGGGTATCGAAGAGCTGGCCCGTTACATCGTGGACGAAGTTCAGGATGTGTACCGTCTGCAAGGCGTGAAGATCAACGACAAGCACATTGAAGTGATTGTTCGTCAGATGCTGCGTCGCGTGGTGGTCGAGAACACGGGCGAATCCACTTACATCGCTGGCGAGCAAGTGGAGCGTTCGGAAATCCTGAACACCAACGAAGCGCTGCAGGCCCAAGGCAAGATCCCTGCCACGTACTCCAACGTGCTGCTGGGTATTACCAAGGCTTCGCTGTCGACCGATTCGTTCATCTCTGCGGCTTCCTTCCAGGAAACTACCCGCGTGTTGACCGAAGCTGCGATCATGGGCAAGCGCGACGAGTTGCGCGGCCTGAAGGAAAACGTGATCGTGGGTCGTCTGATCCCTGCCGGTACAGGCTTGGCTTACCACCAGGCGCGCAAGGCCAAAGATGCCATGGACGACGCAGAGCGCCGTGCCATTGCCGACGCTGAAGCCGCTGAAATGGCTGGTGAGGTGAATGCTTCTGAAGACAACGCCGCTTAATCGCAGCGTTGCCTGATTAGGCACAATCGCACTGCGCTCCCTACTTGCCTTATGGTGGGTAGGGAGCGTTTTTATTGGTATCTACCCCCCTGCTTTCAACCATGTGGATCTTGTCGCTCGAATGGCTATTGCTCGCGCTGCTGGTGTTTTGGATCACTGGCGCATGGAAGCGCATGAAACGCATGCGTGCTGCCTGTAAGACGGCTTTTTCCGCAGTGGAGGCGCAATTTGTGCAACTGCTCGATCTGCTGCGCAGCTGTGCCAACGCAGAGTTGCCCCAACAAGATGCGCAGCAGGTTTCTTTGCAGCATGCCAGGCATGCGCTGTTACCCAGCGCTCATTTGCTGGAAGCCACGTTGATCCAGGCGAAGCTGCAGCCGCTGCGGCCAGAGACAATTGCAGCGCTGGATAGTGCCTGGCAAGGTGTGCAAGTAGCATGGCAGGCGTATGTGCAGCTGCATGGTGCACAGGCACAAGCACTGCCGGATGAGCAACAAGAGTGGGAGCAGCGGTGGTCGCAATTGATCACCTTGCAAAGCCACAGCACAGAGCAGTTCAATACAGCGATCCATGCATACAACGGGGCAATTGCTCAGTTTCCTGCATGTGTCATCGCACGACTGAGTGGCCTGAAACCTGGTCGAACTTTTCAGAAAGACGCTGCATTGCTGATGCAGCCACCCGCATGACGCGAAAGATTTTTCAAAACGACGCTGCTGCAGCGCAGTCTGCAGCACCGATTCCTTTGTGGCAGCAACTGGCTGCGGTCGCACAAGCCCTGCAAATGATTTTGTCGGGCCAATCCGGCACAGCAGCTTTGGCAGCAGTCCCCGTGCGTTTGCGCCCCGGGGTGCAGGCGCTGCTGTTTCAGGTGCTGCGTCAACTAGGGCGTGCGCAAGCGCTGCGCAAACAGCTGGCTCCAAAAGCGCCGCCAGCCAAAGTGGATGCACTGCTGTGCACCGCGCTGGCTTTGGCGTGGGATACAGATCAAGCACCCTATGAACCCTTCACCTTGGTGAATCAAACCGTAGAAGCAGCCAAGCGCGGTAGCTTGCTGCGTCAGGCAGGTTTTTTGAACGCATGCTTGCGCCGTTTTTTGCGTGAACGTGATGCCTTGGTGGCCGCTACAGACAACGACAGCTTGGCACGCTGGAGCCATCCGCAGTGGTGGCTGGAGCGGTTGAAAAAAGACCATCCCCAAGACTGGCAACGCATTCTGGCCGCCAACAATGCGCAAGCTCCTATGAGCCTGCGAGTGAACAAGCAAAAAACCACGCCAGAGCAGTATCAGAAAGCGCTTGCAGCGATAGATATTGAATCCACGCTGTTTGGCCAGCATGGTGTGCAACTGGTACGGGCACAGCCTGTGCATGTGCTGCCGGGCTTTTCAGAGGGCGTGGTCTCGGTGCAGGATGGCGCTGCTCAAATGGCAGCACCATTGCTGCTGCAAGGCTTGGATCTGAGCTTGCCGCTTCAGGTGCTGGATGCCTGCGCAGCACCTGGAGGCAAGACTGCGCATTTGCTGGAGTTCGCCGGTGCAACTTCACCCATACAAGTGACCGCTTTGGAAGTGGATGCCCAGCGTAGCGAGCGTATCCACGACACCTTGCAACGCACAGGTCTGCAAGACCATGCCAAGGTGATCGTGGCGGATGCTGGTCAACCCGCGCAATGGTGGCAACAAGCCAACGGTGGCCAGCAATTTGATGCGATCTTGCTGGATGCGCCTTGTACCGCGTCTGGCATTGTGCGTCGCCACCCGGATGTGCGCTGGTTGCGACGTGAAAGCGATGTGGACCAGTTGGCAGCAATTCAGGCGCAGATCTTGGACGCTTTGTGGCCATTGCTCAAAACAGGCGGGCGTATGCTGTATTGCACTTGCTCTGTCTTTAAAGCCGAGGGTGATGAACAGGTGCAAGCGTTTCTTGCACGCAACACACAGGCGCAGTTATTGCCATCACCTGGACATTTAATTCCGGGAATTACGGCGCAAACTGATGTGCTCCCGGACAATGGCGCAGGTGACCACGACGGCTTCTTCTACGCACTGCTGCAAAAAAACGTCTGACTC
>ENA-OFCF01000692-OFCF01000692.1-metagenomes-genome-assembly--contig:-NODE-692-length-14337-cov-3.571279_pt1 | contig 14337 bp, 16 predicted proteins | sample MGYA00153387_OFCF01 | MGnify analysis MGYA00153387
TTCATGCTTTTTATATTATCTAAAACAGATTTGACTATATTATAAATCCATCTCGTGCTCACTTTTTATTTTACTTCAAGAAGTCCAATGAATTGGCCCTGTGCCATAGCCATTCTACTTTCACCCTTTGATTATAAACTTTCTGATTTTCAAAATTTTAAAATGCCTTTCGACTTACCTTTACCCATTGAACGCTTTTTAAAATTTTAATTTATGCTGTAAGAACTTTTTCTGCACTCGAGCACTCTATTCTCCTAGTGGATTCTGATTGGTTTAGCATTACAGCCGTTTTTACGAACTGGAATTCCATTAAGATTCGTACCTTACTTTTTTTTATTTGTTGAGATATTATAAAGTGTTTTTAAATAAGAACGTATATTCTTAAAACATTAATTTGTCATTACACTCTGCAGTTGGTTTGATTATGTTATTGAATTCAACTTAATTGAGTTCAATGCTATTCGATTAGGTGTGTATGTAAGAATTTCATGAAAGTAGTGGATTTTTCGATCAATTCCTTGCTTCAGCTCGACGTAAAAGTCTGGAATAGAATGAAGGTGTGTTCCCTCTTTCCATTCCAGACGCATTAATTGATCAGAATAAAATATATGAGTATAGCGTTAGATACTATCTCTGTACCTTGCACTTCCATCCTTCATAAGCTCCACCACTTCGAATTTATGGCCATTCTAATTTCATTCTTCGCTTTCTAATTCTTATCTAGTCCATTAAGAATCTCATTTTTCAAATCTGTGAAGTCGTAAGACATGTGAGTTTGTTTTTGTATTTCAGTAGTGGCTGCATTAATATTTGCAGTACCGACATACAATGCCAAATCATTGCAACTATTCGTAATTTTCCCCATCAGTTCCAATAGTTCATCATGCTTTCCTTTCACAATTTCCGGTGGGATCAATGCTTTAAAATCTTCAATATCTTTAATCATAGGCTTAATAGTTTCTTGTAAATCGCTGATCCTGAAATGTACTCATCACCATAAAGTGAAACGATATTCTCAGTGCCCATCTTCAGAGTCCATCCGTAACCTGTTGTTGGATTTTCCTCCAAGGTGATTGTCAGCATGTCCCCTTCGACTTCACTGCCTGAGGGCAGAACCATTTTCTTCGCCGTACACCCCGAGATAACGAGGAGACCAAACACAGAAATAAGCAGCAGGAATTTTCCCAATAGGCTAAATTTCATTGCACTCACCTCTTATATTATTTTACCCTCCAGAACAAGCTATCTTCTGGATCTATTTGACTACAATGTAACATGATTGTTCGCATTAATAATGACGAAAAGATTAAGACTATGGATTTCTGACAAAAATCTGTCAAGACGCCTGTACCTTGCATTTTCAACCAAGGTTTGTAATGCCGCTAGCAGTACTTTGTTAAAGAAAATATAATACACTTCCCTGCATGGAAAGGATACAATTAGAGAAAATAGCGATTGTCCGATGGATTTTAATAAAAGACCATCTATTAGGTTTATTCCATGCGAGGGATGACCTGCTGAAAAAGCAAGGACAAGAAAGATAAGGGTGAATCAAATGAATACCGCTCAAGTAATGCTCATGGACAACAACCTTAGTGTATTGGCGACCTGTAGTGAAAATAAACCTAACAGTTCCCTCATGCAGTACACTAGCAACATGGAAGCCTCTGAAATGTACATGTTGACGCTAAAAGGAAGCACAAAACATCAGAATATCCTCAGCAACCCACAGGTAAGCCTCTTGGTTGATACAAGGAACGATTCCTTGGGAAACAGGGAGGGTATCCGTGCCCTAACCATATACGGGAAGGCATCCCTGACGGAAGAGACTGCACTAAGAGATGTGCTCATCGCACAATTGGTTGAGAAGAACCCCAGTCTGGCAGTCTTTGCGGAAAATCCTGAAGTATGCCTCATCTGTGTCAGGATTGAGGGCTTTCTCCTTCTTGATGGACTCGTGGAGAGCAATTACTATACCCTCTGAAGAATCTTCCACCTTCTGGTGACAACATAAGACACCTCCGGCTATAAATATGCCAGAGGTGTCTTATGTTGCAGTTTATTCTTATTGTTTAGAGAGCAGTCCAAGAATGGAGCTTAACATTATAAGCGATGTCGCCTTGTGCCATCGGTTTTGAACCGAGGACCTTCCAGAATTTCATTCCAAATGATACCCTTTTGGGCTTCAGCCAGATTCCACTGAAATGCGACACCAACTCTGCTATCTTCAATGTCTACCTGTTCATCTGTGATAAGATCCTGAAGTTCCGGCAGGTCACTGATTTCATTGGAATCTTTCATCTCCATTTCCCATTTCCGGGCATCCGCATTGGATTTTTCCTCGGATTCACTCTCCATTCTCTGCTGCTCTTTCAATTCATTTTCCTTATACAATCTGTCTTCTGTGCTACGGGCAAGTCGTTGAGTCTGAATCGTCTGATCCTCGCCACCTAATCGCTGTAGAAAAGAGCCCAGTGCTCCTGTCATTAGATCTGGTTCAGTTTTACTTCCTGGCACCAAAGGCTTTGTTCTCATGGACAACCCTTGCCCTGAAGAGACACTCTGCATTTGATTTTGCGTCTTTCTTTCAGCTGGTTTTTTAATTCTCCTGGCCAGCGAGGAAACGATGCTCAGGACGACGATTAACAAAATTATATCCATAGGAAACCTCCATTCTATTCTTCCTTCTGCGGGGCTCCTTGTTTTCCACTCTGCGAAATGGCATCCCGCATCTGGGTGTCTGCCTGCACATTCTTCAGGTTATAGTAGTCAAAAGCACCAAGATGGCCATCCCTGAACGCTTGGGACAAAGCCCGAGGTATTTCAGCCTCCGCTTCTACGACCCTGGCACGCATCGCCTGTACTTCAGCTTTCATTTCCTGCTCTAAGGCTACAGCCATAGCACGTCGTTCCTCTGCCTTGGCCTGAGCAATCTTCTTGTCTGCCTGGGCCTGGTCTTCCTGAAGTTTCGCACCGATGTTTCTACCGATATCCACGTCAGCGATGTCAATGGAGAGAATCTCAAAAGCAGTGCCTGAATCCAAACCCTTCTTCAATACTGTCGAAGATATGGAATCTGGATTTTCGAGAACGGATTTATGGTCTTCCGCGGAACCGACTGTTGTGACGATGCCTTCGCCAACTCTTGCAATAATAGTTTCCTGACCTGCACCACCGACCAATCTGTCCAGGTTCGCACGTACGGTGACCCTGGCCTTGACCTTAACTTCGATACCATTCTTTGCTACTGCAGAAATGAACGGGGTTTCGATGACGATTGGGTTAACGGACATCTTAACCGCTTCAAGCACGTCTCTTCCTGCAAGATCTATGGCTGCCGCCCGTTCAAATCCCAGTGGAATTTGTGCTCTTTCTGCAGCGATGAGTGCATTGACCACCCTATCCACATTGCCACCAGCAAGATGATGAGCTTCAAGACTGTTTCCATTAAGCTTCAGTCCCGCCTTATCTCCTTTAATCCAAGGATTTACAATTTTGCTGGGAGTGACTCTTCTAAGACGCATTCCGATGAGGTTGAAGAATCCTACGTTGACGCCTGCTGCCAAAGCACTAATCCAGAGTCCAACAGGGATGATAGTAAATAGGAGTACGACCAGTACAAGGATGATCACGAATACAATTAATGTGCCATAAATTTCTGGCATTTATTTCATCTCCTTCTTAATTTCTCTAACAATGACACGCATACCTTCAACATTGATGACTTCCAATGGTGTCCCATTCTGGATGAATTCTCCAGAGCTCACAACATCAATGAGTTCTCCATCAATATCCATAGTACCCGATGGTCTTAAGGTTGTTTTTGCGATTCCAGTCTTGCCGATATGATCCCTGAGTCCCGATTTAGCTGCAACATAGCCGAGTTCAGGCGTTTCACCCATGTGTAGGACCAAACGGTTGAACACTTTACGTGCTGGCGTAAACCTGAAGAATACAAAGATGATGACGATAGCTCCAATAATCGCAAAGACCAGTGATTTTATTGCTGTGGCTGGATCTGGAGTTGACATCAAGATACTTCCAAATATCGCAATGAGGCCAAGGATACCTACGATACCGAATCCCGGGAGGACAAAGACCTCGACGACCAGCAATCCCATTCCAACAATGAAAAGAAGTACAGCTTCCCAACCGGATATGCCGGCTAAAGCACTTCCGCCAAAGTATAGGGCAAGGGCTGTCAGCCCAATACCTCCTGGAATTCCAAATCCAGGGGTGAAAATTTCAATAAGAAGTCCTGCAAGTCCAATAGCGAGCAGAAGCGTGCTGACAACTGTCGAAGTCAGGATATCGGTCAGAACATTTACAGTGTTTTTTTCTGAGCTACCGATGACCTGGATTCCCTTATCTACCTCAAAATCTAACGCACTACGGTATACTCCATCGGTCATTCCATTGTCAAGCGCCTCCTGTGCGGTCAGCGTCAATAATTTTCCAGATTCCACCAGTCCTTCGATAACAATGGTGTCATCCGCCATTGCTCTTGCAATTTCAGTGCTTCTGCCATTTTTTTCCGCCTGGGCGGCTAGTTCCGCCGACCATATGGAAACGGTCTTCTCATCCGCGCGTTCTCCACCTAACTGAGGCTCGGCACCCCCTATCGTAGAACCTGAGGTCATGTACATTTCCACTCCACTAAATGCCATCAGTGCGCCAGCAGAGATGGCGCTGCCATCCACCAGGATGATGGTATCCATGGAAGAAATGGTTGTTGAAATCTCAAGTGCGGAATCTATGCGACCTCCCAGTGTATCGATAACGAGGTATATTGTTTCTGCGTTAGCTGCTTTTGCTTCATCGTAGGCGTCTTGTAGCCATCTGGCTTGGCTCGGGGAAACTTCGCCCTCAAAACGAACTTCCCATACGTCCATAGCCATAACCGGAGTCATCAGCATGGAAATGATGGTCAGGGTCATCGTCAGGGTTTTCCAGATTCTATTCATTATTTTTCCTCCTTTTTCAGAGATCTGAGTACGTTGACACATCAATTTTCAAACAAATGCACAAGGATGGAATTTTCTACACGCTATGTATCAATCAATTCATTCTATAAATAAGTTACTATTGGATTATATTCATATTTTTATTGATTTCGATTCTATATCCAGTTTATTCAGGAATAGTGAAGCTGTCCCTATGGGGTATCGTTCTGGTCAGAGAAATGTGTTCCCTGCCATTCACTTGAAATACCAAATGTCGGTATGGGTTCAGATATCGTGTAATTCATGAATTGTTCATATCATACGCAAATGGTCTTTATATTTATCTGTTATACTCTTAACAAATAGATAAAAGGTGGGTAAAATATGAATTTTAAAATCAATGATCATGTCACTTGTGTGGGGAAAATAGACTGGGAGCTGTCATCTTTTCATGGTGATGAGCTATCCACCCGAAAAGGATCTTCTTATAACTCCTATCTCATTCAAGACGAGAAAGTCGTCCTGATTGATACGGTTTGGGAACCCTTCTCCAAGGAATTTGTTGATAATCTGAAGAAAGTCATTGACCTGAACAAAATAGATTACATCATCTCCAACCATGCTGAAATCGACCATAGTGGTGCCCTTCCCCTTCTGCTCAAAGAAATCCCCAATACCCCGGTGTATTGTACGGAAAACGGTAAAAAGAACCTCAAAGGACATTTCCATGAAGATTGGAATTTTGTCACGGTCAAGACGGGAGACACGCTTAATATCGGAGAAAGGACACTGACCTTTATCGAGGCGAGGATGCTCCATTGGCCAGATACCATGTTCACCTATATGGATAAGGACAACATCCTATTTAGCAATGATGGTTTCGGACAGCACTATGCTTCAGACATGATGTACAACGACTTGGTGGACCAATGTGAGCTCTATACGGAAGCCCTCAAGTATTATGCCAATATCCTTGCACCCTTCAGTGCAATCGCTACGAGCAAGATCAAAGAAATCCTTGCTTTCAACCTTCCACTGGATATGATTGCACCAAGTCATGGCGTTATCTGGAGGGACAACCCGACCCAGATCGTCACAAAGTATCTCGAGTGGGCTGACAACTACAAGGAGAACCAGATCACCATCGTTTATGACAGCATGTGGAAAGGAACGAGGAGGATGGCCGAAGCCATCGCTGCAGGCATCAAATCACAGGACCCTACAGTCGCAGTCAAACTGTTTTCCGCATCCCATGTGGACAAGAATGATATTCTGACAGAAATATTCAAATCAAAGGCATACCTTATTGGATCCTCCACCATAAACAAGAATATCCTTTATGCTGTCTCAGGCATTCTGGACATGGTCCGTGGATTGGGATTCAAAGACAAGAAGGCAGCTGCCTTCGGAGCCTACGGTTGGAGCGGAGAAGGCATAGGAATCATCGAGGCGAGGCTTAAGGAATCAAAGATCGATGTCGTCCTGCCGGGAATCAAAGAGTTATGGAATCCCGATGATGGCGCGAAGGACAGATGCTTCGCCTTTGGCAAGGAGTTTGCTGAGAAAACCAAATAAATCGCTATAAGAATAAAGAAGTAAAAAAGTACGACCCGTTGAATTCGCAACTGGCCGTACTTTTTTAGGCTTTCTCTAACCAATCTTTGGCGTCACTGACTTCATCAATGGTAAGTGTATGGCCTTTCATGTAGCGCTTCGAGGTTACATCTGCACCCTTCTCCCTGAGGATACTCTCCAGTTGCAGAGTGTCCCTGATAGGAATGAGGGTGTCGTTCGTACCAGCTCCAACGAAGATTTTTTTCCCGGTCAGTTCATGATTCGGGATATCCTTCAAAGGAACAGTGGGATGGAACAGAATGGATTTATTGAATGTCTCACCATAGATCAGCATGATTGCTGCGATGATGTTCGCACCGTTGGAATAGCCAACGGCCGTAAGGTTTTCAAGGTCAATCCCGTATTTTTCTTTTGCTTCACCAAGAAAATCAACGATTTCCTTTGAACGGAATTTGATATCTTCTTCATCGAAGACGCCTTCGCTAAGCCTCTTGAAGAACCTTCGCATCCCATTTTCCAAAACGTTTCCCCTTAGGGAAAGGATATTGGCATCAGCATCAATCATCTGTGCTACGGAAATCAGGTCATTTTCATCTCCGCCTGTGCCATGGAAGACCACAAGGGTCTCACCGCTTTCATTACCTGGTTTGAATACATGCTTCATTTTATTCACCTATCTCATTAACTTTGTTTCAAGGGGGCGGAGGTTTTTCTCGATGTGCGCTCGCTTGTGCTCAAGGAATGGAGGAAGTGAAAGGGATTCTCCGAGAAATTCCAGTTCCTCGTCCGTGTCAAATCCAGGTCCGTCTGTGGCAATTTCAAAGAGGATACCGCTGGGCTCTCTGAAGTAGAGGGACTTGAAGTAGTACCGCTCCACAAAACCGGAGTTATTGAGGCCTGCACTCTTCACGCGTTCGATCCACGCTCTTAATTCATTCTCATCCTCGACCCTGAAGGCCACATGATGCACTCCGCCGTGACCCTGTTTCTCGTAGTTGAGGTCGTCCCTTTCCTCGATATGGATTTCCGTTCCACTCCCGCCTTCACCAACTTCATAGACTGCAATATCCTTTTGTCCGGCGGCTTCTGGCGCATAGGTTCCGGCTTCCCGGTAACCCATGACTTCCTTGAGGACAAGGACGGTATTTTTCGGATCCCTCAGGGTAAGCCTTACTGGCCCGAGCCCGAGAATCTGGTACTCCTCTTCCACTGGGGAGAGATTCCAAGGTTTCCCTGCAGCGACCCCAACATTATGTTCGTCGGACACCAGCATCAGCCTCTGCCCTTCGGCATCCCTGAAAAATAGGGTCTTTCTCTTCCCTCTCGCTTTAATCGCCTCATGAGATACACCGTTCTCCATGAATCTCTTTTGGAAGTATTCCAAAGCAGCATCGTTCTTGACCCTGAGTGAAATGAGAGAGATGCTCGAAACTCCTTCCTCATTTTGAAGGGTGTTTGGAAATTCGAAGAAAGTCAGCGCTGTTCCCGGAGTTCCCTTGTAGTCTCCGTAGTACAGATGGTACACGGAGATGTCGTCCTGGTTCACGCTCTTCTTGACGAGCCTCATCCCCAGGACCCTTGTGTAGAAGTCATAGTTTTTCTTCGCTGAATCAGTTATTGCCGAGACATGATGGATTCCTTTGATTTGCATTCTATTTACCTCATTATTCATTTATTTTTATTCATGGGACCATTTGATTTCTTGTTGCATTGGCATTTTTGCTATGCTAAAACGGGTTTATTCCCTCTCTGAATTTTTATCCTTCCGCTTAATCTTCCTCAGAAGGCTGAGGTTCCCTTTCGTTGCCAGCAGTTTCTTTGAAAGTGCACTCGAGGTGATTTCTTTCCCTACTCCTATCTTGCAATGACATCGAACTGGGCGAAGGAAATGTTAAACTCCTTAAGCAGTTGATGGGATAACTGATATTTTCTGAGTATATTTTTGACATCCTGAACAAGATAGGATGCTCCGCTTAGATTGTTTGATTCTCAAATAATAATTTCCTTGGTTTTAGTTTATAATTAAACTGATATATTGTCAAGTATCAAATTTAATTTTACACAAATTGTTTTTTGCAGGGAATCTGCTTTTTTTCCTAAGGATTATTCACAAAAAAATAACCCTCCATTTATCCTGGAGGATTATCTCAATTCTTTTCTGTAAAGGATGATGCCGGTTTCTGTGCTGATGACATATTTGAAATTATAGGTGCCGAATTCTTCGGCCTTTAGTGTGAAGTAAAGGTTATAGACTTTTTTGTTGTTGTAGATGTCTATTTCAGCTTGGATCATTTCCTTATCCAGAAGCGCTGCGTATTTCTCAGTCGAGGTGTTGGTCATGAAGTAGTTCATCAGGATCTCTTTGGCCTCATCGACGCTAATCTTGTTCTCCGTTTTTAGGATTTCAACATCCTCGTACTTGAAGGAGATGCTGATCAGGGTACCTTCCGCATCGTACTGGATATAGACATTGTTCCCAGTGAAGTCCTCCCCCTGCTTATGCCGGGAAGTCGACTGGTACTGCTTTTTGCCTTCATCGAAGTTCACTAGGGTCACAAAGTTTTCCACCTCATAGCCGAGCCTTTTCAGGTTGTCCTCTGCCTTGAGGGTAATCTCCTCTACTGTCGCCTGAAGAGGATTTATCCCATTTGGTGAATTCTTGATGAAGATGGTCATGAGTTTGCCTTCAGGTGTGACCTCGTAGGTATATAGGCTGTCCCCATACTCCTTCACGATAATCCCATCATAATTTTTTGTGCGAATAAACGTGATGTTTTCTTCCTTGTCGTTGGAGTAAGCAAGTATAGGGGCAAGTTGAATCCTCGTCAGATCTTCCTTATTGCCACATCCTGCAAGAGTCATAATCGTTGCTATAATCATAAGTCCTGACAATATCTTCTTCTGCATGATCAACATATCCCCTCCTCTTAAAATATTATATTACAAAAATATAAAGTAATTATAAATAAAAACAATAAAATTTCTTAAATCTGGTTAAGAACTTGAGGATTCCCTAACTGAGGACATGAACGAAAAAAAGAAAAGCCCCGAAGGCTCTTCTTAAAAGGTTTTTGCGGTAAAGAGACCGGGAATCAGGAGACATAGTGCGGTGATGAGCAGTGCGGAAATGATTCCGCCAATGAAATTGCAGAAAAGGGACTTTTTGAAGTCGAGGCCAAGGATAGCTGCAATCATGCTGCCTGTCCAGATTCCTGTCGTAGGAAGCGGGATGCCGACAAAAATGATCAGGCCCAGTTCCTTCCGCTTGTCAAGGGATTCCCGGTTCTTCGCGATTTTGCTGTCGAGGAGGTCAACCAGTTTCTTGAAGAATGGTTTCACCTTTAAGACATCATAGATCTTGTTGAACAGGAGCAGGATGAAGGGTGAAGGGACAATGCTGCCTGCCAGTGAGACCAGGAATATTTTCCAGGGCTCGAGGTTATAGACGAATCCCAGTGGAATCGCTCCCCTTTGTTCGACCAGGGGAACCATGGACAGCAAGAAAACTTGTAGGAATGGATTCATGGCATACTCCTTAAACTTCCATGTTCGATCACATGGGTTATTTTACCGGCCAGGAAGTAGAGAAATCTCCATTCCCTGGCGGGTTTGTCATTCCAGTTTGTTGATGCTAATTGGCAAAGGGTCAGGTCATGGCTATCCGCATTTTGATGAGAATCAGACGTTGATCTCGGACTTCCTGTAAGCGGACTCGTCGAAGGACTCGAGAATAGGATCCACTTCATCTTGGATGAATTCGACCACCTGGTTCGGGGCACGTCCGATGAACTTGCTCGGGTCGAGGACCTTGTCGATTTCTTCTGGGGTGAGTAGGAACCGGTCATCCTTTTTGATCCTTTCCATCAGATCGTTGTCCAGGCCTTCCATCTTCACGCGTTTGGAGGCTTCCATGGAATGCTCTCGGATAAGTTCATGCAGTTCCTGCCTGTCTCCACCCTTCTTCACGCCTTCCATGATGATATTTTCTGTCGCCATGAAAGGAAGTTCGTTCTTCACATGGGCAGCAATCATCTTTTCGTAGACGACAAGCCCCTCTGTGATGTTGATGTAGAGATTGAGCACGCCGTCCAGGGCCAGGAAGGCTTCTGCAATGGAGATCCGCTTGTTGGCCGAATCATCCAGGGTTCGTTCGAACCACTGCGTAGAAGCGGTTATAGCGGGATTCAGCGCATCGATGATGATATAGCGTGCCAGGGAGCCCATCCTTTCGCTTCTCATGGGATTTCTCTTGTAGGCCATGGCCGATGAGCCAATCTGGCTCTTCTCGAAGGGTTCTTCAATTTCCTTCATGCTCTGGAGGAGCCTGATGTCATTGCTGAACTTGTAGGCGCTCTGGGCGATCTCACTCAGGGTATTTAGAATGAAGCTGTCCACCTTGCGCGTATAGGTCTGTCCGGTGACCTTGAAGACCTTGGGAAAGCCAAAGTGGTCGGACACTTTCTGGTCCAGTGCCTTTACCTTTTCCTCATCATTGTCAAAGAGGCTCATGAAGCTCGCCTGGGTCCCGGTCGTCCCCTTCACGCCCCGAAATCTCATGGATTCGATGGTATGGTCCAGGTTCTCCAGGTCCAGCATGAGGTCCTGCATCCAGAGGGTCGCCCTTTTGCCCGCCGTGGTAAGCTGGGCGGGCTGAAAATGGGTGAAGCCAAGGACAGGAAGGTCCTTGTACTGGAGCGCGAATCCCTTGAGGTTTTTCAGGACCAGGATGAGCTTCGTGCGGATAAGATAAAGGCCTTCCCTCATGATGATGAGGTCCGTATTGTCACCGACATAGCAGCTCGTCGCACCAAGATGGATGATTCCCCGGGCAGAGACCGCCTGGAGGCCGTAGGCATGGACATGGCTCATGACGTCATGGCGGACGACCTTTTCCCTCTCTTCGGCCTCCTCGAAGTTGATATCATCCTTGAACAGGGTCAGTTCGCGGATCTGCTCATCCGTGATCGGGAGACCCAGCTCTTTCTGGGACGTGGCCAGGGCAATCCAAAGCGCTCTCCAGGTCCTGAATTTCTTTTGATCGGAAAAGAGATAGCTCATCTCTTTGGACGAATACCTCTTGTTCAATGGGTTTTCATATCTGTCTCTCATATTGACCTCCTCATTCTTCAGGTTCAGCAGATTGGGTTCTGGCTGCTTAAAAAAACGACTTCACTTGCATGGTGTTCCCTGACACGGGATACACCTCCCAAAGTTCTGATGTTAAAGGGTGGACTCCTCCTCCATGGCCTTATGCTTCTCTTCATCCCTGACGTACTTAAGAAAGCCGTCATCGATGACCCGGTCAAGCTTCCCGGTTTCAAAAAGATATTCCACATAACATCGCAGCATCCTTTCCACCATAAGGTACTTGTTGATGGTTCCTATCCGGATGGACATGCTCTTCGAGACGGCTTTCAGGATATCTTCCGCAGTCATGGGTTTTGTGATGACCCTGAGGATTTCCTCCGCCCGGCTCTTGTAAAAGCAGATGTTGTCGGTGATCAGTTCCGTGATGTCCTGGTATATCCCCTTATGCGTAACGATGTACATGTCGGACTTCAGCTCATAGAGCTTCATCTTGCTCTCCAGGTCCATTTTGAGGATATGGGCATAGGGAAGCTTTGCACTGTCCATGATCTCATGGCTGATGAGACAGTCTCCGAGATAGGTCACATTGTCTGGTGTTGTCATGGAAATGTGTCCTGAACTGTGCCCGGGCGTATGGACGATGCCAAAGGGAATTCCGCACACCCTGACCTCTACGTCGCTGTTTTCAATGAGGATGTCGGTCTTTGTGACCATATGACCGTAATGCTCCGCAACCTTGCTTAAGGGATAGTTGCTGTAGAGAATCTTCAGCGCCTGGGTGGAGCTGCAGATCATCGCTTCCTCCCTGGACATCGCGATGACCGCGCCATATCGTTCCTTAAGGAACTGGGCATTTCCCAAGTGGTCTATGTGCGCATGGGAACAGATGATTCCCTTTACGCTATAGTTGTTTTTCTCCAAAAAGCCAGTGAGCAGTCCCCGGTGTTCCTTCATGAGCCCGGTGTCGAGGAGGATGAGGTCCCGGTCATTCACCTTGTAGTATGGGAGATAGAGCAGCCCGAGAGAGAGGACATAAGTATTCCCCTTGACATGAATATTTTCCATGCTATGCCCCCCCTTTTGGATTCATTTTTAGAATAATAATAGTATACTATATTTTCCAGACATTATTGCTTTTTTCCATCGAAATGTTTGTCTTTTTCATGAATAGGATCCGCCTCATCTTGAGGCGAAGAATCTGCCAGGATGGAAGGAAGAACAGGACCCTGGAGGGTGACACGATACCGGGAAAGAGAATGATGAAATCCAGGCTGAAAGGAAAAAAGAACCAGGGCTGACGAATCAGTCCTGGTTCTTTTTCGCTGAGTATTCTCGAAAATTATTCTTCGAGAGTCTCGATTAGCTTTGCCACTTCTTCACAAGCAATCTCTTCATCTTCACCGTTGGCGATGACTGTGATGCTTGCACCCTTTGTCACGCCTAAGGATAATACGCCAATCAGGCTCTTGACATTGGCTTTTTTGCCATTGTACTCGACACTGACGTCCGACTTGAATGAAGACGCCTTCTTAACGAGTAATGTGGCTGGTCTTGCATGTAACCCTGTTGGGTTTTTTACTGAAACTTCCTTTGAAATCATTTAATCACCTCATATTTTATATATAAAAATTCAACAATTTAATTATATCATGTTTTTACCCTATTACAACTAGCTAATATAGGTAGATTTCCATGAATCGGACAAAAGCCCCTGTAGCCTTATAGTTGATCACAAGATTTTTAATCTTTTCCGGTGTCGTAATGATGATCGGCGTTGTGAGTTTGGCTTGCAGCTCCACATAGTCCCTGTCCATATAGAGGATCTTATCGCCCACTGTCACCATATCCCCCATTTTGACATAGGTTCCGAATCCCCGACCCATGAGCTTTGCGGTATAGAGTCCTGCATGGATGAGGATGGTGATGTTTTCCTTGGTGCTGATGGCCACGGCGTTGAGGTTCTCAGAAACCAGGACCACTTCCCCGGATACGGGGGCGAAGAAGATATCTCCTTCGGGAATGATGCACACGCCGGTTCCCCCGACCATGTCATCCATGAGGTATTCGTTGGCTTTTTCTATGGGAATGACCTCTCCGGCTACCGGCATGTAAAGTTCTACTTTTTTATGCATGTCCGCCTCCTAAGAAATTTCAGACATAAACGCTTCGATTCGGTCAAATCCTTTCCCGATGGATTCCTTATTGATGGTATAGGAGAGTCTGAGGAACCCTTCCAGTCCGAATCCTGAACCCGGGACGGCAGCCACCAGATAATCGCTGAGGAGCTTGTCGGCAAAATCCAAAGAGCTGATGATGGGACTCCCCTTGTAGCGTTTCCCGATGAAGTTACGGATGTCGAGCATCAGGTAGAAAGCGCCTTTGGGATAGATGTAATCGAGACCCTTGATCTTGTCAGCCCTTTCAATCATATAGTCGCGTCTTGACTTGAATTCCTTGTTCATTTTGGGGATAAAGCTCTGGTCCCCGTTCAGGGCTTCCACAGCCGCATACTGCACGAAGGAGGTGCTGTTTGACGTCGTATGGCTCTGGATGTTTCCCATGATCTTCACAAGATCCTTTGGACCCGCAGCATACCCGAGTCTCCAGCCGGTCATGGCGTAGGCCTTGGACAAGGCATTGATCACGAGGGTCCTCCCATAGGCATCCTCGCTTAGGGAAGCGATGGAGTAATGCTTTTCCTCTCCATAGATCAGGGGTTCGTAGATTTCAT
>ENA-OFCF01000693-OFCF01000693.1-metagenomes-genome-assembly--contig:-NODE-693-length-14327-cov-8.086603_pt1 | contig 14327 bp, 9 predicted proteins | sample MGYA00153387_OFCF01 | MGnify analysis MGYA00153387
AAATTCAGAAAATTTTCAAATCTCGCTTGGAACCGGATATGTGTATAAAGATCAGTCATATAGGTGGCGCCGGAGACCGTGTAGCACGGCACCAGATTGTCCTTTTCGCTCCGCGCGTTGCACCACTTCACCATGTCATACCAAGTGATCGAATGCACTGGATGGTTCGCCCCCTTGGAAGCAGAGGAGCCATTTCCCACCGCTAGGTCCGTGTAGCCATGAGTCAAGCCCCACGCCCTCACGTCATCCCACAGTTCCTTGGTCGTCTCATACTGCGCCATGTAAAACCCGCTCACATACACGCTGTGAACTGGAAGCTCCCATGAATACCCCACCAGCGGGTTCGACTGGTCTCCCATCGTGAAATTCCCTGCTGGAATCAAAGCGAATCCCTCCGGGGCCGTGGAGACTCCCACCAGCGCCAGCCGGTAGAACAGCCGCCGCACCGCCGGAACATACGGCACGGTGAATACCAGATCGTTCCCGTCACCCACCTGGATGGCTCCTAGATCCTGCCAAGTGCCCGCAGCCATCGTTTCGGAAACCTGGAGTTGATAACTCCGCCCCGCTACCGATGGCTGCACCGTTAGATTCACATTGCCGCCAGTGATCGCCATTCCCGGTGATTCCAACTCGTCATGAACTAGCGGCACTGTCCCGCTGCCGTTCAGATTGATGACAAACGGACTCGCATCAGTATCGTTACTGGCAATGTGGATCGCAGCCGTGCGGATGCCTGCCCCACCGGGCGTGAAGGTGACGGCGAAGGTGGTGCTAGCACCAGCCGCGACGGCGGGGGACCCCAGCGATCCGACGCTAAAATCCGCCTGATGCATGCCGCCCTTGGTGATGGCCAGGCCGGTCAGTTTGAGGGTGCCGTTGTTCTTGATCGTGAAGGTGAGCTGATGAGCGGAGCCCGTGGCCACGGAGCCGAAATTCGCTGTTGCGCCGTTGGTGATGTTTGTGCCGACGGGTTGCTCGACAGCGATTTCGGGCGACCGAGAGTCTGGCACGAAAACCACCTGATCCACCCAGCCGCAGTCGGAGGCAGCACTGTCAGTAATATCCTTCGAATAAGTCCATTTGAGGGTGTGGGAACCAGCGGTGAGATTATACGATTCTTGAGTCCAGTCCACCGTGCCGCTGATTTTCCCGCCCTGCTCCACGCCATCGATGTAGAAACGTAGATAATCGTAGTCGCTCTCCGAGGACACCTTCCACCAGAAATTCAGCGTGCCCGGGCCGGTGACGGTGATGGACATCTCACTGGTCTGGCCATCGCTGATGGCACCGCTCTTGGCCGCGTCCACTCCATCGTGAGTGGTGATGCTTTGGTCGGTCCAAGGCGAATCTCCGGAATGGGTGATGCTTAGGGTCGGCTGGTCGATGGCATCGGCCAGAGTGAGCACGCCACTCTCCACTGCCACGGCGGTGTAGCCCTTCCAAGTCGGCGAGGTAAAGCCGCTGGCACCGCTTACATAGTAAACAGTAAATCCACTGGCGGTGTTCTCGAAGACACTCAACCCCATTGTCGGCGCATCGCCCAAGAACGTCACACTGGTCAGGTTGTAGCAACCGTAAAACGCGGAATCCCCGATGCTGGTGACGCTGTTGGGAATCTTCACGCTGGTGAGGCCGCTGCAATAGTAAAACGCGTAATCCCCGATGCGGGTGACGCTGTTGGGAATCGTCACACTGGTCAGGCCGCTGCAATAGTAAAACGCGGACTCCCCGATGCTGGTGACGCTGTTGGGAATCGTCACGCTGGTCAGGCCCCAGCAATAGTAAAACGCGTAATCCCCGATGCGGGTAACACTGTTGGGAATCGTCACACTGGTCAGGCCACTGCAACCGTAAAACGCGTAATCCCCGATGCTGGTGACACTGTTGGGAATCGTCACATTGGTCAGGCCGCTGCACCGGTAAAACGCGGAATCCCCGATGCGGGTGACGCTCTCGGGAATCGTCACGCTGGTCAGGCCGCTGCAATAGTAAAACGCGGAATCCCCGATGCTAGTGACACTGTTGGGAATCGTCACATTGGTCAGGCCGCTGCAATAGTAAAACGCGGAATCCCCGATGCTGGTGACGCTGTTGGGAATCGTCACACTGGTCAGGCGCCAGCAAGAGGAAAACGCACCATCTCCGATGCTGGTGACGCTGTTAGGAATGGTCACACTGGTCAGGCTGCTGCAACCGGAAAACGCGGAATTTCCGATTCTGGTGACGCTGTTGGGAATCGTCACACTGGTCAGGCCGTCGCAATAGGAAAACGCCCATTCCCCGATGCTGGTGACGCTGTTGGGAATCGTCACACTGGTCAGGCCGTAGCAATAGGAAAACGCACCATCTCCGATGCTGGTGACGCTGTTGGGAATGGCATAGACTCCCGTTTTTCCTGACGGGCATTGGATAAGCAGACTCTGGCCCTGGTTGAACAACACGCCATGCAAACTGCTGTAATTCGGGTTAAGGGAATCCACCGAAATCTCTGTGAGCTTGCTGCAACCGGAAAACGCACCGTCCCCGATGCTGGTGACGCTGTGCGGAATCATCACACTGGTCAGGTCGCTGCAATTTTGAAACGCGGAATCTCCGATGGTGGTGACGCTGTTGGGAATCGTCACGCTGGTCAGGCCGCTGCAATAGTAAAACGCGAAATCTCCGATGCTGGTGACTCTGTTGGGAATCGTCACACTGGTCAGGCCGCCACAACCGTAAAACGCGCTGTTGCCGATGCTGGTGACGCTGTTGGGAATCGTCACGCTGGTCAGGCCGATGCAATAGTAAAACACGCCGTCCCCGATACTGGTGATGTTGTTGGGAATCGTCACACTGGTCAGGCCGTGGCAATCGAAAAACGCCTGATTCCCGATGCTGGTGACACTGTTGGGGATCGTCACGCTGGTTAGCCCGCGGCAACCGGAAAACGCGCTGGTCCCGATGCTAGTGACGCTATTGGGAATCGTCACACTGGTCAGGCCGATACAGGCGGAAAACGCGCCTACCCCGATGCTGGTGACGCTGTTGGGAATCGTCACACTGGTCAGGCCGCTGCAATCGGAAAACGCGCCTTCCGCGATGCTGGTGACGCTATTGGAAATCGTCACACTGGTGAGGCCGCGGCAATCGGAAAACGCCCATTCCCCGATGCTGGTGACGCTGTTGGGAATCGTCACGCTGGTCAGGCCGCACCAGATAAACGCGTAATCCCCGATGCTGGTGACGCTGTTGGGGATCGTCACATGGGTCAGGCCGATGCACGCGGAAAACGCGAAATTCTCGATGCTGGTGACGCTGTTGGGCATGACATAGGCTCCCGTCTTTCCCGCCGGGCATTGGATGAGCAGACTCTGGCCATGGTTGAACAACACTCCTTCTAAACTGCTGTAATTTGGATTAAGAGAATCCACCGAAATCTGACTGAGTTTGTTGCACCAGATAAACGCGTAATCCCCAATGCTGGTGACGCTGTTGGGAATCGTCACGCTGGTCAGGGCGCTGCAACCGTAAAACGCCCGATCCCCGATGCTGGTGACGCTGTTCGGGATCGTCACGCTGGTCAGGGCGCTGCAAGAGTGAAACGCCCGCTCCCCGATGCTGGTGACGCTGTTGGGAATCGTCACGCTCGTGAGACTTAACTGCCCAGCAAACGCTCCTTTTCCGATGCCGACTACAGGCAGTCCATCGATCATGCCGGGGATGGCGACTGCGCCTCCGGGGCCGGTGTAGCCCCTAATGGTGACCAGGCCGGCGTCGATTGTGTAGGTGTACGGCATGGTGTCTCCCGTGAGATGGAAAACGAAGGGGTTCTCGTCCGCATCGTTGCTGGCGAGGTGAATAGCGGCATTCTTTGTTCCATCCGATCCGGGTGAGAAGGTGACGGTGAAGGTCGCGCTGGCGCCTGCAGCCAGGCTGGTGGTGCCCAGTGAACTCAGTGTGAACTCGCTAGCATTGGGACCATCCTTGCTCAGCGCCAGACCGGTAAGTGAATTAACGGTGCTGAGGTTTCTGATGGTGAAAGTTTTCATCACCGGCGTGCCGATGTCAGTGCCCCCAAAATTGATCGTCTCGGTGCCATTGCCTAAACTCATTCCAGAGGAGTCTTCTACTGCAATCTCTGGCGCAGGAGTCGCTGGCACGAAAACCACTTGGTCCACCCAGCCGCAGTCGGAACCACTGGACTCAACTTCATCCTTCACGTAGGACCACTCTAGGCTGTGATAGCCGTCGGTGAGATTATAAGATTTCTGCACCCAGTCCACCGTGCCGCTGATTTTTCCGCTCTGCTCCACGTGATCAATGGAGAATCGCAGGCTATCGAAATCTTTTTCTGAAGACACCTTCCACCAGAAACTCAGCGTGCCCGGACCGGTGACCTCGGCGTACATGGTGCTTCTCTCGTTGTCGCCGATGGCTCCAGTCTTGGCCGCATCCACGCCGTCGTGGGTGGTGGTGGTTTGGGCGGTCCAGGCCGAGCTGCCGTCGCTCTCGACATACAGGCTTTGATCGTCGATGGCGTCAGCGAGTGTCTGTGCAGACATAGGCTGCGTCAGCGAAAGAGCGAACATGGCGGCCATCAATGTGGCGGCGGGGAATGGAAGGTTTCTCATCGTGCGGTCGGTTAGGGTGGCAAGAGGCACCCACAATGGCTGGCAACGCAATAAAAAGCGAAGCATATTCTGTGAGCATGCGCGGTATTTGCGCGGCGAGTCATCTCAAGCGCGTGCAAAATGATATCTGCTCACGGCGGGTGAGTTTGGTCCGATCCCGGATTGACGGGCAGCGAGGTTCCTTGTTCATTTGCGCACGCGATGTCGCCTTCTGCCCAATCAAAGCCTCTGATCATGACGCCCCATGCGGCGCTCAAAGAGTATTTCGGCTTTTCCGGGTTTCTCGAAGGCCAAGAGGAAGTCATTCAGGAAATCGTTTCCGGTCGTGATGGATTGGTGGTGATGCCCACCGGTGGCGGAAAGTCCCTTTGTTTTCAGATTCCAGCGCTTTGTTTTGGCGGCGTGACGTTGGTCATCTCGCCGCTCATCGCGTTGATGAAAGATCAGGTGGACGCACTCACCGCGCGCGGAATTGAGGCCGCAGTCATCAATTCCACTCTCTCGTGGCCTGAACAGAAAGAACGCTTGGACGGCATGAGAAACGGGAAATACAAACTCGTCTATGTAGCGCCCGAACGTTTTCGTGCAGAAAGTTTCCTCAATGCACTTGAGGGCATCGAGATCTCGCTTTTCGCCGTGGACGAGGCGCACTGTCTCAGCCAGTGGGGCCACGATTTCCGGCCAGATTATTTGCGGCTTGGACGCTCGTTGGAAAAGTTAGGTCGTCCACAATGCGTGGCCCTAACAGCCACGGCGACACCCATCGTGCGCGATGACATCACCACCGTGCTTGGGCTGCGCTCGCCGTTTGAACGTGTTAGCGGATTCTCTCGGCCGAATCTCTCGCTGGCCATTACCGCTGTCGAAAAGGCGCGCCAGAAAGATGAGCGCATGAAGGCGGTCATCACCGCACACAAAACTGGCATCGTGTATTGTGCCACCCGCAAGAAAGTCGAGGCCGTTTCCGAAACGCTAGCCAGCTGGGGTCTTAAATGCGTTTCCTATCATGGTGGCATGAGCGATCAAGATCGTGTTAGAGCTCAGGAAGTCTTCATCCAACGCAAGGCGGATGTCGCTGTCGCGACTAACGCATTTGGTATGGGCATCGACCGCTCAGACGTGCGTTTCGTGATTCATTATGAAGTGCCTGGCAGCGTGGAGGCATACTATCAGGAAGCCGGACGCGCCGGACGTGACGGTGAAGCCGCTTGTTGCGAATTGCTTTTCAACTACGCAGACACCCGCACTCAGGAGTTTTTCATCGACGGAGCGAACCCGACTGCCGCCGTGATTCGTTCGATCTATCAATATTTGCTCAATGAGGCAGATAAAGATTATGAAATCCACCGAACGCTTGAAGACATCGCCGAGGGAGCGGACGTCAAAAATTCCATGAGTGTGGGCAGTGCTTTGATTTTGTTAGCAAAGGGCGGTTACATTGAACGTTTTGATGTTCCCAAGCGCCGAATGCGCGGGACACGATTGCTCAAGCCAGATCTATCCGCTAGCCAGATCAAACTTGATGAAACGGCAATCGAAGAAAAAGACCGCCGCGATCGGGAAAAACTCAAGGCGATGGTCGAGATGTGTTACTCGCGAGTCTGTCGGCAAAAGTGGATTCTCAATTATTTTGGCGAGGAAAACGCGGGCATCTGCGGCTCCTGCGATGTCTGCCGGGAGAATGGTGCGGGAGACGCCCGGCCGCCGGATGAAGAGGAGGAAACCATCGTGCGCAAAGCACTCAGCGGCGTGGCCCGCATGTCGCGCCGCACATCTCAGGGTTGGGAAGCGCGCTTTGGCCGCGGTCGCATCGTGCAGATGTTAGTGGGAAGCAAATCTCAGGAAATCATTACCGCGCGCCTCGACCAGCTCACCACTTACGGCATCTTGCGCGACAAAGGCGCGGGTTATCTCAATTCTTTGATGAGATCTCTATCCGATGCCAGTTTGGTGCAAACCGTCACCGGAGAATATCCGCTCATGACGCTCACCCCACTCGGAGAAAAAGTCATGCGCGGGGAAGCAACTTATCTTCTCGTCTGGCCAGATCCCGAGGCCGGACGCAAGGAAGTCGCACTAAAAGATCACGGTCACGACGGACAACTTTACACGATGTTGCGCGATATCCGCGCGAAAATGGCAAAGCACGACGACGTCCCGCCTTATGTGATTTTTAGCAACAAAACCCTCGAAGCGCTCGCCCGCTATCAGCCGATCAATGCTGAAGAAGCTCTGCACATCCCTGGCATTGGCACCGCTAAAATCCAACGCTACGCCGAGCCATTCCTCGAAGCTATCCGGATGTGGAAAAAGTCACGCGGATAGACTGCGATGGAAGTCTATCATTTTCAGAGGTCATGTGGTTCACGGTTCTTTCTATCAACCACAAGCTGTCTGCGGACTTGTCATACTCACTGCGGAAAAATTCACCGAAACGCAGCGCTTGCTTGATGCCGGGCACAGCATAGCGGCCACCACTCGGCTTGCCGGAATAGGCGAATCGACCCTGTGCAAAGGCATAACCGAAAGACTCGCCACAACCCTGTTAGGACCAATCTTCCACGACTTGTTACGCCGCGTCCCCGATCCGATCAACCCTCCCCCGCACAACTCCAAGCCGATCCCCTCCTCCACCGCTTCGTCTAGCCACTCGTCTAACTCACCCCGCCAAATGCAAAAAATGTGCCAAACCTTTAACTGCCCAGTTCAGGTTATCTGATCTTGCAAGCAGCCCGCTACATGGAATTCATGATTAGTCTTCCCACCCACCACCCAGCCAACCGCCTGCGAGACACTGCCGACGCTCAATCCCTGCGCTCGTGCCTCACCTCCGGTCAATCGGTCGTCAGAGACTCGCAGCCCCCACAAGACGGCGCGGGAGAGACGGCCAGCAATCGCCTCCGCCTCCACTACTCTACGACCAGGCTCGACACTATCGCGTCGGCCTATGGTCTCCGGTCCGCTCCGGACTCCGGCTCATGCCGTCCGTCACACCCGCCGTGACGCGCCCCGTCTTTGTCGAACAGGGGCACGGGCTTCGCAATGCTCCGAATCAGTTTCCTCTTCCCTTCATAGAGGAGAACGCTAGTCTAAAAACGACTGAAATTCACGATGGAAACAATCGACAACCTCAACTCCTTACTCGGGGACAGCCTGAAACAAACGCTGAAACCCAATAGCAAACTCCAGATTGCCGCATCCTGCTTTTCGGTTTTTGCTTACGAGGCGCTCAAGGAAGAGCTAGAGAAGGTCGAGTCCGTCGAATTCATTTTTACCTCGCCGACCTTCGTTCAGGGGGAAGCAACGGACAAGCTGCCAAAAGAAAAGCGCGAGTTCTTCATCCCGAAACTCGAACGCGAACGGAGCCTCTACGGCACTGAATTCGAGATCCAACTTCGAAACAAACTAACCCAGCGTGCCATCGCCCGCGAGTGCGCGGACTGGATTCGCCACAAGGTCACGTTCCGGTCGAACGCCACGAAATCCACCATGCAGCAGATGGCTTGCATTCTGCCTACGGAGGAGGAACCCACCGTTTATTTCCCGCTCCAAGGATTCACCGCAGTGGATCTTGGATACCAACCGGGAAACGCCCTCTCTAACATCGTGAACAAGTTCACAGGTTCGCCGATGACGGATGGCTACATTCGCCTCTTCAAACAAATCTGGAACGATCAAGAAAAGCTCGAAGATGTCACCACGCAGGTCTGCGACCACATCTCGGTCATCTACACGGAGAACTCCCCGGAACGCATCTACTTCGTGATGCTCTACAACATCTTCAGTGAGTTTCTCGAAGACATCAACGAGGACTGCATGCCCAACGACCGCACCGGCTATCAGGAGAGCGTCGTATGGAACAAGCTCTTCAATTTCCAGCGTGACGCAGCCGTCGGCATCATCAACAAGCTCGAAACCTACAACGGCTGCATCCTCGCAGATAGCGTCGGGCTTGGAAAAACATTTTCCGCCCTTGCCGTCATCAAATACTACGAGCTTCGTAATAAATCCGTACTCGTGCTATGCCCGAAAAAACTCGCGGACAACTGGCTAACCTACAACCGCAACCTCAAAACCAACATCCTTGCCGCCGACCGCCTGAACTACGATGTGCTCAACCACACCGACCTTCAGCGCACCAGAGGCTACTCCCACGGCACTCCACTCAAACAGGTGAATTGGGGAAACTAAGACCTCGTCGTCATCGACGAGTCGCACAACTTCCGAAACAACCATCCCGGTGAGGAAGAGCGCTTATCGCGATACGAGCTACTGATGAAAAAAGTGATCCGTGCCGGAGTGAAGACGAAGGTGCTGATGCTTTCTGCCACTCCGGTCAACAACCGCTTCGCTGACCTTCGCAACCAGCTCGCACTCGCCTACGAAGGGGAATCGGAGAACCTCAGTTCAAAACTGAAAACCCGGAATAGCATCGAAGAAATCTTCCGGCAGGCACAAGCCGCCTTCACTCGATGGAGCAAACTTGAAGTTGAGGAACGCACGCCGGAAGCCATCCTGAAGGCTCTCGACTTTGAGTTCTTCGAGCTGTTAGACAGCGTGACCATTGCCCGCTCACGAAAGCACATCGTCGCCCATTACGACACCGCCGACATAGGAACCTTCCCCGAGCGCCGCCTTCCGCTGACTTTCCGGCCACCGCTCACACACCGCACAGACGTGCATGACTTCGATGCCATCTACGAACAGCTCACCCTTCTTGATCTCGCCGTTTACACACCGGGCGAGTTTATTCTGGCGAGTAGGAAATCGAAATACGAGGAGTCGTACCGTGACGACCTGGAAGGAATCTCTCGCAACGTCAGCCTCGCCGGCCAACAGCGCGGCATCCGTGCCCTGATGACGGTGAATCTCCTCAAGCGCCTCGAAAGTTCCGTGCAGGCATTCCGCCTCACTCTCAACAAACTTGCCGCGACAAACCAAACCATGCTGGAGCAGATCGCCAGCCACGAATCCGGCCAAGGCACCAAGCGCTCGGTGAGCAGCGCGATGGTCGGCGATTTCGATCCCGATGATGACGACTTGCCGGAAATCGACGAAATGACTCTAGGCGGCAAGATGGAGATTTCTCTCGAAGACCTCGACCTACCATCTTGGAAAAGAGGCATCCAGAATGATCATGCCATCATTACCGCTTTGTTCGTGGAGATGGAAAAAGTGACCCCCGAACATGATGCCAAGCTACAGCACCTGATTCAGCACATTCAGGAAAAAGTCGAAAACCCCATCAATCCCGGCAACCGCAAGATCCTCTTGTTCACCGCCTTCGCGGACACCGCGAATTATCTCTACGACTGCCTCGCAGAGAACCACCTCAAACGCTTCGGCCTCCACACCGGAAAGATCACCGGCACCAGCAGCCCGAAAACCACCATCGGCAAGGGTTACGACTTCCAGGATGTCATGACGCTCTTCTCGCCCCGCTCGAAAGAAAAGGCCGCCATCATGCCAGAAGAGAAATACGAGATTGATCTCGTCATCGGCACCGACTGCATATCGGAAGGACAGAACTTGCAGGATTGTGACTACCTAATCAATTACGACATCCACTGGAACCCCGTCCGCATCATCCAACGCTTTGGCCGGATCGACCGTATCGGCTCCACCAACGCATCCATCCAGCTCGTGAACTACTGGCCTGACATCTCGCTCGACGAATACATCAACCTCAAGGAGCGGGTGGAAAATCGCATGGTCATCGCGGACGCTACCGCTACTGGTAGCGACAACGTGTTAGATCCCAAGGCCAGCGAGGTTTCCTACCGTAAGGAACAGCTTCGCAGGTTACAGGATGAGGTGATCGAGATGGAGGATCTCAAAAGCGGAATCTCCATCACCGATCTCGGCCTCAATGATTTCCGCATGGATCTCGTCAGCTACGTCAAAGAAAACGGCGATCCTTCCAGAACACCCAACGGTATGCACGCTATCGTCCCCGCCGATCCTGTTCGCGGTCTTCATCCCGGAGCGATTTTTACCCTTCGCAATCGCGAGGACGGCGTGAATATCGACCAGCTCAACCGCCTCCATCCTTACTACATCGTTTATGTTGGGGAGGACGGCCATGTCATCACTCGGCACACCGAAGTGAAACGCCTGCTAGATCTTGCCCGCACCGCTTGCAAAGGCCGTGACGAACCTGACCGGGAACTGTGCAGAATTTTCAACGAGCAAACGCAGGACGGTCGCAAAATGAAGCGTTACTCCGATCTGTTAGCCCAGTCCATCCGCTCCATGATCCACGTGAAAGAAGAGAGCGACATCGACAGCCTCTTCACCCCCGGCACCACCACCGCGCTGGTGGATTCGATCCGAGGCCTCGATGACTTCGAACTCATCGCCTTCATCGTCATTCAGTAAACCACAGCCTTTGTTCACCTTCCCGCCACAGACAACATTCAGAAAGTCCGTCTCCAAAAGCCGGATCTATCTGCACGCCGCACCCTCACGGCGGGTGAAGGAACTCTTCGTCTCCCAGCTCGCCGAAATCGTCTGGGCGCACAAACTTTCCCCAGAGACCCTTCACCTTCCAGCAAGACCCGGTGTTCCCGAAATTCAAATCTTCGATCTCCACCTCAAGACCGCCGACATTGATGAAGACGTTCTCCACGCCATCGACAAGGCCGTGCCCTACCCGATCATACACCGCATACATTCTGCGAAAGGCACCTCAATCAGCGCCGCTTTCAAGCGCCCGAGCGAAACCGACTCAAACCAATGGGTCGTCGGAGCCCGCTTCACCAGCGCCATCTTGAAGCCCAACCAAGCCGAGCTTCCATTGCCTTCCGCCATCGACTTAGGCCACCTTTATTCGGCGCTTTTTGCTCCGCTTTTACCATTACCGCCCCGCCCCGGTGAAGCACTCTCCGCCCATGTCAGCCGTTGCGAAGCATTCCTTCGCCTCCGCCGCCAGATCGACCAGCTCACCGCCCGCCTCCACCGAGAGAAGCAGTTCAACCGCAAGGTTTCCCTGAATCAGGAACTGAAACTCTTGCAAGCGGAGCTGGAGAAACTCGCAAGGATTCCGTGAAAATTCGGAAATTCCTCTTTTCATCCGTGACAAATACTGGGCAGTATTTGTCACGAAAACAACCAGACTATTTTGGCGCTAACCATTGAAAATAAGATAGTTTCACGGATCTACGGAAAAGGTAGGGGTTGGGTATTTACCCCAAATCACTTCCTCCACCTCGGATCACGCTCCGCTGTGGGCAATGCGCTCAGCCAATTGACGACCGCCGGAACCATCCGCCGCCTCGCCTTCGGTCTGTATGACTACCCCAAAAAGCATCCTAAACTTGGGTTACTCAGTCCCAACCCGGATACCATCGCCCGAGCGATCAGCGAGAAGGATGACAGCCGCCTCCAGCCCTCCGGAGCCTATGCGGTGAACCTTCTGGGACTTTCCCAGCAAGTGCCCGCCAAGATCGTCTATCTCACCGACGGTGCGGAAAAAAACGTGGCCGTGGGGAACCAGCAGATCCAGCTACGCCGCACCACTCCCAAGAACATGGCGACCGCAGGCCGTTCTTCCGGCCTTGTCATCCAGGCATTCCGCTACCTCGGCAAGGACAGCGTCACCGACGACCACATCGCCACGTTAAAAAGAACACTGCCAGACTCCGACCGCGAAAGGCTTTGGAAGGATCGCGTGCATGCGCCTGCATGGATGCATCCACACTTTGAGAGCCTAAAACCCCTATCTTCGATGCCTCCGACGCGGTGACGATCTTGATCGTCACCGCGTCGGAGGCACTGCACAATGATAAAAATTCCGCCACAAATCATTACGACCACCACCGAACTCACTTCATCACTTGGATAAATTTGCCCAACTCCCAGCCAAAGAACTGGAAGCCTACTTCATTGAGGCTGCCAGCCGCCTAAGCCTGCCGCCCCATGTCGTAGAGAAAGATTTTTGGGTTTGCTGGACTCTCAAACGGGTTTTCACCCTCGACGGGATCAGTGACACCTTGCTCTTCAAGGGTGGGACTTCACTTTCCAAGGTTCACGGTCTCATCCGCCGATTTTCGGAGGACATCGATGTCTCCATCCACCGGGAGAAATTAGGCTTCTCAGGTAATCATGACCCGTTACTTGCAGAACACTCTAACAAAAATCGGGAGAAGCTGAAAGCCGACCTCGCCCAAGCCGCATGTGCGTTCATCACCGGGAAGATCCAACCCGCCCTTCAAGCATCCATCGAAAGCGCATTGCCCGCCACCGATGGACGGACATGGATGCTTGAACCCGATGCCACAGACCCGGATGGCCAGTCGCTTGCCTTCACCTATCCCTCCACTGGACTCACCCCCGCAAGCAATGCCTACCTGCGCCCCTCTGTGAAGATCGAGTTCGGTGCCCGCTCTGATCACTGGCCAGCGGAGACCCGACCTCTCAAGCCATACGTCAGCGATGCCATTCCAGATGCAATGGAGGAACCAGTCGTAAACGTGAAAACTATGGATGCCGCCCGGACGTTCTGGGAAAAGGCCACCATTCTCCACCAGATGGCGCACCTTCCGGAAGGCAAGACATTCCCGGAACGCTACTCCCGCCACTACACCGACCTCGCCACCATGATCCAGCACGGCGTAGGTGAAGAAGCGGCTGCGAAAGAAAGCCTCCTCGAAGCTGTCGTCCTCCACAAGATCGCCTTCTACCGCTCCGCTTGGGCAAGCTACGAGACCGCCAAACGTGGCAGCCTTCGTCTCATACCAGCAGAGAAAAACATGATCGACCTAAAAGCCGACCTCACTTCTATGAAGGACATGTTCTTTGATGAACCACCAAGTTTTCAGTCCGTGATCGACACACTCTCCGCATGGGAGACACAATTCAATCAACAATGATCCGTTGATATTCAACCCTCAAACTTCATCACTAAATCTTTCCCCATGACCAAACTCGACCTTCAAACCCCGGACTTCGTCGCTGAGAACGCAGCGCGATTAGCGGAACTCTTTCCTAACTGCGTCACCGAGACCAGGCAGTCAGACGGCACGTTGAAACGTGCCATTGACTTCGACCTGCTACGCCAAGAACTGTCCCATGATCTCGTTGAAGGAGCACAGGAACGTTACCGCCTCGACTGGCCGGGAAAACGCGAGGCTCTCGCTCTCGCTAACGCGCCGATTCGCAAAACTCTCCGCCCGTGCAAGGAAGAGTCCATGGACTTCGAAACCACCCGCAACCTCTACATCGAGGGCGACAACCTCGACGCCCTCAAGCTCCTCCAGGAAACCTACCTCGGGAAGGTCAAGATGATCTACATCGACCCGCCCTACAACACCGGCAACGACTTTATCTATGACGACGACTTCTCGATGACCCGCAACGACTATCAGGAAAGCTCCGGTGAAGTGGACAAAGAAGGTCGGGCCTTGTTCGATGAGGAAAAGTGGAAGCAGAACTCGACGAGCAACGGGCGATTCCATTCGGAATGGCTGTCGATGATGTATCCGAGGCTGAAGCTCGCGAGAAATCTTCTCCGGGAGGATGGCGTTATCTTCATTTCAATTGACGATGGCGAGCTTGCAAATGTTAGGCGAATTTGCGACGAAGTATTTGGCGATTCTAACTTCCGATCTGACATTTCGTGGCAAAAGCGATATACTAGTATCCTGTAACCTAATAAATTTCGCATTGGTGAATAAGTTTTTTCGTGCTATTCGAGGGCATGGCCAATCGATACCG
>ENA-OFCF01000694-OFCF01000694.1-metagenomes-genome-assembly--contig:-NODE-694-length-14302-cov-3.881449_pt1 | contig 14302 bp, 17 predicted proteins | sample MGYA00153387_OFCF01 | MGnify analysis MGYA00153387
TAAATAGTAAATATTACCACCGTTTCTTTTCAACACCGGCAACGCAGCGGCTTATCTCTCCGACACACTCGTCGGCGCGCTGATCTTTGGCTTCGCAGTGTGTACCAAACCCGAGCCCGGGCCATCGGCGCTGGCCACGCTCACCGGCCCGGACATCCCACTTGGCTGGAGCTACAACCCTTCGGCCTGGACGCAGCGCCTGCCAATACTGGCTACCGCGCTCATAGGTCTGTTTGTTGCACGCTATTTGGCGGCCTACCAGCTCGGCCACATCCCGAACGTTTGGGATCCGTTCTTCGATGGCTTGGCCAGCGATCCGCAGAACGGCACTGAAGAGATCATCACCTCATGGGTGTCCGAAGCCTGGCCAGTGTCAGACGCTGCGGTCGGCGGTTACACCTACCTATTGGAAATTCTCACCGGCTTAGTGGGTGCGCGCGCACGCTGGCGCACCATGCCCTGGCCGCGTCACATCAATATTTTTCATCGTCATCCAGCCGATTGTGATTGGCACCTGGAGCATTGTTGCGCTGGCAGGCGCGGCGGCTGTGTTGATTCAAATCCCCTATTCGCTCGATGAGTTGATTGCCACGCTGCAGTTTTTACGCAGGCGCACGCTGGGCAAAACCGGGGGCGGTTGCTGTTTGTGGGCGATACCGACGAGATGCCGCTCGCAGCGAAAGACATCGTCAGCAAACGAACGCTTTTTTGCCCTATGAGTTTGACCGACCCGCATCTAGAGTGCTGCGCGACACGCTAAGCGGCGGTGTGAACTTGCCGTGGAATCTGGCGCTGTGTGCAGCGATTGGCCTGGCGCTGATGTTGCCTCACGTTACGCTGGGAGTCGACGGCAACTTGGCCCATGTCCACCATGTGGTCGGTGCCTTGGCCATGACGGTGGTGTCGTTAGCGGCGGCTGACGTGGCCAAGGCAGTGCGTTAATTAAATGTGTTGTTGGGCTTGGCATTGGCTGCGTCGCCCTTTGTGATTGAAACGACGGGTTTGGTTATGGCGGTCAGTATTGCAGTCGGCGTTTTGCTGATGGTGCTTGCTATCCCCAAGGGCAAAATTGAAGCGAGGTATGGCAAGTGGGACGCTTACATCAAATAGCCCTACGCCTCGTAAGCGCTTGGGCATGAACTTCCAAGGCACTTTGCGTTCCAACAACCCGCGTTCCAATACGCGGTGAAGCCATCACGGGCCAAGCATCGGTTCTACAACTCTAAAATTTAATCTATGACTATATTTATCTGGATTTTGGCCGTCGTTTTGATGGGCTTTTGGACCTTGCTGGCCTGGCTTTCGCACCGCCTGCTGCAGTGGGCGGGCCAATTGCCTTGGGAGCAAACCTTGCAGCAGGCCAGAGAGCTGCAAGTGCCGGCTATCGTTGCGCCATGGTGGCAGCAAATGGTGGATGCGCTCGCACCTTTACTGCAAGTGACTCAAGGGTTGTTGGGCGGCTTGATGCAGTTTGCAGGCGCTGCGGTCCCCTTCATCGTGGGTGCGATATGGCTGTTTGGCATATTGGGCATCGTGGTGGTCACCTTGATTGTCAGCGGCGGTGTGTGGTGGTTTAAGCGCAAGCGGCTAAACACAGCCTGGAGCCCTTGAATGCAAAGCAGTGCTGGACCAGCGCAAAAGCCACCGCAAAAGCCAGCGCGGAGGCAAGCGGACTAGCAGCGGGCTGTTCCATTGGAGAAGTTATCCTCAATTCTGGCGTTATATTCGCTATTATAATAATAGCTTATTACGCCCGTATTTGTTGAGCTAAAGATCGATTTAATCGCCATTTTAACCTCCTGACTGCTCCTCCCCGCTCCCGTCTTGCAGACAATCAGCAAGGCCACGCGTATTCTGCTGGTGGGCGCCATCTGCCCAGACCCCTAACCGTTTGTAAGCCCTTATATGAACAATATGGCGTTGGCAAGGTAGCAAGCCCGATTTACCCACCCTCGCGAAATCGGGAAAACTGAGGCACCTGGAAAATTGAAAGTAAGCGGTTGAAGTCCGCCCTGAACTTTAGGTAACAAGGGGCTTCAACTGACAATTCATTGAGCGTACAAAAGCTAAGCTATGGTGATGACAGCAATACCCGATTCCGCCCAACAAGCTGCGCGCGCTGGCCCGCTTTTTATCGTGATGAATGCAGCGTCGGGCGCCAACGAAGCGGCAGACGAGCGGCGCATCGTATCGGAGGTTTTTAAAGCAGCCGGGCGTCCGTTTGAGTTCGTTGAAATAGGCCAAACAGCCAGCATTGGCGACGTCTGCGCAAAGGCGGTCATGCTGGCGAAAGCTCAAAACGGTGTGGTGGTAGCGGCAGGCGGCGATGGCACCGTCAGTACGGCCGCCTCAGCAGTTCTGCGCAGCGGCTGCCCATTTGGAGTGTTGCCGCAAGGCACCTTTAACTACTTTGCCCGCGCCAACGCCATTTCGCAAGACACTCGGGCCGCAGCCGAAGCGCTTCTGGGTGCCAGCATTTCACCCGTCAGCGTCGGAGAGGTCAATGGCCGCGTGTTTTTAGTCAACGCCAGTTTGGGCCTGTACCCGCAATTGCTCGAAGACCGCGAAGCATGGAAGCAGCAATTTGGCCGCAGCCGCCTGGTGGCTTTTGCATCGGGGCTGGCAACGCTGTTCAAAGCGAGCGGCCAGCTGCGACTTGAAATTGAGCTGGCGGGTAAAACCACCACACTGCGAACGCCCACGCTTTTCATCGGCAACAACCATCTTCAACTCGCCCAGGTCGGCATTGATGAAGCACATGCAGATGCAGTAAACCAGGGCGCTCTGGCGGGCATTGCACCGCGCCCCATCGGCACGCTGGCGCTGTTTGGCCTGCTGGTGCGCGGGGCAATAGGCCGGCTCGGCGATGCAGAAAACATCGACAGTTTTTCCTTTAGGCGCTTGAAAGTTGCGGTACGCGGTAAACGGCGGATCAAAGTCGCCACCGACGGAGAAGTCGTCTGGATGGCGTTGCCGCTGGTGTTTCAGGTGGCTGATACGCCGCTGCTCCTGATGGTGCCCGCACCCGCCGACCGAGCCAAGATTGCATGACCACCTTGCTACAAATTTCAGATACGCACTTTGGCACCGAGCAGCCGCAAGTGGTGCAGGCGCTTGAGGCGCTGGCGCGTGAAAAAAAGCCCGACGTGCTGGTCGTATCAGGGGACATCACGCAGCGCGCCACGCACGCGCAGTTCGCCCAGGCGCGCGCATTTTGCGATCGGCTCAATGCTGCTCACATGTTGGCAATACCCGGCAACCACGATATTGCGCTGTTCAACCTTTTCGCGCGCATTGTGCAGCCGTACGCTGCGTACCGCAAAGCGTTCGGCCAAGCACTTGAGCAGCACCTGCAAACGCCATCGCTGAGCATTTCGACAGTCAACACCACACGCTGGTGGCGACATAAAAACGGCGACGTTTCAAAGGCACAGATTGCGCGCGTGTGCGAGCAGCTTTCAAAGGCAACAGCGCAGCAACTGCGCATAGTGGTGGTGCACCAGCCGGTGCATGTGCTGCGGACGCGCGACGAGCACGACCGCCTTAAAGGCTGGCACGCGGCTGTAAAGGCCTGGTCTGCAGCAGGCGCAGACATTGTGATGGGCGGGCACATCCACCTGCCGTACGTCTGCGAGCTGTCGGCGCAGGTTGATGGGCTGGCAAGGCGCATGTGGTGCGTGCAGGCGGGAACCGCGGTTTCAAGCCGCATTCGGCGTGAAGCGCCCAATTCGGTCAACGTGGTTGAATTTAAGACCGAGCCGGGTGCGAGTCAATTGCGCTGTGAGATTGAGCGCTGGGACTACCAAAAGGAAAATGCGGGAGGCCGGTTTAGCTTGGTACACACCAGTGCCTTGGCTCTGCAGCGAGAATAAAATGCTATTAATTAAATAGCTGATTACGCCCGTGTTTATTAGGCTACAGCACTAAAAAGCACTAGAAATCATCCAAAAACGGGCTCAAAACCTTCGTAAACGCCGCTAAATCCTCAAAATACGGCAGCGCCCCGCCTTCGACTGCGTGAAACTGCCAGTTGGGCTTGGTTTGTACTGTGGTGCGGCCCTGGTAATCGGTAAAGTCGCCGCGCGTGGCCATCGTCACGCAGACCGGGCAGTCCATCGCTTCATACAGCGTGTTGATGTCAGCACTGAACAAAAACGCCGACACAAAGTAAAACGGCGCGTGCTTTGCGCCTGGCTGGCGGGTAGTCAGCAGGTTGTAGCGCCACAGTGCCTCGTCAATTTTTTTAGCACCCCAAGTGCGCTGCAAAAAATAACGGATCACGCTGGGGCGGGTCAGGTTTCGGTAAATGCCGTCTGACCAGAATGGCCAGGTAAACGTTTTATACAGCCACGGCAAGCCCAAGGTTGAACCCGGCGCGCCGTAGCGCCGCTTCGCGCGGCTAAAACCGGTGGGGCTGACCAGCACTGCCCGGCGAATGGTGTGCGGTGCTTCGCGCTGGGCCCGTGCCACGTATTCAGCCGCGAGCGACACACCCAACACATCTACCGCAGCGCCGCCGCTGGCTTTGCGCATCACGTCAATCAGCGCCAGTACGGCGTCGGTCATCAAACGCGGGGTATAGGCGCGGTCAGCGCGGTTTGAAAAGCCAAAGCCGGGCAAGTCCAGCGCATAAACATGGCGTGTTGCTCGGTAGTGGTCAAACAACGGCGCAACCTCAGCCGCTGAGCCCGCAGCATTGACACTGTGAATCAACAGAAGCGGCCTCTGCACGACTGCAGCTTGTGCAGGTGACGCATGGTAGTAGCTGATGGGTCCGGCGGGCGAGTCAATGTCAATGCGCTCGGCCGCTACGGCCAGCGGCAAAGTGGGTGCAGGGGTCAGATGGTAAGCAGAGTTCAATGGCAGATTATTATTTTTTGCTATGATTAACAGAGCGGATTGCGCCCGTATTTATTGCGCTACAGCATGAAAAGATGCTTAAAACCGTCGAAAAGGGTGTTTTAAGCCGCATTTTCAGCTGCGACGGCAACTGTTCCGGTCAAACGATGGTACTTCGCCCACAACATCGGCGTCGTTTCAACATGCTGCGGGCTGACCGGAATGCACGCCACAGGGCAGACCTGCACGCACTGCGGCTCGTCAAAGTGGCCTACGCACTCAGTGCATTTGTTGGGGTCAATCTCATAAATGTCTTTGCCCATGTAGATCGCCTGGTTCGGGCATTCGGGCTCGCACACGTCGCAGTTGATGCATTCGTCGGTGATCAGCAGGGCCATATTCAGGCAGCCTTTGCAGCGTTCAACGCGGCCAGCACCTCAGCACTGACCATCTGGCTGACGTCGCCGCCGAGCTTGCTGATCTCACGTACCAGCGTGCTGCTGATGCACGCCACAGGCGCATCAGGCAGCAAAAAGACGGTTTCAATGTGCGGCGCCAGCTTGCGGTTCATCGCGGCCATTTGCACTTCATAGTCGAAGTCGGTCAGGTTGCGAATGCCGCGCACCACTGCTTGGGCGTTGTGCGTTTTGCAAAACTCCATGATCAAACCATCAAACGGCAGAACCAAAACATTTGCTATATGTTTAGTAACTGCTTGCGCACATTTTACGCGGGCTTCAAGGCTAAATAACGTTTTTTTATGGTGCGCAACTGCTACCGCAATGACGAGCTGGTCAAACAAACCAGCGGCGCGCGTGACCACGTCCAGGTGGCCCAGGGTGATGGGGTCAAAAGTGCCGGAATAAACTGCGATGCGTGCCATGACTCGATTATGCCGCTCAGGGCAGGACGAGTTTCAGCACATGAGGCTGTAACCTTTTTGCGCTGCATCGGTATAAGAGGTATGCAACTGAAACCATCTCATGAACATTACCAAGCTACTGGGTCTGATAGTCGGCACAGCTGGAACAACCGGTGTAGCCCACAAGCCGAATCGGCGAAGCGCCGCCGACAGCCAGGCGGACTTTGCGGTGCTGGTCAAGCGCTTTCAAGGGCCTTTGTTCGGGTTTTTGGGGCGCATGGGTTTTGGCCAAGCGCAGTCAGAAGACTTGGCGCAAGAAACTTTTCTGCGTGCCTGGCAGGCCCTGGCGCAGTACGACGCGCAGCGTGCCGAGTTTTCAACCTGGCTGTTCACCATTGCGCGCAACCTGGCGATCAACGAGCGTTGCCGCGCATCAAACCACCACGAGGTATGGGAGGGTTCCATGCCGATCGATATGCCCAGCCAGGAGCTAGGGCCCAGCGAGGTACTGGCGCGCGCCCAGCAGCGAGAGCAGCTGCGGAGCGCCTTGGCGCAGCTTGCTGCGGGCGACCGCTGCGTTTTGGCGCTGGCGTATGTGAGCGAGCTCGACTTGGCCAGTATTGCCCGCATCGAGGGCTGCACAACAGGTGCTGTGAAAACCCGGCTGCATCGCGCACGAACTCGACTTGCCGAAATTTTGGAGAACCCCAATGCTTGAACAACCGAAAACCAAATGGGACAACTGGCTGCGCGACGGCCTGGTCACGCCGTCAGTGGACTTTCATACCAAGGTCATGGCGCGGGTGGCCCAGCTAGCGCCGCAGCCAGTGGCGGCGCGGCCTGGCCGCTTGATGCTGGCGGCTCAGGCGCTGGCTTTGAGCGCAGCAGCCTTGGCAGGTTTGGCGCAGCTGGCGATGTTCAGCTTTGGTATTTGGAGCGCTACCGCGGCTGGCTGACCTGACAACTAACAACAATCCATCCACAATTTTCAAAAAATTATGTCCAACATTCAACCCCGAAAACCCTTTGTCGCGTCACTCATGTCCCTGGTGCTGCCCGGCTTTGGGCAGCTGTACAACGGTCAGGTCAACAAGGCGATTTGGCTGTTCTTGGCATTCGCCTTGATCAGCGTTCCTGGAATTGCTGCCATTGCCCTGTACTTGCCTGCGGTCTTGACGGTACCCACGCTGGCATTGAGCGCACTTGCAGTGATGGCCTTGTGGCTGTTCGGCATCATTGATGCGTGGCGCCAGGCTGGGCAACGGCAACACTACCTGGCCGCTGCCTGGCAGTGCAGCGGCGCGTATGCAGCGGTGTTGGTGCTGTGCAGCGGCTTGGCGTTGCCACTGCTGATTGACTATGTGCGCAGCAACCAGGTTGAGCCGTTTCGGATCCCATCGGCCAGCATGGCCCCGGCGGTTTTGCAGGGTGATTTGTTGTTTGCCGACAAGCGCTACAACCGTGCGGGTTGGGCCGGCATACCCGGCGGGCAGACCAGCAGCATTGCACGCAGCGACATTGCTATTTTTACCTACCCGAACGACCGCACGCTCAAGTACATCAAGCGCATCATTGCGCTGCCGGGCGACAAGGTAAAGATAAAAAACGGTGAGGTTCAGGTCAACGGCGTTCTGCTGGCAGCAGCTCTGCCTAGCGCGCAAGCCACTGATAAACCGGCCGCGACTGAGCTTGACATCACAGTGGCCGCCGGCCAGGTGTTTGTGATGGGCGACAACCGCAGCAACAGCAAAGACTCACGCGACTTTGGCAGTGTGCCCATGCAAGACGTGGTCGGTAAAGCGCGTCAGGTGTGGTTTTCTAGTGGGCCCGATGGCGTGCGATGGCAGCGCCTAGGTAAGGTGCTGGAGTAAATGAAAGTGCACCGCACCGGCTTTGCCAAAGCGGTGAACCGCCAAGCCGAAAGGGGCCAGCTCAAGGTCTGTCCACGGCTTGGGCGCTTCAAGATAAACAAAACCCGGCGTGCCAATTGCCGCTGCAGCGGCTTTCAGGGCGGACTCAAACGCGTTGGACTCAAAAGGCGGGTCTAAAAAAACCAGTTGCAAACTGCCTGCGCTGATGCGGCGCAGCAAACTGACGCCATCGCCCCGCTCGACTTTGACCGCATCGGCTTTGAGTTTGATTTGCGTGGCCTTGAGCTTGTCTGCCAAAGCGCCGTCTTGCTCACACAAAATGACGTCTTGCGCGCCGCGCGAGGCCGCTTCAAAACCCAGCACGCCGGTGCCCGCAAACACATCAATGCAGCGCCAGCCAGTGAGGTCTTGGCCCAGCCAGTTGAACAGTGTTTCGCGCACGCGATCGGGCGTGGGGCGCAGTCCTGCAACAGCAGCAACCGGCAACTTGCTGCGCTTGTACAGCCCGCCAATGATGCGCACCTCACCGGGTGGAATGGTTTTTCGGCCAACGACTTTGCCTGACCTGGCGAGTTTTTTTGCCGGGTCTTTTTGCGGTTTTTCAGTGGCGACTTGTGGCGTGTACTTCATTGGGCTGTGTGAATTTTTAGGGCTTTGCGCCTAATACGACAGTGACCATTTTGTCAGGTTGCAGCTTTGCAGAGAACGCGGCTTTGATGTCCTGCGCCGTGACTTTGCTGACCTGGTCCGCCCACGTATCAAGGTAGGTCAAAGGCAAGTCGTTCCATGCAATGCTGCTGATGTTGCCTAGCAGCTTGCGGTTGCTGTCGATCAGCAACGCAAAGCCTCCGACCAGGTTGTCTTTGGCGGCTTTGAGTTCTTCGGCTGTTGGGCCGTTGGCTACAAAATCTTTCACCACGGTCCGCGCAACGTCAAGCGCCTGGGCGGCCTGGTCTGGCCGCGTTTGCAGGCTGACCGTAAAAGACCCGGCGTGCAGACCAGGTTGAAAGTAACTGTACGCGCCGTAGGTCAAGCCACGCTTTTCACGCACCTCGTTTTGCAGACGCGACACAAAACCGCCACCGCCCAAAATGTAGTTGCCCACCAGCAGCGGGAAGTACGCCGGGTCATCGCGCTTGTAACCGGGCTGGCCCATCAGGACTTGTGCCTGCGCAGCGTCGAACGGGATGTTTTTTTGCAGTGCCTGCGCAAGCGGCGCAACTTCAGCGACGGGCGTTGCCGCAGGCAAGCTGGCGCACGCCACTTGCGGCAAGCGCGCCAACAGCTGCTGGGCGATGGTATCGGCTTGCGCGCGCGTGACTGCGCCCACCATGCTGATGCGGGCGCGGCACACCGCAACGCCACTGGCGTAAAAAGCACGCATGTCGGCGGTAGTGATATTGCCAACGCTGGCTTCAGTCACTTCATAGCCGTACGGATGGCTGCCATACACCGCACTGGTGAATGCGCGGCCAGCCACCGAGCCTGGCCGGGTGTACGACTCTTTGAGGTTGGCAATGATTTTTTGGCGATCACGCTGCCAGACCGCATCGGGAAAAGACGGCTCACCGATTTGGCGCGCCGCAAGCGCGACGGCTTTGGCCAGAAGATCGGGCTCAGTCAGTGTGCGCAATGAAAAGCTCATGCGGTCGCCGCCAGCACTGGCATCAAACTGCGCGCCCAAATCGGCCCAGGCTTCACCCAATGCGTTTTCATCGAGCTCGGGCATGCCGCCGCGCGCCGCAATGCCTTTGCCCGCAAGCGCTGCGCTCACGCTGGCCAGCCCCGCTTTGTTGGCCGGGTCACGCCGGCTGCCTGCGTCGAAATCAATCTGCACGTCAAGCATGGCAATCGCTGGGCTTTCCACCAGATATACCGACACCCCGCTGGGTTGTACCCATTTTTGAATCGGGATAGCAGCATACGAATTTACGCCAAATAAGGCTGTAGCGCAATATATCAGGGCGCAAGCAGCTCCTGAAGTTATAGCATTTGAAGATCTCTTGGTCATGGAATAAGTTGTCATCGGTGAGTGATTGGTCAGTGCCTTGAGCCTGCTGTAGCGGGCAACCGAGACCGCGGCTTGCGGTTCGGGTCGATTGGCTGCGGGACCAGCGTGGCGATGTTGAGCTGGTCGTCGTCAAAATATTTTTTGGCCACGCTTTGCACTTCAGCGCTGGTCACTGTGCGCAGCCTGGCAATCAATTGCGCACTGGCATCGAGCGGAAAACCGCCAATCCAGTTAGAGCCCAATTCGCGCGCCTGGTTGAAGACGCCATCGAGCTTGTACGTCTCGCTGGCCACCCACTGGGTCTTGACGCGATTGAGTTCTGCATCGCTCACGCCGCCTTGAGCGACCAGCGCAATTTGCGCACGCAGCGCGGTGGCCACTTGCTCTGCCGTCTTGCCCGGTGCGGGCACACCGCCCAGGCCGAACAATTGCGGGCCGCGGCCCATCAGGCCGTTGTACGCGTCGGCGCTGTCGGCCAGGCGGCTGGCTCCCCCGGGAATGTCCTGCTCCAGCGCGCGCGCCAGCCGGGCTCCGCTGTAACCGTCCAGCACGGCGGCCAGCACGGTGAGTGCGAGCGCATCACGGCCACCCGCAGGGTCGGCAAAATCAGCCGCCTCAAACTTGGGCACTTTGAAGGACAAGCTGACGTAAGCCTGCGACGCAACACCTTTAAAGTCCATCCGCCGCGCGCCGGTTTGCTCGGGCTCCTCACGCGGCTTGCGTTCAGGCACCGGGCGCGCTACCAGCGGGCCGTAGTACTTTTCCGCCAGGCGTTTGACCTCAGCCACATCTACATCACCCGCCACGACCACCGCAGCATTGCCAGGCACATACCAGCGCTTGTAAAAATCGCGCGCATCTTGCGGCGTCATGGCATCCAAATCGCTCATCCAGCCGACGATGGGCCTGCGGTAGGGCGATGCGGTAAAGGTCATGGCGGTGGCGGCCTCGTACATCAGCGCGCGCGGCGATTCTTCAGTGCGCGAGCGGCGCTCTTCTTTGACCACTTCCATTTCGCGTTTGAATTCGTCGTCAGCCCACTGGTTGTTGGCGAAGCGGTCGGCCTCCAGGCGCATGACGTCTTCCAGTTTGTTGGATGGAATTTGCTGGTGGTAGCCGGTGGCGTCGCGGCTGGTAAAGGCGTTGTCGCGCCCACCCAGTGCCGCTACGCGGCGTGAGAACTCCCCCGGTTGGGTAGTGGCCGTGCCTTTAAAAAGCATGTGCTCCAGCGCATGGGCCACGCCCGATGTGCCATCAACCTCGTCAATCGAGCCGACGCGCACCCACAGCATGTGCGCCGCGGTGGGGGCGCGGCGGTCGGGTTTGACGATCACCGTCATGCCATTGCTTAAAGTGAATTGCTCGACTTTTTGCGTGGTCTGCGCCGATGCTGCGGTGAAAAATATGGGCAACAAGGCTGCCAAAAGAATGTGGTGTCTGTGTTTCATAGAATGGTGCGACTCAAAAGCAGGCCCAATGTTCAGTTTCTTCAAGAAAAAATCCCCGCCGCCCACCCTTGTGGCCAGCCCACCCACCGCAACGCCCGCGCCAAGCCTGATCGGCACTGCGCTGGTCACGCCGCTGGATATAGACGCGATTGTGTCAGCAGCGCCTGAGCGCCAGCGCTGGCTGGACAAGCTCTCGTCGGGTTTGCGCAAAACCGGCTCCAGTATCTCCAGCGTTTTTACCGGTACGCAAATTGATGATGCGCTGTATGAAAACCTCGAATCGGCGCTGTTGATGGCCGACACGGGCGTCAAAGCCACCGAGTATTTGCTGCTTGACGTCAAACGCCGGGTCGCCGCCAGCGGCGTGACGAACCCGGTCGCCGTCAAAAATATTTTGATTGAATCACTGAGCCAGCTTTTAAAACCATTGGAACAGGCGCTGGTCATTGGCCAGCAGCAGCCCACCGTCATCATGGTGACGGGTGTCAACGGCGCCGGCAAAACCACATCCATTGGCAAACTGACCAAGCACTTGGCTACCGAAGGCGCCTCCGTGTTGTTAGCTGCCGCCGACACCTTCAGAGCCGCCGCGCGCGAGCAACTGGCCGTATGGGCCGACCGCAACACGGTGGAGATCATCAGCAAAGAAGGTGGCGACCCGGCAGCAGTAGCCTTTGACGCGGTGACCGCAGGCAAGGCGCGCGGCAAAGATGTGGTGCTGGTAGACACGGCGGGCCGACTGCCCACGCAACTGCATTTGATGGAAGAGCTCAAAAAAATCAAGCGCATCATTGCAAAAGCCGATGGAGGTGACACCGCCGGGCCGCCCCAAGGTGGCACAGCCCCCTCGGGGGGCAGAGCAGTACGCGAAGCGACAAACGTGGCGGCCATGTTGGCCCCTCACGAAGTATTGCTGGTGATTGACGGCAACACTGGCCAAAACGCCCTGGCTCAGGTCAAGGCGTTTGATGAAGCACTTCAACTGACAGGCCTGGTCGTGACCAAGCTCGACGGCACAGCCAAAGGCGGCGTGCTGGCCGCGATTGCGCTGTGGGCAAAAGAGCGTCAGGCAGTTGCACCCGCGCTGCGCCCGGTGCCGGTGTACTTTATTGGCGTGGGAGAGCAGCTCGATGACCTGGAAACCTTCAATGCGCGGGAGTTTGCGCAGGCATTGCTTGCTTAAAAAGCCACTAGGTTTACAGTTGAATCCAATAATTCGAAGGAGACCTTCATGACCACAACCACAGAATCCCTTCCCATCCAGCCCCGCCGCGTTGACCAGCTCATATCGCACTACGGGCAAAGCCACCAAAACCCGGGCAACGAGGTGATTCATTTCATCGCCATTCCACTCATCATGTTGAGCCTGGTTGGCATGCTGTTTGCGCTGCACCCGTATGTGGCGTATGCCTTTATTGCGGCCAGCATGGTGTATTACGCGCGGCTGTCTGTGCTGTTTTTGCTCAGCATGGTGGTGTGGTCAGCGCTGACGGTGGCGGTGGTGATGGCACTGGGTGCAAACGTGCTGCCCATCAGCGTGGCGATTTTTGTGGGTGCGTGGATTTTGCAGTTCATCGGCCACAAGATGGAAGGCAAAAAACCTTCGTTTTTTGAAGACATTCAGTACCTGTGGGTCGGGCCGCTGTTTGTGCTATCCAAACTGTTTGGCAAGCTGGGCGTTCGCTGGTAGTTGGTGCGGCTTGAAAACTGCGCTTTAAGCGTCACTTAATCACCATGCAAAACCTTATTGGCAGATTCATTCGCTTCATCATCAAGCTCGTTCTGGCCGCTTTCGGGCTGGTTTTTGCCGTTAGCTTGCTGGTTGCTGCGCTGGTGCTCATGGTTTTAAGTTTGCTCAAGTCACTTGTTACCGGTAAAAAGCCTGCACCTTTCGTCGCGTTTAGCCAGTTCAGACAGTTCAAAAGCCGCGCTGGTAGCGCCTGGCCCTACGCAAGCACGCCCAAACCCCAGGGCGACGTGGTGGATGTTGAAGTGCGCGAGGTCAAAGAGGCCGTCGCCCACAAACCCCTGCCTTGATCGACGTCTCCAGCAAGGCTTAAAGCCAGGCCGCAGCCGCCCTGATCGGGTTGCGATTTTTCCTGCATCGGTTATGCTTGGTTACTATGCTAACCATATTTGGTGGGCTACAAAAATGCGTATTCACCCCATCACGCTGGAGACAAATCCATGAAACGACGCACCCTTCTGCAAGCTGCACCGGCGCTTGTTTACGCGCCCAGCCTGGTGCATGCCCAAGCCGTCTACCCCAATAAATCGATTCGCTACATCGTGCCGGTATCTGCGGGCGGCGGCAGCGACATGGTGGGCCGCACCGTGACGGAACGTTGGGGCAACCTGCTCAAGCAAAGTTTTGTTGTTGACAACCAGGGCGGCGGCGGTGGCGTGATTGCCTGCCAGGCCACAGCCCGGGCCGCACCCGATGGCTACACCCTGCTACAGGGCTATGTCGCCACCCATGGCACCAGCCCGGCCACGCGCAAGCTGCCGTATGACGCCGTCAAAGACTTTACGGCCATCGGCATGATTGGCGCCACGCCAAATGTGTTGGTGGTTAACAGTGCACTGCCCGTGACCAATGTGAAAGAATTTGTCGAGTACCTGCGCAAAAATCCCGGTAAGGTCAGCTATGGCTCGGCTGGCCAGGGCTCGCTCACACACCTGACGATGGAGCTGTTCAAGCAGCAGGTCAACTCGTTCATGGTGCACATTCCGTACCGCGGTATTGCACCTGCATTTACAGACCTGATGGGTGGCCAAACCCAGGCCATGTTCCCAGGGCTGGCAGCTGCCGTGCCGCACATCAGATCAGGCCGGGTGCGCCCACTGGCGGTGACAGGTTTGAAGCGGCATCCACAGTTCAAGGATTTGCCCACGCTCGATGAATCAGGCTTCAAGGGCTTTGATGCGCAGCAATGGTACGGCGTGGTGGGCCCGGCGGGAATGCCTGCGCCAATCGTCAAACAGCTCAATGAGTCACTGGCAACCGTGCTGCGGGCGCCAGATTTGCGCGAAAAGTTGTCGGTCGAGGCGATTGAACCCATTGTGATGACGCCTGACGAGTTTGCCGCTTTCATCAAGTCGGACATCGCCCGATGGACCAAGCTTGCCAAAGACCGCAAGATTGAGCTGGACAGCTGAAAAACGGCTCAAAACCCCTGAAAACAGCCTAAATTACTTATTAAATAGGCCTCCAGCCCAATTAATACGGGCGCAAGCAGCTATTAAATAGATAGCATTTCATACCTCACCT
>ENA-OFCF01000695-OFCF01000695.1-metagenomes-genome-assembly--contig:-NODE-695-length-14269-cov-2.337132_pt1 | contig 14269 bp, 11 predicted proteins | sample MGYA00153387_OFCF01 | MGnify analysis MGYA00153387
ACCGTGCCGTCGTGATTCTGGCTTTCGACCTCTTCGGCAACTGCCCCGCGCGAATGATGGTCGACGTCTGGCTTGTGCTCGGCCGCCGTCACCGTCTGGGAAGACCCCGTGCCTCCGTGATGCGCGGGGCCGCACCCGAACATGGTCACCGCCGCAGAACCCTGAATGGGTACCGCCAGGGCAACAAGCCACATCAAAATGATCCGCAAGCCGCGCAACATGCCGAAAGTCTAAACGAACTACCTGAAAGCAATATGGCAGCGCTGCTCGCAGGGCGAATGGCACTGCCAGCCGCTTCAGCGACCGAACCGTTCCGCCGACATGTGCTGGCTGCGCAAAGCTGAGCAGCCCGATACGGGTGGCCACTGCTCCCGAGGGCGAGGACATCGCTTGTGAGAACTGCAGCAACCAGGAGCAGAAGACTCCCCCGCGCGCACCCGGCGGCAATCAAGGCCCAGGTAGCACTGGCTGCCGTTCCAGGCGACAAGACGCTGGCCGGGCTGGCGCAGCAGCATGACGTGCATCCCACCCGATCGCCGACTGGAAGCATCCATTGTTGGCCAAGGCGGCTGACGTGTTCGGCGGCGAGCCGCGGCCAGCTGATGATGCGGCGCATCGACGAGTTGCACTTGAAACTGCCGTTCGCCGGCGCACGCGCTTGGTGCGACATCCCGCGAGCCGAACACCTCGCGGTCGGCCGCAAGCACATGCCCACGCCGATGCGGCACATGGGCATCACGGCCGCTGGATCGCAACCCGAACACGAGCAGCCGAGCGCCTGGGCACTCGATCTGCCCGTATCTGCCGCGGACGCTGGCGATGGACATCAGCTCCATCCCTCTCGCGCGTCGCTTCGTCTGTCTGGACGCCGTGATCGACTGGCACAGTCGTCGCGTGCTGGCTTGGCGGCTGTCGATCTCCATGGACACGGCGTTCTGCACCGAAGCGGTCGATAAGGCGATCGCCAGATACGGCACACCGGATATCTTCAACACCGACCAAGGCTGCCAGTTCACCTCCGCCGAATGGACTGGAAAATTGCTCGGTCTCGGCATCAAGATCAGCATGGACGGTCGCGGGCGCTGGATGGACCACGTCTTCATCGAACGACTGTGGCGGAGCGTGAAATACGAGGAAATCTATCTGTTCGAGCACGCCACCGTGCATGCACTGCGGGCAGGGCTGAGGAAATGGTTCGGCCGTTACAACGATTGGCGGCCCCATGAGACGCTGGGCAACCTGACACCCTCCATGGTCTATCAAACCGCAAGTCGGGCAGTCGCATGACCCCCTGCGCGGCGAATTTGGGAAGCCTGCACTCCAGGCTGCGCACTTCACTGCGCTACGCTCCGTTGCGTGCTGCGCCTTCCGCGCAAGCTTCCCAAATTCGAATCCTCACCCACTCCACCCTTGCTCCATCATCCATGATCGACTAACCCTTTTCCGCGCCCCGCCACCATAGCTTAGTTTAGCTCCCAAGTGGCCGGACTTTCGGGTCCGCCTCAAAACATTGATTTGAAGGAACTTTTGAAAAGTTCCATTCTCACTTTGAGGGTGAAATTAATTATCAACTCAACTCTTTATTATCTGCGTCCATCTGCGGTTCTATTTTCCTTTTTAGGATGAAACCAAAGGCAAAGTCCGCATCACTCGCGGCATGCCCGTCGTTTCCGAGATTCTTGGCTTATCCGGCATCTGCGACGTCGTAGAGTTCCACCCTGTAGCGGACCGTAGCACTTCAAAAAGTCACGTGACCCCCGTGGAATACAAGCGCGGCAAGCCGAAATCCCACCGCGCCGACGAAGTGCAGCTCTGCGCCCAGGCCATCTGCTTGGAGGAAATGCTCAGCATTCAAATCGCCAGCGGAGCGCTCTACTACGGCGAAAAGTGCAGGCGGACCGAAGTGGTGTTACTCCGCGACTTGGTCCTAACAACCCTCAACGAAGTCCGAGAGTGTTTCGCCGCCGCCCGCACCCCACTCGCGGAATACGAATCCCGCCGCTGCGACGCCTGCTCGCTCATCGATCTCTGCCAACCCAAGGCCATGCGCTTCAGGCGTGGTGCGGCAGCTTGGTTTTCCTCCGCTCTCAAATCTGAAAGCTGAAATCCACTCCCGGATGAAATCCGACCGCTTCCGAACAATGCCCAGCTGCCAGAATGCATTCCAAGGCCCTCAGCGGCCCAAGTGGTCGTGGCTAGCCGTCCAATGGAATTTCCATCGCCATCCTCAGCATCGGCAGTTCGGCAAAGTGGCCGTCGCGAGCAGCCAGTTCGCCACCGGATTGCCGCGCCTGGGCCGCGATCCAGATGTCATTGGTGGGGATCGGTTTGCCCTTGTTCCTCAAGAACAAAAGAAGCTCGGCGTAGATTTCCGCCGTGCGGTGATCCACCACGGCCACCTCCACATGGGGGTTGTGCAAAAAATCCAGGAGCTTCCTGCGGTTCTCGTCGCGGCGGGCTCCTTTCAGAAAACCGAATTCCAATTCCCCCAACACCACGCTGGGGACTACCACCCGATCCGCCGTCGCAAAGTTGCCCGCCCACTTTCCAGATTTTCTCCAATCGCTGTAAGTATTCCTATCAAGCACAACGATCACTTCCATAATTCCGGATCGATCTTGTTGAACACCTCCATCGTCTCCTCCCACTCGGCACCGAAATCATCCGGAGAGTCTGCGGCATACTTTTCCAGGCCGTTCTTGCGGGGAATGTCATCCACGCCAAGTCCCCTGGCCAAGGCCTCCACCAGCACCGTGTTCATCGACACGCCTTTCTCAGCGGCGACCGCTTTCGCTTTCACAACCCACTTTTCATCAACTCGCCTGACAGTCACCTGAGTCATGCATGCACTTCATCGGAAAAGTGGATGCAGTCAAACCGGAATCTGAAATCCAAACTCTTCGCCATCCCTAACGCCCCTCAGCGGCCGCCGGGCTTTATCCTTGGCAGCCCTGCCTGTGCGGATTGAATACCCGCACCTTGTTCGACTCACCTTTTTACCCGCCCTTCGACCACTGGATCTGGATCATCCCGGCGTTCCTCATCGGGGCGTGCATCGGCTCCTTCCTGAATGTGGTGATCTACCGCGTGCCGCTGGGGATGTCGGTGAATGAGCCGAAGCGTTCGTTCTGCCCGCTGTGCAAGAAGCCGATCCCGATGTGGCTGAATTTCCCGATGGTGAGCTGGCTGTGGCTGCGGGGGAAATGCCGGGAATGCCACGCACCGATCGCCTTCCGCTACTTCGGCGTGGAGCTACTGACGGCGCTGCTCTTCACGGCGGCGTGGTGGGTTTTCGCGCCACTGTCGGTGGGCGTGATCGTCTTCCTGTGGGCGCTGATGGCGCTGTTAGTCTCGATCACGTTCATCGACGCCGAGCATCTGATCATCCCCAGCTCGCTGACCTGGGCGGGCTCGGTGCTGGGCCTCGGTGCCTGTGCGGTGTGGCCGCAACTGCCGGTGCTGGCGGGCGATGCGGGGACCTGGGTGGATGGGCTGAAGCAGGGCGGAATCGGCTGGGTGGCGGGCTTCGTGGGACTGTGGGGCGTGGTCGAGCTTGGGAAACTGGCGTTCGGGAAGAAGGCGCTCACGTTTGACAAGCCGGTGGCGTGGTCGCTCAAAGAGCCGGAGGGCGATCAGGATCCGATGTGCTTCGTGATCGATGGCGAGGAAATCCCGTGGTGGGATATTTTTTCCCGCAAGACCGACCGGTTGTTAGTCGGGACGACGGAAATCCGGGTGGGCGGCGAGGCGGTGGGTGGCGGGCCGCTGATCATCCGCGAGATGGAGATCCAGCTGCCGGACGGCACGGTGCATCACCTTTCCAAGATCAAGTCGCTCGACGGCATGGCGGTCTCCACGGTGATCCCGCGCGAGGCGATGGGCATGGGCGACGTGCATTTGCTGGGCATGATCGGCGCGTTCTTCGGCTGGACCGGGGTGTTTTTCTCGCTGTTTGCGGCGTCGGTCTTCGCGATCCTCGCGGCGGTCGTCGGGCGCATCGGCTTCGGGAAACAACTGCCGTTCGGGCCCTTTCTGGCGATGGGCGCGGCGGTGTGGCTGTTCGGCGCGTGGCGGATCTGGGAGTGGTATTTGAACGTGCTCGGCCCCTTCGAGGTGCCGTGAGGATTTCCCGCCATGAAGGAACGGAAACCGGGATCATGGGAATCCAGCACGGGCCTGGCCCGCGCGATCCTGCGTGACCGCGCGGAGCGGCGGAAGTGGCTGATGCGGATGACGCTCGTGCCGTTAGGGATGCTGGCCGTCGGGCTGTGGGTGCTCGACGGCTGGATCTGGCAGAGTCCGTGGAGGGTGCTTTTCTGGTGGGGCGGCTGCGCGCTGGCGACCTGCGCGGTGCTGCTCTTCGCGGTGTATGACGCGCTGGCGGTGGTCCGCGAGGAGCGGGCGAAGGGGCGTTCCGATGTCAATCGGCGCTAGCGGTTTATAGAAATCCTGCGATCCGGGGGAAAAGTTTCCGTGCGCATCGCGGAGCTTGCGGTGGGGGCGGCGGACGGTGTTGGAATGGGTGCTCCGAAATCCATCCCATTTCCCATGACAGAAAAACCGCGGCTCTCGTTCTGGCAGATTTTTAACATGAGCTTCGGCTTCTTCGGCATCCAGTTCGGCTGGGGCCTGCAGATGGGAAACATGTCGGCGATCTACGAGTATCTCGGCGCGAAGGAAAGCGAGCTGCCGCTGCTGTGGCTGGCCGCTCCGCTAACGGGCCTGATCGTGCAGCCGATCATCGGCGTGATGAGCGACCGGACCTGGCACCCGCTGCTGGGCCGGCGGCGGCCGTATTTCCTGATCGGCGCGATCTTCGCCTCGGTGGCCTTGCTGGCGATGCCGCACTCCCGCGCCCTGTGGATGGCGGCCGGGCTGCTATGGATGCTGGATGCCTCGGTGAATGTGAGCATGGAGCCGTTCCGGGCATTCGTGGCGGATCTGCTGCCGCAGGCGCAGCGGACGGTGGGCTTCGCGATGCAGTCGGTCTTCATCGGCGCTGGCGCGGTGATCGCCTCGAAGCTGCCCGGCTGGCTGCGCGACTACGGCGGCGTGAGCGCGGCGACGGGCGTGGGCCAGGCGATACCGCAGACGGTGCATGTGGCGTTCACGGTCGGGGCGGTGGTGTTTTTCCTCGCGGTGCTGTGGACCGTTTTCACGACGAAGGAACACCCGCCGGAGCCGGACGAGCCGAAGCACGAGTTCAGCGGTGCGGGCGAGATTCTCGACGCGCTCAAGAAAATGCCGGCGCGCATGAAGCAGCTCGCCGTGGTGCAATTCTTCACCTGGATGGGCCTCTTCTGCATGTGGATCTTCTTCAGCGTCGCGGTCGCGCGGAATATCATGGGCGCCACCGACACCGCCTCGCAGCTCTACAAGGACGGCATCGACCTCGCGAACAACTGCTTCGCCGTCTACAGCCTCGTGGCCTTCTTCTTCGCGATGGCGCTGCTCTACATCGGCCGTCACTGCCCGGCGAAGTGGATCCACTTCTTCTCGCTGCTGGCGGGCGGGCTGGGTCTCGCATCGGTCGGCTTCGTGAGAAATCCCCTGGTGCTCCAGTGGGTCTGCTTCGGCGGGATCGGCATCGCCTGGGCCTCGATCCTGTCGATGCCTTACGCGATGCTCTCCAACGCACTGCCACCGAATCGGATGGGCGTTTACATGGGCATCTTCAACTTTTTCATCGTCATCCCGCAGATCCTCGTGGCGATCGTGCTGAGCCGGCTGATGGAGAATTTTGAGAGTGTGAATCGCCTGAGCGCGGTGGTCTTTGGCGGCGTGTGCCTGCTGGTCGCCGCGGGATTCACCCTGCTGGTGAAGGACGATTCCAAGCACTCACCCGTCGAACCATGACTTGGCAAACACTTCTGGCCGGTGTTGGGATGGCCGCGATGACACCCAGCAGCCAGGCGGCCCCGCGGCCCGCGATCTACCAGTTACTGGTCCGCACCTTCGGCAATACCGATGCCACGCGGAAACCGAACGGCACACTTGCGGAGAACGGCTGCGGGAAATTCAACGATATCGACAAGACCGCGCTCGGGTCGTTAAAAAACCTCGGGTTCAGCCACATCTGGCTGACCGGCGTGCTCGAACAAGCCAGCGGCACGGCCTATCCGAACCGCCCGGCGGACGCACCGGAGATCCTCAAGGGCCTCGCGGGAAGTCCCTATGCGATCAAGGATTACTTCGATGTTTCTCCGGACTACGCGGTGGATCCCGCGAAACGGATGGAGGAATTCAAAGCCTGCGTGGACCGCTGCCATGCGCTTGGCCTGAAGGTGATCATCGACTTCGTGCCGAACCACGTGGCGCGCTCGTATGCATCCGATGTGAAGCCGGAGCTATCCTTCGGCGAGGGCGACAACCGGGACGCATTCTACGACCGCGACAACCATTTCTACTACCTCCGCCCCGACGACGCCGGCGGCGGTCCACCGCTCAAGCTGCCGACCGGGGCCTTCGCGCCGGAGACCGAATTCGGCCGGGTGACGGGAAACAACGTCGTTTCCTGGGCTCCTTCGATCAACGACTGGTATGAGACCGTGAAGCTCAACTACGGCCACGATTTCACGCAAAGCGGCGTGCCTACCGGTCTCCCGGCACCGGACGCCGCGCTCGCGGAGGTGCCGAAAACCTGGCGCACGATGGACGCGATCCTCGCTTACTGGCAGGCGCTCGGCGTCGATGGCTTCCGCGTGGACATGGCCCACATGGTGCCGATGGAGTTCTGGCGCTGGTCGGTCAAACGCGCCCGCGCGCGGCAGGCGGAGGTATTCTTCTCCGCCGAGGCCTATGATAACGACCCGGCCAAACTGACCCAGGGCAACGTGCTCGACGAGCTGCTGGAGAGCGGTTTCGACGCGGTTTACGATGACCCGAGCTACGACGTGCTCGAGGGAATCTATGACTCCGGAAAATGGGCGAATGACCTCGATGCCCTCACCTTCACCGGCAAGCGTTTCCACCAGTCACTGCGGTACGCGGAGAATCACGACGAGGTTCGGCTCGCCAGCCCGCAGGAGTGGGGTGGCCTCGGCATGAAGGTCGGCCGGCCTGTTAGCGCGGTGCTCTACGGCATGGGCCGCGGTCCGGTGATGCTCTATCACGGCCAGGAAGTCGGCGAGCCCGCACTGGGTAGCACGGGCTTCAGCGGGGATAATGCACGGACGAGCATCTTCGATTACACCTCGATGCCCGAGCTCGCCAAATGGGTGGACGGCGGGAAATACGATGGTGCGAAACTCAGCGCGGAGCAAAAGGCCCTGCGCGCCTGGTATGGCAAGCTGCTACACGCAGTCCAGTCGCCCGCCTTCACCGCCGGGGAGTTCTACGGCCTGAACCATGCCAACCTCGACAATCCGGATTTCGGCCGGATCGGAGAGGAAACGAAGTCCGGCCACTGGCTCTACGCCTTCCTCCGGCACGATGCCGGGAGCGGCCGGACCGCCCTCGTCGTCGCGAATTTCCACGGCGGCGAAACTCTGCGCGGTGTGAAGGTCGCCCTCCCGGACGATGCCTGGAAATTCATCGGCCGCGCCGACCAGCGGGTGCTTACCTTCACCGATCAGCTCGGCTCGGGATGGAGCGGGAAATCCAACGCTGCGGGGATCGCCCTGCCCGATCTCGCGCCATGCAGCGCGCTGATCCTGGAGATTTCCCAGTGATCCGCTTACGGCAGCGTGATCTGGAGCACCGTGGAATCTGCCACCGCTTTTAATGGAACGGCCCCGCGTGGAAGCAGCAGGGACTGACCTTTTTCAAACCGCCGGCCGGCCTGGCTTTCCAGGAGGCCATCCACCACTGAGAGCATCGAAAACCGATCCTCCCGCGGGTTACCGATGGCCTGTCCGGCCGCCAGCTTTTTCCGGTCGGTTTTGAAATCGGCGCAGCTCGCGAGATTGTCGCCGAGCGGTGGGTCCATCGTGGGCTCGAAGTCGCTGAAGTCGATGCTCGCCAAGGATTCGCCGACGTGCAGCTCGCGTGCCTGGCCATCGAGTCCAAGGCGGTTCCAATCAAAGACGCGGAAGGTGGTGTCCGAGTTCTGCTGGATTTCGTGGATCAGGAATCCGGCACCGATGGCATGCAGGCGGCCGGAGGGAATGAAAATCGATTCCCCGGCATGGGGAGTGAGAACGTGCACGAGATCGGCGACCGTGCCGTCGGCGATGGCGTGCTCGAAATCGTCCCGCGTGACCCCGTTTTTCAAACCGACATGGAGTTTCGCGCCCGGTTCGCAATCGGCGATATACCACATCTCGGTCTTGGCCTCGCCGCCGAGGACATCGGCAAGATGGACCGGCGGGTGGACCTGCAGGGACAGATCCTGGCGGGAGTCGAGCACCTTGACGAGGATCGGGAACCGCCCTTGGTGCTGATAGCCGACCCCGAAGATTTCCTCGCGGCGTGCGGACCAGAGGTCATGCAGCGTGAGGCCGCCGAGCGGGCCGTGGTCCACCACCGATTGCTCGGTCTCGCGGTCCACGATTTCCCATGACTCGCCGAAGGGTGACTGCGCATCCGGCAAGGTGCGGCCATAGACCGTCTCCAGCTCGCGACCGCCCCAGACGCGTTGCATGTAGAGCGGGGTGAAGGTGATCGGTTCCATGGCCGGTTGAAATAGGCATGCATGGCGGGTTTGGCAATCCCGGGCAAAGCTCGATTGACCCAATCGCAAAGTGCGGCAAGCTTCCAGCGTTTTGCCGGACCTAGAAAAAGCAGATCTGCCCCCGACGGCGAAGCCGAAGCGCCGCCGCAAGCTCTGGCGCTGGATCATCCCCGGCTTGGTTCTAGCGGGTTTGTTTTGGCTCAATGGCCCGGGGCTGCGCTCGATCGGACCGCGGGTGGCGGCCCGCTATCTGGAAAAAGCCGGCCTGCGCGGAGATTTCAAGATCAAGGGCAGCCTCATCGGCGGGCTGTCATTTGCCGACCTGACCATCGAGGGCGACGGCGCGCTTGCCCGCCTGACCATCGACCAAGTGACGCCGGAGTATGAATGGCGCGGGCTGGTCAAGGGCCAGCTCAAGGGGCTCGAAATCGACGGGATCCACGCGGACCTCGTGCTCGGGTTGGAAAAACCTGACGAGCCGGAGAAGCCGCCGCTGGATTTGAAGAAACTGGTGGAAACCCTGCGGACTGTCCGCTCCCGAGTGCTGCCGGTGAAGCTGGATCTGAAAAACATCACCGTCGCCGCGACCCGCGATGGCGGATCGTGGCTGGCATTGGCGGGCAGCCGCATTTCCCACCAGCGCGGCAGCGATTCCATCGACTTGGAGCTTGGCGTCATCACCGACGCGGAAGGCCGCGAGTGGCCTGGCCGGAAATCGACCCTCGTCTGGGGTCCGGACCGCCTCACGCTGGCGCAGCTCGATCCCTACCCGGGAGTGAGCGTGCGGGATTTTGCGATGCAGCTCCCGGCCGGTGGCGAGCCGTCGCTGGAGACCCGCGTCCTGCTCGACGGGGCGGTTTTCCAACTCAGCACCTCGCCCGGGTTTTCCTCCGCGAGGCTGGATCTGCGGGAGGGGAAACTGCCGGTGGCCGAGACGGCGAAGCGCTTCGGTGCGGCGATCCCCGCCACCGCCACGCTCACCTCGCTGGCCATCGAGCTGGAAGGAATTCTACCCGATCCCAAGGCCGCGACCGGCACGGTCCGGCTGCTGTTGGAGAATCTAACCTGGCAGGATTGGCAATCGCCGGAGCTCGCCCTCGACGCGACTCTGGCAGCCGATCAGGCCACAGTCGCCGCCCGCGGAATCATCTTCGGCAGCGCGTATGCCGTGGACGCGACGGCTCCGGTCCGGCGGGGTGAAACGAGCTTCGAGCTGGGAGACACGGCGGGGAAATTCACGATTGCGGATGTGCCGCAGCTCCTTCGCGAACTCGCGGCGAAGGTTCCAGCGATCGATCCCGACGCTCCGGTGCCGCCCTCGGTGGTGGATGGGAATTTCACCGTCGCCTTCACCGCTAACCAGCCACGGACAGCGGCCGCGGAACTGGTCCTCCAGCCTGCCGATCCCATGCTCGCCTCGCCGCTGGCGTTGAACGCCCGCTGGGCCAAGGACGAACCGATCGGCGCTAGCTTGGCGAGCGACGGCTTGAAGGCGAGCGGCACCTATCAGCCACCGCTCGCGACCTATCAGGCCACGCTGGCGCTCGATGGTTTTACCAGCGCGCGCATCGACCGCTGGATGGCGATCGCCCGGGTGAGGCCCGGCGGGGTCACGGATTTATCGGGAAACTGGAGCGGCGGCGGGGAACTCAAAACCGGCAGGCACCGTGGCGAGCTGGCGCTGGCGGAGGGGGCTTGGAAGCGCGAGGCCCAGTCCCCGGTCATGGCCAGCGGCAGCATCCGCTACGACTGGCCCGGCACGGTGGAGGCGAGCGGGCTCCGGGTCCGGATGGACGACCAGACCGTCGCGCTGGAAGCCGTGCTTGCCGGGGGATCGCTGGAGCTGAAGCACTTGTTGTGGACCGCCGGGAAGGACGATCTGGCGGAGGCAAACGCCCGGGTGCCGATGCCGGAGGATTTCTCGAAATGGCGGGAAACGCTCGCCCGCGATGCGCGGCCGCTGGCGGTTTCCATCCAATCGAAGGTGCTCTCGCTCGCGCTTCTCAAGCCTTGGCTGCCCGCCCTGGATCAACTTGATCCGCGCTCCACCGGACAGCTTGGCATCGAAATTTCCGGAACATTCGCCGAGCCCGTGATCGATGCCAAACTGGAAGCCCGTGATCTCCGCTCCCCGGCACAGCCAAAGCTCCCGCCGGCCGATCTCAAGCTGACCCTGGCCGCTCGCGACGGTCGGGCCGTGCTCGACGGCAGCGCGACCGCGCCGGATTTCCCGGCGGCGGTCCTGCGCGCCACCCTGCCGTTCCGCCCTGCGGTGTGGGCGGAAAATCCGGGCGCCTTCATGGAGGAGCCCCTCGAAGCGCGCGTTGATTTGCCACGGCTGGATCTCTCACGCTTCACCTCGCTGGTCCCCGCCGCCGAGACGATTTCCGGGAGCGTCACCGGGAATGTCGATGCCACCGGCAAGGTCGGGAAACCGGAACTCAAGGGCCTGATTTCCCTCACCGGTGCCGGCGTGAAGATGAAGGACGACAAGATTCCCGAGCTCCGGAACATCGCCGCCACGGTGGACCTCGCGCTCGACCGCATCGTCCTGCGGAACCTCGAGAGCAAGGTCGCCGGTGGCACGCTGACCGGCGAGGGCTCGCTCGCGATCACTAACGGGACCTTGGGCCCGCTCGATCTCCGGCTGCGGGGCAACCACCTGCCGATCCTCCGCAACGAGCTGCTCATCCTCCGTGCGAATGCGGATCTGCGCCTGCAGGGAGTCTGGCCGCAGGCCGCGCTGACTGGCACCGTCGGCCTGGTGGATAGCATTTTCTATCGGGACATCGAGCTGCTGCCCATCGGCATGCCGTTCACCGGCCCGGCCGCGGCGGCGGTGCCGAAGATCGACCCGCCAAAGCGTGACGGCGGTGCGATCCCGGGTCCGTTCGGCGCGTGGACGCTCGACGTCACCGCCAGCACGCAGGAGCCGCTGCTGGTGCGGGGAAATTTCGCCAATGGCGATATCACCGGCCGCGTCCGCATCGGCGGGACCCTCGGTGCGCCGGCACCTGACGGGGTGCTGACCATCCGGGATTTCCGCGCGTCGCTGCCATTCAGCACGCTGGAGGTGCGTTCCGGGACGGCGACTTTCACCCCGGCTTCCGGCTTCGATCCGATTCTGGAAATCCGCGGGACCGCCCAGCCGCGGCCCTATCAGGTCACGGTCTACGCCTACGGCCGGGCCTCGGACCCGCAGCTCGTGCTGACGTCAAATCCGCCGCTGCCGGAGAACGAAATCATGACGCTGCTCGCCACCGGCACGACCACATCCGGGCTGGAAGATCCGCAGGCTGCGTCCTCGCGGGCCTTGCAACTGCTGGTCGAGGAGTTGCGCCGTGGGCGCTTCCGCTTCGGCAAGCGGCTGCGACCGGTGCTCGGTCTGCTGGACCGCGTCGATTTCAGCCTGGCAGAGGCCGATCCGTATTCGAGCGAATCCTTTTCCACCGCCACGCTGTCCATCACCGACCGCTGGTTCCTATCTGCCGGTGTGGGTGCGTCCGGTGAGTCCCGGGCCCTGGCCATCTGGCGTCTTTCCTTCCGCTAGATGATCACCCGCCACCTCGCCTTGCTCTTCCTGCTCGCCACCGTTTCCGCGACGGCGGAGACCCGCATACGCATCACCGGCATGCAGGGCAAGAGCGAGGCCGAAGTGCTGGGTCTGATGGGCGGCCGGTTGGCGCATGTGCGGTCCGATGTCACCTCTCCCTCACGTGCCGACGACGCGGCCTTCCTGGTCCGCCAAGTGTTGGAGAAAGATGGCTATTCGAACGTGCAGGTGGATTGGAAGGTCACGGGGCGCTCGGAAATCCTGCTCATCGTGAAGCAAGGCAAGCGGCTCTCGCTTGGAGCGGTGACGGTGAACGGCGTGCCCGCGGCGGAGGCGACCAAGCTGTCCAAGCTCTACGCGCGGCCTGCGACCAAGGATCGGCCGATCGGTTCGGGCGTTCCGCCGTTCCGCGAGGAGGATTTGGAGAAGGGGCTGGGCTTCATCCGCCAGCAGCTCAACGCAGAGGGTTACTGGGGAGCGGAAGTGGTGTCCACCGGGCGTGCGACGGACCCGACGGGCAAGGTGGATTTAACGATCGACGTCCGGCCAGGGGCGCTGCACCGCATCGCCGAGCCGCAGATCATGAGCCCGGACGGCAGCGGGGTGGCGCAGTCGCGGAAGGCGGTGCGACCGTTCGTCGGGCTTGAAGCCACCACCGGAAATCTGAACAGCATGCGCGCGGCGGTGGAGGAATCCTTCGTGAGCCAGGGTTATCCGGATGCGAAAATCACGGTGACGCGGACCTTGGTCTCGCCGCGTTACATCCCCGGGATTTCCATCGCCCTGGGAGAACGCTACCGCCTGCGCCGGGTCCGCATCGAGGGGCTGGAGCGCACCAACCCCGCCCGCATCGCGGCACGGACGCGGAGCTTGGAAGGGGAGTGGTATGACGAGGCTGCAATGAACAAACGGCTCCGGGCGTTTCTCGCGACCGGCGCATTTTCCTCAGCCCGGGTGGAGAAATACGAGGTCGCGGAGAACGTGATCGACGCCACGCTGCATTTCGAAGAAGCGCCGGCCAAGGAGGTCAGCTTCGCCGCCGGGGTGGATTCCTATCAGGGCTTCATCCTGCGCGCCACGTATGCGGATCGGAATCTCGGTGGCCAGATGCGAGGCTTCAGCACCGGCATCGAGCTCAGCGCTCGCGGCGTGCTGGGCGAGACCAAGATCACCGATCCCTGGCTTTTCGGGACGGATGTGGCCGCCACCGCCCGGGCCTACGCGCTGATCTACGGGCGCGAGGGCTACACCTCTCTCGAGACCGGGCTGGAGGGGAAGACGACTTGGAAACTCGGCGATCATTACTCGCTCGAAGCCTTGCTGGGCTATTCCATCGTAAATCTTACCGAGGAGGGGCTTCCTGAGGAGGAGCTCGGAGAAACACTTTACACCCATCCGCGTTTTCGGATCACGCAGACGGTCGATTTCCGCGACAGCAAGGTGCTGCCGACCAAGGGCTGGCATTTGGAAAATCCGCTGGAATTTGGCGCTGCCACGGGCGATGCGACGACCACCTACATTCGCACCGGCCTGAGCGGGGGCTGGTATCACCGCATCAATGCCGACTATCAGCTCGGCTTAGGCGGTGAGCTGGCCTTCGTTATTCCTTCGGGGGACGGTTCGGACCTGCCCATCGATCTTCGCCTATTCAACGGCGGTTCCCGCAACGTCCGCAGTTTTCCCGAGCGGGAATTGAGCCCTTCCGTCGACGGCTACCCGACGGGCGGCGAAGGGACGTGGAATACCAATGTCGAACTGGTGCGGCGACTTGGCGGTAGTCTTAAGGCAGTTGGATTCCTGGATGCCGGCTCAGTTTCCGAGGAATTTGAAAAACTTGGCAGCAGCGAGATCGAACTCGCCGTGGGCCTCGGGCTCCGGCTCGATCTGCCAATCGGGCCGGTGCGCCTTGAGTATGGTTATAACCTGACAAAAGGCGAAGACGAGCCTTCGGGCACAATCCACTTTGCGATCGGCATCGCGTTCTGATTCTCAGCCCGTGGCTGCTGCGGGGCGTTGATAGACGCTGACCACCTCCATGATGGGGGACAGATTCGCATCTCAATTCCAAGACATGAAGCGGGCCAGCCTTGTGCCAATCGACGATC
>ENA-OFCF01000697-OFCF01000697.1-metagenomes-genome-assembly--contig:-NODE-697-length-14261-cov-3.576728_pt1 | contig 14261 bp, 14 predicted proteins | sample MGYA00153387_OFCF01 | MGnify analysis MGYA00153387
AGCCCGCCGACGGCCGGCGCTTCATCGGCTCGAGCAACCAAGGCCTCGTACACCGCAGCCCGCGTTACGCCGACCCCGCGCTGTGGCGTGGGCCTCGCGGGGTCGAGCTGCAGGTGGCCCCGGACGGCGGCATCAGTCTGCACGGCACGCCTGCGCTGGCGCGGCGCCTGGCCCGCGCGCTCGGGGAGGGACGTGAGCTCCTGTCCGGCCCTGCGCGGATTTTCGATTGAAACGGGTCGGTCCGTGCTTTAGTCTGAACGCCGATTCACTCTACTGAACGACGCCACGAGCGTCGGCGGAGCTGCGAGCCATGGTCCTGGAAGCGCGTCACGATAATCATTTCTCTCGCCCCGAGGACGTCGAGGAGTTCATCGGCGTGCTCGAACGCTTCGAGCGCGGCGAGCTGTCCTCCGAGGAGTTTCGCAGCTTTCGCCTGACGCGCGGCGTGTACGGCCAGCGCCAGACCGACGTCAACATGCTGCGCACCAAGTTCCCCAACGGGATCATGAGCGCGGGGCAGCTGCGGGCCTGCGCCACGATCGCGCGCGAGCTGACGCGCTTCGACAAGGGCCATGTCACGACCCGGCAGAACATCCAGTTCCACTTCGTGAAGCTCGAGGACATGCCGAAGGCGATGGCGAGCCTCGACGAGTTCGGCTCGACGACGATGGAGGCCTGCGGCAACACCGTCCGCAACATCACCGGCTGCCCCTACGCGGGCGTCAGCCCGACCGAGGCCTTCGACGTCACGCCGTATACCCACGCGGTCACGCGCATGTGCCTGCGCGCGCCGTGGGCCAACGACCTCCCGCGCAAGTTCAAGATGGCCTTCGAGGGTTGCACTCATGAGGACCACGCACAGACGGCGATCAACGACGTGGGCCTGCGCGCCAAGATCCAGGACGGCGTGGCGGGCTTCGAGATGTTCGTCGCCGGCGGCCTGAGCACCAGCCCGCGGCCGGGCTACCGCCTGCACCCCTTCATTCCTGCGGACGAGCTTCTCGCCCGGGTGGAGGCGACGATCCGCCTGTTCGGGCGCCTCGGCAACCGCAAGAACCGGGCCCGCGCGCGCCTGAAGTACGTCATGAAGACGCTCGGCGAGGAGGGCTTCGTCGCCGCGTACAACGAGGAGATCGCCAGCATCGTCGCCGAGGGCCGCCTCAAGCAGCCGATCGCTCTGCCGCCCGACGAGACGGCCCCGAAGGCCGACCCGCGCGCGCTGCAAGCGGCACGCGCCGCGGAGGACGACCCGACCTACCGCGCCTGGCTGCGCACCGTCGACCCGCAGAAGCAGTCGGGCTTCGCCAGCGTGACCGTCAAGCTGTACCGCGGCGACCTCAGCTCGCAGCAGTTCGATCAGCTCGCCGAGGTCACCGAGGTGTTCGCCGACGGCACCCTGCGGACGATGAACAACCAGAACATCCTGCTGCGCTGGGTCCGTACCGAGGCGCTGCCGCACCTGTACACCCGCCTGCAGGAGATCGGCCTCGCGGAGGTCGGGAGCAACACGATCGTCGATGTCGTCTCGTGCCCGGGCGCCGAGAGCTGCAACCTCGCCGTCACCGCGAGCATGCAGCTCGCCGCGCACCTGACCCGCTTCCTCAAGAACCCGGGCAAGTCGGCCGACAGCGTCGAGCTCGCGCGCACCGCCGACATCAAGATCTCCGGCTGCCCGAACTCGTGCGGCCAGCATCACGTCGCCGCGATCGGCTTCCACGGCACCGTTCGTCACGCCGGCGACGGTCGCCAGATCCCCGAGTACCAGCTGCACCTCGGCGGCGGTTTCAATGAAGATGGCGTCCAGTTCGGCCGCCAGATCGTCAAGATCCCCGCCCAGCGCGCCGGCGAGGCGCTGCTCGCCCTGCTCGACCTGTACCGCGACAACCGCGAGGCCGGCGAGGACGCGCGTAGTTACTTTCGCCGCGTCCCCAAGGAGCAGGTCACCGCGGCCCTCGCCGAGCACACGATCGGCATGGCCTTCGACAACCTCCGCGAGACCGACCTCGTCGACCTCGGCCAGGAGAAAGTGTTCGACGTTGCCATCGGCCGTGGCGAGTGCGCGGGCTGAGCCGCCCGGCGCGTCTGTCAGGGCTCCGCGGGTCGACGCGCGTCACGCGGCGTCGACCTCCTCGCGCAGGCGCTTCGCCACCACCAGCAACGCCGGGCGCTCCGCGACCGGCACCCCGAGAAAGCTCAGCGCCCGATCGAGGTCCTCCGGGTGGAAGGCCCGGATGTACGGGTTGAACAGGTTGATCGCCAGCACGATGCCCCGCGCCAGCATGCTCGACGAGATCACGGCGAGGAAGATGCTGTGGTGCATCTTCTCCGCCAACATCTTCTTGAGCGAGCGACGCTGGGAACTCGTGGGTCCGCCGCCCTCGGTCACGATGAGCACGCCGTGGACCTCGGGCAACCACTCGCCCGTCTGCCGCAGATACTCGTCCCACTCCGCGTCCGTGGGCGCACGCACCGAATGAACCACCACCCCATAGACGGGGCCATGGCGGGCGAAGGCCATCGTGCGCGCTGCGGACATTACTTGGTGGCCGTCGCGGCGGCGGTCTTGCTGGACAGGTACACCTTGCCCTGGGCCATGGCGTAGGTGATCTTCATCGTGCGCAGCAGCGGATAATTAATGTAGCCGCCGAGCTCGAAGCTCGAGCCCTCGACGATCTGGGCGAGGCCGGCGCCGAGGGGGGGGGTGTTGGCGAGGACGAGGCCGCCGACGCCGCCGTTGACGGCGGTCTCGCCGACCTTGACCTTCTCGAGGAAGACCATCTTGAGGCCGTTGGTCGGGTCGTCGAGCTGCTCGAGCTCGCGGGGCAGGTGGCCGCTCTTGAGGTACTCCTTGCGCGCGACCGCCAGGGCGGCGCCGTAGCTGCCGCCGAGCCAGGCGTAGAACTTGAAGTCGGAGCCGTCGATCGAGACGGTGGTCACCGGCACGAGCAGGATGTGCATGTCGATCAGCAGCAGCGGGGCCTCGGAGGCGCCAGCGGGGGTCGCCGCGGGGGGGGCGGCGGCGACCTCGAGCGAGGCGTTCGGAAAATCGAAGGTGATCGTGCCGAGCTTGTTCATGACCTGGCGGCCGAGCACGACGCCGGGCACGTCGCCGTTGACGGTGTAGGGGGTCAGGTCCTCGACGATCGCGGGCACGTTGGTCAGCTTGAGGTCGCCGAACGCGATCTCCGGGATCAACACGACCGAGGTCTCGGTGCCGGCGAGCGGGGTGATCTTGCCGAGCTCCTTGAGCTTGAGCTGGTCCGCCAGCGCCTTGTGAATGCGGGCCTCCTCGCGCAGCTCGAAGAAGACGACGCGCTTGAACTCGCCGCCGATGGTCCCGCCAGCGTGCTTGATGCCCTGTGAGGGGTCGACCTGCAGATCCGAGGTGCCCTTCGTGCCCGCGATCTTGATCAGCTCACCCTTGCCCTCGAGCGGGCGCATGAACGAGGCGTGCGCGAGCAACAGCGGCCGCAGCGGGTTGTCGTTGTCGACCTGCTTGAACAGCGCGTCGAGCGTCTTGACGGCGTTGGCGGCGTCCGCCAGGGCGTAGTAGCTCCACAGCTTGGTCACCAGCGGGTCGAACTGGGCCGGGTCCGCCTCGAGGAGCTTGTCCTGCAGCTCGATCGCCGACTTGTGATCGCCCGCGGCCTGGTAGTTGCGGCCGAGGCCGACGGCGGCGCCGAAGTTCTTGGCGTCGAGCTCGAGCGCCTCCTTGAAGGCCTTGGTCGAGGCGGCATAGTCACCCGCGCGCCAGTTGGCCGCGCCGAGGATCGCAAACGCGTCCGCGTTGTTCGGCTCGGCCTCGAGGGCCCGCTTGGCCCGCTCACGCGCCGAGAACCACCGACCCTTCGAGAGATCCTCGTTGGCCAGGCCGACCAGCGTGCGCGCCTTGGCGTCCTGCTGCGCGGCGGCGCGCTTCTTGTCCTGCTCCTCGACGGTGACTCCCTTGCCGCCGGGCGCGTTGGTCCCCGACTTCTTGCAGGCGGGCACGGCGAGGGTGAGGACGACCAGAGCGAGGACACGGGTGCTGAGCGACATGAGTTCTCCGGAGCGAGGCGGGGGTCCGCGGCGGGAGCATACCCCCGCCCCCCCGCCGCCAGCAATCCACCTGACCCCTCACGCTTCGGAACCAGTTCTCGAAATTGCCTCGACACCCGCGGCTCCCGGGGCACCCGCGCGGCGGCCGGCGCGGGCCAGCAGCCAGGCGCCCGGGACGGCGAGCACGGCGGCGCCGAGCAGGCCGAGGACGAACGAGACGGCGACAAAGCTCGCGCCCCCGGCGTCGAGATCCGCCGCCGGGACGAACAGGCCCAGGGCCAGGACGCTGCCGACCTGGTAACTGCCGACCTGGGCCGGTCCACCGGGCAACTGGATGCTCAGCCCGACGATGCCGACGATCGCGGCGGCCTCCGCGAGCCCGAGCCCGAGCCCGCAGGCGTGCAACACCAAATACAGCTGAACGACCGTCAGCGCCCAGTAGACCGCGGACCACAGCAGCAGCGGCAGACCCCGGCGCGGGTCGGCCAGGTCGCGCAGGGTCGCCGCGAAGTGGGTGACAAAGCCAGCGAGGCGCGCCGGCACGACGGCGGTGAGGCGTGCGAGCCAGCGTGGGGGCGTCAGCGCGAGGGTGACGAGGCCGAGGACCAGCGCGAGGAACACCAGGCCCATGCCGCGACCGACCTGCGTGACGCTGGCGGCGCTGTCACCGAGGCCAGGGACCAGGGCGGTCGCCTGCGCGACGCCGACGAGCACGAGGCTGACGACGATCAGGCCGTCGACCGCACGTTCGCTGGCGATCGCAGCGATCGCCTCCGGCAGCCCGACCCCGGGCACCCCGCCACGCGCGAGCAGCAGCGGCCGCGACAGCTCGCCCAGGCGCAGCGGCAAGAGGATGATGACCAAAAACGACACCAGCCCGCTGCCGTACAGCAGGTCACGCGGCACGCGGGCGCGGCGGTCTCCCGTGGCCTCCTGCACGCGGTGGTCGAGCGCGTGGCGCAGGCGCAGCGCGCGGGCCAGGCTGTAGGGCAAGTGCAGGGCCGCCGCGGCGGCGAGCAGTCCGGGTCGCGGCAACACGAGCAGCCCGGGCCAGAGGCGGATGCGAAACGAGGCGAGCCACAGCAGGACCGCGGCGCCGACCAGCGAGAGCAGCCACAACCACAGGTCCCGGCGTAGGCGCGCGCGCGGGGCGGGTTCGCTCGGGCCGGGCGAGGGGGTCAAGGCGGCGGCACCTTAGCATCGCCATGCAGGGTATCGAAGGCTCAAAGAGTCGGACGCCAGCTCGCGGCGACCCGCAGTGGAGCGAGCCGGCCCTGGCGCTTGCGGAGGGCGAGCCCCCGCCCGAGCAGCGCGGCCCCGACGATCGTCATCGCGGATCCGACGATGGCGCTGACGATCGCGCCGGTGTTGTCGCGTGACCCGTATCGATCATCGAAGGCGAGGCGGTCCCGCTCACCCGGATGTGGCGGACGAGCCGCGCCGTTGACCGTGGCGACGAGTTCATTATAGTGGCGACGCTCCCGGACACCCAGCGTCATGGCGCCGACCATGAGCCCCCAGGCCGCACCGCTGGCGATCAATACGACGCTGCCGGAGACCGTCAGACGGTGAGCATGACGCGCATGACGAGCATGACGCGCGAGCCGGCGCGCGTCTGCCTGTGAGCGGACCGCAGGCGCCGCAGAGCCCGGGGTGATCGGTGTGTGCGGCGAGGGCACCGATGCGGTCAGCAGAGACAGCGCGATTAGACAGGTGAGTGCGGTCATCGGCTCAGTCCTCGATGCAATAAAGATGGGAGAGTTGAAAGCAAAAATTGCTCAGGGAGCTCGTCCATTGTTTCTCTGACTGCCACATATTCCATGCTTCGATCGGCTTCTTCGGCTCGGCGTTGCGACCCCAACGAGCGCCAAGTTCCTTGTCGGTCGAGGTCCAGTTGTCGCAGTGGTCTGTGCTGCTGAAGATCTCGCCCGTGACGGCAGTGTTGGTCCAGACGTAGCGCTGGATCACGGTCTCGCGCTTCTCCGTGACCGTGATCCCATCGCCGGGTCCATGGATGATCAGGGCGTCGAGGCTCGCGGCGACCTCGATGCCGTTGGGCATGACGAGTCGCTCGGGCCCGAAGGAGAAGCGCGACAGCGGTGAGTCGTCAGCGTCACTGATCCAGGCCTTGAAGTGCCCGGATCCGTGGATCTGCTGGGACTGCGCGAGCACCTGGCACTTCAGGTCGGCGCCTGTGATGCCCCCGAGATCGCCGGTGTAGGCGACGCTCGAGAGGAAGACGACCCGCCCATCCCAGGCGCAGCCCGTCCTGCATTCGACGTCCGCGCCCTCAATCTCGCCTTCGCCCTCGGGCCCGCCGCCGTCGCACTCTTCTTGCGGATCGAGCACACCATCACCACAGCGCGGCCCAAATTGGCAGGTGACCGGATCGCACTGGGCATAGCCGACCGCATTGTCCTCAGCATTATCGCACGCCTCGACGCCCTCGAACAGCAGGCCGTCGCCGCAGCTCGCGGCCTGGCACTGCGAGGTGCAGGCGCCGTGATCCCAGTTGTACATACCGTGATCGCAGACCTCGCCGGGGTCGAGCACGGCGTCGCCGCAGGTCGGTGCGCCTGTGGTCCCGCTTGTGGTCGCGTCCGTGGTACCGCTCGTGGAGCCGAGATCGTCGGTCGAGGCGGGTCCGGTCGTCGGCACTTCATCGCCTGTGCTCGATGTGCTCGGGGGCTCATCGACGAGCGTCGTACCGGTGCTCGTCGTTCCGGTGGAGCCCTCCGTTACCGTCCCGACCGGGGTGGCGGCCTCGCTGCACGCGGCGAACAGGAGGGAGGTCATGAACTGGACGAGCCGTCCAGCGCGGGCTAAAGGTCGGTGGGTTTCATCGTGAGAGATCATGGCATTTTGGCCTTTCATTGTTGTTCGATACAGAAGATGAGATACATGTTGCCGCAGGAGCCGGGGTTGAAATACTGCGACTGCGTCCAGTTTACGTCGACCTCGTCGCTGAAGCCGAAGCTGGCTTGCTTGTCCGGATCCTCGGAGGTCCAGTCGTCGCAGTGCCCCGAACCGGGCACGGCCCGACCGTCGCCGTAGCGTGTTCCTGTCCATACGGGCCGATGCAAGACCTCGCCGAGCTCGGTCAGCTCGATCGGGTGCTGTAACGGCTGCGTCAGCATGGCTTGCCAGTCGTCGGCGACCACGGTGCCGTCGACCAGGACGTAGCGGCCCTCGCCGGCGAACAGGCGGTCGACCGCGTCGGTCTTCGAGTCGCTCAGGAACGCCCTGAACTTGAGAAAGTTCGCAAAGCCCGCCTGGCCCGCACGTGACACGCAGTAGTTGTCGGCGCCCTTGAGGCCCCCGAGCATCCCGCCGAGGAACCCTGGCTCGCTGCTGACGAAGACCTGCCTGTCACGTTTGCAGAGCGTGTTGCAACCATTGTCCCCGACGAGGTCGCCGTCGTCGCACTCCTCGCCAGCGTCGGCGTCGAGGGTCCCGTCGCCGCAGAGAGGCGCGGCGCCGGTGCTGGTCCCGGTGTCCGTGCTGTCGACGGCGCCCGTGGTCTCGCTCTCCGGGCTGGTGCTCGAACCACTCGAGCTCGTGCCGGTGCTCGTATCCGGTGCATGCTGCGTGCTCGTGCCTGTCTCACTGGACGTCGCGGCCGCCGTCCGCTCGACGCAATATTGGGGCGCGTCCGGTATGTCGCACACGAGCGCGTCGAGATCGCGGTAACAAGCCGTCGAGAGCACCGCCAGGAACGCTGCAATCCGTCGCACCCGGACACGATAGCGAAAACGCGCATCCCCGTCAAATGCTGGCTACGGCGGTCTCCCGGGGCTTATGGCGACTGGCGTGGCCGTGATGTCGGCGTCACCCTGCCGGGCGCAGGACCACCCGGGGTTCGCCGTCGCTGTCCTGGCCGAGGTCGGCGACGACCTTGCTGCCGGGGCGCAGCTCGCCGGACAGGATCTCGAGGAACTCGGGGCGAGATTGAAGACCTCCGGGTGGGCCTTCTCGATCTCGTCCAGCAACACCACGCTGTAGGGCCGGCGGCGCACGGCCTGCGTGAGCTGGCCGCCCTCCTTGGTGGCCGACGTACCCGGGCGGCGAGCCGATCAGGCGCGAGACGGAGAACTCCTCCATGTACTCGCTCATGTCGACGCGGATGACCTGGCGCTCGTCGTCGAACAGGAACTCGGCGATCGCCCTGGCGAGCTCGGTCTTGCCGACGCCGGTCGGGCCCAAAAACAGGAAGCTGCCGATCGGCTTATCGGGGTCGCCGAGGCCGGCCCGGGACTGACGCACGGAGGCGCACACGCGGGCGATCGCCTCGCCTTGACCGACGACGCGCTCGCCGATGTTGGCCTCCATCTCGAGCAAAAGCTTACGGACCGGGATGCCGGTCCAGCGCGACACGACGCCGACGAGCGAGATGATCTACCCTCACCCACGATCACGGCCGGCGGCGGCCTCGCACGTGCGCCGGTGCGGCACTCGGTTGCGTGGCTCCCCGGGAGCGGGCAGTGTGTTCGCCGTGCATCGCCTCACGCCCCTGATCGCCCTCGCGCTCCTGGTCGCCTGCTCGCAACCTCCACCCGCCCCGGGTCAGCCCGCGGGCGCGCCTGTCCCGGCGGCCAGCTCCGTTGCACCTGGCCCAAAGGACAGCCCGGGGGTCCAGGCCGACGGCGAGGTCGTCTCGGCCGTGCAGTGGTTCGAGGGCAGCTTCGAGGAGGCCCAGGCGGCGGCGAAGGCGGCGGGCAAGCGGCTGTTCGTCGATGTCGGGGCGTACTGGTGCCCGCCGTGCCGCAAGCTCGACGAGGAGGTGTTCACGCAGCGGGAGGTCGGTGAGGCGCTGGGCCGCGACTACGTGGCGGTGCACATCGACGCGGAGAAGGGCGAGGGTCCCGACTTCGTCACACGCTATCGGGTGCAGGCGTACCCGACCTTGCTGGTGTTGGAGGCGGGCGGGCTGGAGCAGGGTCGGCTGGTCGACGCGATGGCGCCGGCCGAGCTGCTCGCCGCGCTCGGGGAGATCGCTCGTGGAGGGAATGTACTTGCGGCGCTGGAGGCGGCCGTGCAGGCCGGGCCGGACGACCTGGAGGCGCGCTACCGCCTCGGCAACGCCTACGCGCTGGCGGCGAGGCGGGCCGAGGCCGAGGCCGAGCTCGGCAAGGTCATCGCCAGTGACCCGGACAACGCGCGCGGGCTGGCCTCCAGGGCGATGGCGGACCGGGCGGCGTTCCTGGTCGCCAAGCAGGACGGCGACCCCGAGCGGGCGATCGCCCTGTACCGCGAGCTGCAACAGAAGTTCCCGACCGCGAAGGAGAGCCTGCGGGCCTACCGGCAGATCGGCCGCGAGCTGCACAAGCTCGGGCGTGACGACGAGGCGGTCGCCAGCCTCGAGGCGATGGTCACGGCCGAGCCCGGCAACGTCGACCTCAAGTCGGCCTTCGGGTGGTTCTCGTTCCGCGAGCGGTGCCGGCCGGAGGCCGGGCTGAAGGCGGTGGACGCCGGGATCGCCCTCGACCCGCAGAACGCCGATCTTCACTACGTGCGCGCCGAGCTGCGCCACCAGCTCGGCGACGGGGCCGGCGCGCTCGACAGCATCCGCGAGGCGGCGGAGATCGAGCCGGAGTCGGCCTTCTACAAGCGACAGGTCCGTCGCTTCACCCGGCTGGCCGCGGAGCAGGCGGCGCTGCGCCCCGCATCCGGTCCTGCCGGCAAGGGAGGTGCGTGATGCCGGTCCTGGCTCACCTGTCTGCAGGGACAGCCGCGCTCACGCTCGCGCTGGCTCCCGCGGCGCCCCGGCCGCTGCCGGAGTCGGAGATCCCCGGTGGTTATTACGAGGCGATGGACCTGCGCCGGGACGACGAGCCACCCGATGGTGACAAGAAGATCACCCTGGGGTCGGTCCTGTTCGCGCTGGGTCTCATCCAGGCGGGCGGTGGGGTCAGCAGCTACATCACCGCGACGCCGCGCTACTGCGCCCAGGTCTACGGCTCCGGGGTCACGGAGACGACCTGCTCGGGCCTGCGGATCTACGGCATCGTCGGCATCGCCTTTGGCGGGCTCATGGCCGCGACCGGCGCGGGCATGCTGGGCTGGGGCATGATCCAGCGCAAGCAGCATCGCAAGTGGATGGCCGAGCGGGGCCTGACGCTCGGCCCGCTGCTCGGCCCGGGCCAGCGCGGCGTGGCGCTCGGCTTCCGGTTCTAGTCCCGGAGCGACCACGTACCTGACTCATGGGACAGGTACGTGCGATCTCTCCATGAGTGGCATGTACGGCATGCACGGCACGCACGGCATGCACAAAAGCTGTGGCGAGGTGAACAGGAATTCCGGCGCAGCGCGCGAAATCCCCGCGCGGACCGGTCAAGTGTCCGTCGGAGCCCCCCGGGAGGACGTCGCCGGGGGCGGCCGGCGCAGATCTGCTCGCAGGAACCTGCTGACATCCCTTCGTGGCCGCGGCTATAGTGCGAGGGCGCCTGGGCTCGCCCCCGTCGTCGGCCTGAATCTTTTCATCGTCTTCCAAAACGACATCCTCGAAGGAACTACCAGCTTATGAAGCGCAGCGCGTGTCTAATGACTTTCATGACGCTCCTCTCCGGTGCGTGCGGGGACAACGGTTCGGGTAGCAACAGCGACTCGAACGGGAGCACCAGCGCGGGCACGATGACGTCGGGCATCAACACGTTCCCGACGACCGCGGCGACCGAGCCCACCACGATGGGTGAGGGCAGCGCGAACACCATGGCGTCGACGACCGACGTGATGGTGACGGACGGGACGACCGAGCCGGTCACGACGGTCACGACGGGCTTCGACCCGAACGACTGCGGCGAGTCGGTGGTCAACATCCCGATCGTGACACCGAGCGTCATGCTGGTGCTCGACAAGTCGGGCTCGATGGTGGCGGACACGACCGGCTTCTGGGACCACGACGCGGACGACGCGGACGGCGACGGCTTCAAGGACGCGGACCCGGTGACGATGGCGACCCCGAAGATCACCCGCTGGCAGAGCCTGTGGGAGGTCACCGACCTGATCGCCAACGGCTTCAACGGCTCGATGAACCTCGGCATGGTCCTGTTCCCGTCGAAGACCGCCAAGGCCGACTACAGCGAGGTCGCCTGCATCGTCAGCGCGACGCCGGAGGTGCCGATCGGTCCGTCGAACGCGGCGAAGATCATCGCGGCGATCCCGGGCGCGGCCTCCGACAAGACGATCATCCAGGGCGGCACGCCGGCGACCAAGGGCATCAAGACGGCCGTCGCCGAGCTCAAGAAGGCCCCGGCGGACCAGCCCAAGTTCATGATCCTCGTGACCGACGGCGCCGCGAACTGCCAGGAGAACGCGCCGGACACGACGACGCTGTTCGAGCAGTACGACGCCGCTCTGGCGCCGACGATCGCCGATGCGGCCGCGGCCGGCATCAAGACCTACGTGGTCGGCATCGACATCTCGCAGGAGACCAGTCCGGTCAAAAAAGAGGGCAACCCGGACAACGTCAACACCTACGAGAAGCTCAACGAGGTCGCCACCGCCGGCGGCGTCCCGCGCCCGGGCGACGAGAAGTTCTTCAACACGACCAACCAGGAAGAGCTGCAAGCCGCGCTCGAGATGATCTCGATGCAGATCCTCAGCTGCACGCTCGACCTGAACCCCGCGCCGGTGTACCTCGACTACGTCGAGGTCTCGGTGAAAGAGGTGTACGGCAAGAACCAGGTCACCGACTGCGCCACCGAGGACGGCTGGCACTACGTGCCGATGGCCAACCCGGATGACCCCGTTCGCATCGAGCTGTGCGGCGCGGCCTGCTCGGACTTCCAGGTGACCGGCATGATCGATATTCAGTACCGCTGCCCCAACTCGGGCTAGCCAGGGGTCAGGGCACCGGCTCGAACGCCTGGCAGGCCGAGACGACGTCGTCGAGCACCCCGGTGAAGCTCGACGCCAGGTCGCCGCCGCAGATGTCCTGCAGCACGCCGCGCTCGCGCAACGACCCGATGATCGCGCCCAGGCGCCTCGCGGGCGCTGCCTTGCCGTAGGGGCCGCTGCACACGCTCTTGGGGGCCTCGAAGGTGCCGCCGTTGGCCGCGATGCCGAGCACCACCAGGCGCGACAGGTCGCCGCCGACGGCGTCGAGCATCCGCGTGCGGATGTCGACCATGCGCGCGAGGCTCTGGTCGTGGGTGTCCTCGTCGGTCAACATGACGACGAATACCAGCGAGTCGTCGCGCAGGAACCCGGCGTTGTTCGGGTCGTGCAGGGCCTCGGCCGTGTTGTACGCGGTGACCTCGTCGGTGCCGGAGCGGGTCGAGGCGATGCAGGCGAAGTCCTCGGCGAGGGTCGGTGAGGGTCCGACCAGCCAGCGCTGCCCGGGTGGCACGCCGCAGTCGGTCTCGGGGCTCTCGGGGGTCTCCGGGAAGTCGCGGTGAGTGCCCAGCAACGTCACGCCCTCTTGCGGCGAGACGACGCCGACGTGGAAGTCCTCGACCTCGGTGAGCTCGGCGAGCAGGGCATCGGTGAACTCGGCGAACACGGGGGCCATGCCGTCGGTGCCGCGCAGGGCGGCCTGCTCCGCGGTCATGCTGCCGGAGCCGTCGACATTGAACAGCACGTCGATGCGCTTGCAGCCGGTGGGCGGGTCCTCCTGGAACGGCGGCTCGTGGTCGAAGTCCTCGCAGACCTGGCGGGCGGTCGGTGTCCACTGCGCGAGCGCCGTCGGCAGTTCGGTGTCGTCGCGCTCGGTGATCCATTTTTCGCGCAACGGGGCGAGACCAGAGCGAATGTCGATGTTGACCTTAGGGTCGGTGTACGGCCCAGAGGTGTCGTAAACGTATATCGGTGGATTCTTCTCACCACCCATACCGGTTGGCGTATCGCTTTGCGAGATTTCGCGCATCGGCACCTGGATGTCGGCGCGGTTGCCTTGCACATAAATTTTGCGCGAATTGGGCAGCGGCTGGACTGCGGCCTCATCCACGTGCGCGGTTGATTCAAGAAATTTTGCGGGATTCAGAACGGCATTCATGGTCATACTCCTTATTGGCTGGGAGCGGTGAACCAGAAATGGCCGATTCACGCTCCCTACGCCGGTGTTATCCGGGTCAGGTTCAAAGGGTGTCTCTCATCCTCGCAACCACTCTCGCATTGCGCTCGGCGTTTTGCGAGAAAAGTTGGGTGGAACCCCTGCGTACAAACGTTAACTTAACCCAATTCCGTTTCTCCGGCAATGCGCCAAGCTGCGTGAGCTTGACGGGTCGAAGTACTCGGCGTATCTTAATGACCGTTAAGTCATTAATAGTTTGCCATGTCTGTATTAGCCAAAGTGATCGAACCGCGCTGGGAGCGACGCAAGGACGCCCGTCCCGGCGAGCTGGCGAGCGCGGCACTGGAATTATTTGTCGAACGCGGATTTGCCGCCACACGGCTGGACGATGTTGCCAAGCGTGCGGGGGTATCCAAGGGCACGCTTTATCTTTATTTCGACAGTAAGGACGACCTGTTCAAAGCGGTTGTTCGTGAAGGTATCGTCTCGCGCATCGTCGAATTTGAAGACCGCATGCGCGCTTACCAGGGAAGCAGCGCTGAATTGATGCGCATTCTGGTCAAGACATGGTGGCAAAAAATTGGCTCGACCAAATTGGCTGGGATAAGCAAGCTGATGATGTCAGAGGCAGGAAACTTCCAGGAGCTCGCTAATTTTTATCACGCTGAGGTCATCGTACGCGGTCTCGCACTATTTACGGCTGCGATCCAGCGTGGCATCGATTCCGGTGAGTTCAGGCCCATTGAGCTAAAGCACACGCCGCATATCTGTGCTGCCCCCGTTTTGATGTTGATGCTATGGCGAAATTCTTTCGATTTGTGTGGCGTTGAGCAAATGGACCCGGATGAATATCTGGCGACACACACTGATATGTTGGTCAGGGGATTGCTCGCGGACAAGCCGAAAGGCTAAATACAACAGGCGGATAACCCTGATTTGCTAAAATAGCGCAGCATTGTGATTCAGTATGTGTGAACGCAAACAAAACGTGGCGTGCGCCTCTCCGATCAACGCAAACCGACAGACGTGACCGACATGGATTTCGAGCAAGCGCGTTTTAATATGGTCGAGCAGCAAATCCGCACCTGGGAGGTGTTGGATCAAGATGTGTTGGACCTGCTGTTTCAGGTCAAGCGCGAGGACTTTGTCCCCGCCGCTTATCGCGCAATTGCGTTTGCCGATATGGAAATCCCCATCGGGCAAGGCCAATTAA
>ENA-OFCF01000698-OFCF01000698.1-metagenomes-genome-assembly--contig:-NODE-698-length-14256-cov-4.079431_pt1 | contig 14256 bp, 12 predicted proteins | sample MGYA00153387_OFCF01 | MGnify analysis MGYA00153387
CACCCTCTGTTTCATGCAGGTAGGTTTTGACACGAGGTCTAGCACTACCCGAAACGCCAAACCAAATTCGGTCGTCGTTTTTTAGCTTTAGAAATTCACCTTCCAACATTGACCAGCATCGCCCCGGTGGGGGGCTAACTTTTTCGCCGTTAGGCAAAGTTATTTCATATTGCTGATCCTTCCTTTTGGTCGGATCAGGATTCTGAGCGGTCATATCAGTTGAGGTCCATGGCCCCTTTGAACCGCCGTCCGCATTGGAAAAATCGTCAACTTGCTCTTCTGTACGAGCCAGTTTTGAAAATGCAAGCTCATCTTTCCGCTTGGCATAAACACAGACATGGTCATGTGCTGGACCAAGTTTTTTCCTCGCTTCTGGGGAAGTACGTTTTTGCCATACAACTCCAGCAACAAAATTTTCAGCCCCAAAAATCTCGTCCAGCACCATCCGCGCCCGATGCACCTCGTTGTCATCCAGCGTGATCCAGATCGAGCCTTTCTCGCTTAACAACTCGCGCAGCAGCACCAGCCGGGGCCACATCATGCACAGCCATTTGTCGTGGCGCAGCATGTCTTCGCCATCGACTGGGTTGGTCGTCAACCACTCTTTCATGATGGGGCTGTTGACGTTGTCGTTGTAGCACCAGCCTTCGTTGCCAGTGTTGTACGGCGGGTCAATAAACACCAAATCAACGCTACCGGCATAACGTGGCAGCAGGCTCTTGAGTGCATGCAAGTTGTCGCCATGAATCACCAGGTTGCTACCCAAATCTGCCGGGCCAACGCCTTTGGCTGCGTCCACCTCCAGCGGGCGGTACGGCACCGTCAGGTGGTGGTTGTAGACGTACTCTTTGCCTTTGAAGACGATTTCAGACATGTGTTTTCGGTGGTGTTGAGGAGGAGCTCTTTTGATTATCAGTGCATTTATTGGGTAAGCCACAGATCAATAAGTGCTATTTATTCAGGAGCTGGTTGCGCCCTTATTCATTGAGTAAGAGGCAAATCTAGCACCTAAAAATGACTAAGGAACTACTTTCCAAAATTTCGTGGCTACGCGCCGCATTTTTTGTGGCCCAAAAAGTCATTTTTGATGCTTTGTAGAGCACTTTCAGCTGCAAAATGCAGCTAAAGAGCGGTAAATACGTGCGCAAGCAGCTCCTTATTTAAGAGCAATCTTAGCTACTCGCCCTTGTTTCGCATCCAGTCTGCAGTTTGAAAAAACGAAGCATTCAGGCGCGTACGCAGCGCGTCATCCACTCCGGTTTCAAGCATCGCCTGGTTCATGCAGGCCAGCCATTGGTCGCGCTCTTTGAAGCCGATAGCACCGCCGCCGGTTTGCTGGGGCATGTGCCGCATTTTCAGCATCGGCTGGCCGACGCGTTCGGTGTAGTGCTGCGGGCCGCCCAGCCAGCCGCATAAAAACCAGAACAAGCGCTGGCGGGCGCTGTCAAGCGGCCCCGGGTGTGCGGCGCGCAGGGCGCTGTAGCCGGGCTCTAAGTCCATCAGGTCGTAAAAGCGGTCAACCAGCGCTTTGACTTGTGCTTCGCCACCGATCCATTCAAACGGCGTAGCGAACTTGGGTTTTTCCTGAATTTGCATAAAACAGTGCAAAAGCACTTAAATTTGAATAAAATGGACTGTAGCCCAATAATTACGGGCGCAAGCAGCTATTATTTTACTAGCATTTCAAGTTCGGTTCAAGGTTTGACAACGGTAGTTGTTGGTGAAGCCACCAACTCAACCTGAAACCCTTTGGCACGCATCAGTGCGGGCAGGCCCAGCGCGCCCACCATGTGCAGCACACCCACGCCTGCGAACACGCGCTTGCCAGAGGCATGCAGCTGGCTGATTTTCTCGGCCATCAGCACATTGCGGTCGTCCAGCATGCGCTTCATAAAATCGCGGTCCTCAGCGGTGTCCATGCAGTCGCACCACGCGGGGTAGTCTTCGAGCTTTTCTACGTCGGCTTCCGCCCACATTTTCATGCTGGCGGGCAATTGGCGCCGCGCCTTGCCAGACTCCAGCGCATTGAGCGCGCTGTCGACCAACCTGCCCTCTTCTTGCTCGTTGCGCCCAGCCAGCAAGTTGAGCTGGTCTTGTGCAGACTCCAGCGCCAGCACGGGTTTTTTAAGCGACTGGGCCAGCCCGGCCAGCATGGCGTCGATGCCAAAATCGATATAAAAGCCGCTGTGCCTGGCGTCTAGCGCAACCAGCGCCGCGGCTTGCATGGCTGGCCGCAACTTGTCCAGTGCGTCGGGTGGCAAGCAGGCCAACGCAACCTGGCGGGCTACACGCGTCGCGCGCGGCGCATCAAACACTCGGGCGATCACCGCCGGGTCAGCGGGTTGGGTAAGCGGTTTGAGCGATTGGGCGTCCAGCACATTGAGCTCTAGCGCCAACACATCGGCTTGTTGCATCGCTGCAACCACATTGCGCCCGGGAAACACCCAATCCGCGTTGGCCAAATGGGCCGTGCCGTACAGCCACGACGATTGCCCAGCCTTGGTGATGCGCCACAGTGGCCCGCGATTTTGCGCGTTGCGCACGCCTTGCTGAATGCGCTCAGGCGTCATGGCAACTGCAGGCTTCGGGCATGTGGGATTCCCTTTGGCGGCAACTGGGGGTTTGGATGCTGCGGGCTGCGCCACCGCTCCACCTGCAGTCAGCAGGCTAAAAGCCAACAGTACAAAGGCCTGCCTACCCAATCCAAACTGCGCTGGTCGCTTCACTGCCATCGCTATTGCGCCTTGCGCAGGGTCTCCACCACCGGGGTGTTTAACACCGAGCGCAAGCCCCACCAGCCAGCCGCCAACGCCAGCGCGGCACCTGCCAGGCTGCCGAACAGCGGTACCGTCCACGAGCCCGACCACGCAAAATCAAACACAAACTTGGCCAGGCCCCAGCCGACGGCCAGCGCAACAATTGACGCCAAAAACCCGGCCAGTAAACCGACACCCGCCAGCTCGGCCCGCTGCACTTGCCTGAGCAAACTGGCCCGCGCACCCACCGCGCGCATGATGGCGAATTCCTTGGCGCGCTCTTCGCGTGTGGCGGTAATCGCTGCAAACAGCACGACCAGGCCAGCTGCCAGCGTGAAGCCAAACAAAAATTCAACAGCGCGAATGACTTGATCAAGCACGCGCTGGACTTGTGCGATGGTAGATGTGGTGTCTACGTTCGTGATGTTCGGAAACGCTTTGACCAATGTGTTGTCGAAGCTTTGCGGTTTTGGTTGGCCTCCCACCTGCGCAGCAGCGTCGGGCGCCCGAAATGCGCTGATGAAAGACACCGGTACATCGGTGACAACAGCTACTGGGTACATCACAAAAAAGTTGACCCGCATCGAGCCCCAATCCACCTTGCGCAAGCTGGTGATTTTGGCGCTGCTGACTTGCCCGCCAATGTCAAAACTTAAGACATCGCCCAACTTCAAGCCGAGTGTTTTGGCAATGCCTTCTTCAACGCTGATCGCACCTTTCTCTTCTTCGGTCCACTTGCCCGCAATGGTTTGGTTGTGCGCAGGCTGCTTGGCAGCGTTAGACAAGTTGAACTCGCGGTCTACCAGTCGCTTGGCCCGGTCGTCTGTAAAGTCGTCTGGCGTGACCGGCTTGTTGTTAACCGCCACCAGGCGGCCACGAATCATTGGATACCAATCAAACTTTTTAACACCCCCATCAACTAGCGCTTTTTTAAACGCGTCGCCCTGCTCCGGCTGCACGTTGATCACAAAACGATTCGGCGCATCAGGCGGCGTGGCTTTGCGCCAGCTGTCAACGAGATCGGTTCTCAGGAGCACCAACAGCATCAGCGCCAGCAGGCCCACCGCCAACGCACTGGTTTGCACCACCGCGTACGCTGGCCGCGCCGACAACTGCCGCGTGGCCAGCACCAACCAACGCGGAGCGACCTCCTCATTCACACTGGCCCGTAAAAGTTTTACAGCGGCGTAGCTGGCTGCTGCAAACAGCAGCACCGCGCCTGCAAAGCCGCCGACTGCAATCAGCCCCAATTTCAAATCACTGCTGGCAGCCACCAGCAGTGCTGCAAAGCCCAGCATGCCCACGCCCAGCACGGCCAGCGATGCGGGCTTCAAATTACCGACATCACGGCGAATCACGCGCAGCGGCGGAACCGACGCCAGCTGCAACACGGGCGGCAATCCGAAGGCCAGCAAAAGCGTCAGACCCATGCCCATGCCAAACCCCACTGGCCAAAGCGTGGCAGCCGGCAGCGCGGTTTCCACCAGCCCGGCCAGCAGCAACACAAAGCCGTAATGCACCGCAAAGCCAATCGCCACGCCGAGGGCGCTGGCAAACAACCCGGCCAGCACAAACTCAAACGCATACGCTGCGGCGATGGTGCGCTGGGGTTGCCCCAATACGCGCAGCATGGCGCAGTCGTCTAAATGCTTCGCGGCAAAGGCACGCGCCACAATCGCCACGGCTACTGCGCTGAGCAGCGCAGCAAGCAACGCGACCAGGTTCAAAAATTTCTCGGCCCGGTCAAGCGTTTGCCGCATTTCAGGGCTGCCAGACTCCAGCGATTCAAGCCGCACGCCGCGAATGCCGGATTGTTCAAACGGCCTTTTTATTTCTTCAGCTGCCCACTTGGCGTATTCGGCCACCGCTGTGTCATCACCGGCCACTGCAAACCGGTAGTTGGTGCGGCTGGCCGGCTGAATCAGGCCAGTGGCCGCCACGTCTTTTTGGTTGATCATGGCGCGCGGTGAAAAGCTGATGAAGCCCGCGCCCCGGTCAGGCTCTTGCGTGATGATGCGCGTGACTTTAAAACTGGCGTCGCCCATCAGCAGCGTTTGGCCGATTTTTAACCCCAGGGAATCAAGCAGCGATGGGTCAACCCAGGTCGTGCCGGGCGCCGGCACGTCGCGGGTGTCCACGCCCTTGCCGTCAACGGCGTCGGAAATTTTTAAACTGCCGCGCAGTGGATAGCCTTCAGGCACCGCTTTAAACGCCGCAAGCTTGCTGGCGCCGCCATCAGCATCCGTGGCCCGTGCCATGGTCGGAAAGCTCACGCTGAGCGCAGATTTCAAACCCAACGCCTGGGCTTTGGCTATGAACGCTGCGGGCGTGGGTTCATCACTGCGCAGCACGGCATCGCCGCCCAGCAATTGCCGCGCATCGCGCTGTAACCCGCCCTTGAGCCGATCTGCAAAAAACCCTACCGCAGTCAGCGCCGCCACCGCCAGCGTGACCGCCACAATCAGCAGCCGCAACTCGCCTGCACGCAAATCACGCCACAGCGTTCGCCAGCCCAATTTAATGAAAAGTATGTTCATGGCGTAACCTTACCGTAAAGGGGTTGTGCCTAGTTGGCAGCAGGAATTGCGGGGGTGGCCGGTGGTGTAACCAACAGTATGCGGCTTAGGCGCGCCTCCAACGCATCCAGGAACGGTTTGACGCTGGCACCCACGGAAATTTGCGGGTTTGAAAAGCCATCGTCTTTGCCTGCATCGATCTCGCGCTGCTTGATCAGCGGTACCGCGTTGGCAAACGCTTTGGTAAAAGAATGCGTTTTGCGCAGTTGCTCGTCGAACATGGCGCGCCCAAAAAACGTCAGCTCTGACAGACGCCCGCAGCCGTAAGACGTGTGCGTGGCGTCTGCCGCCGTCATGACCAACGTGTTCGGGTCGGCCAGCGGCCCAATCCAGCCACCCGAATAGCAGGCAGAAACGGCAATCACCCGGTTGCGAATACCCGCTTTGTCGAGCGCGGTGCGCAGCTGCTGGGGCGAAAGCGGCTCAACTTCCAGCGGCCAATGCATTGCTGCCAGCTTGAAGTCACTTCCACCATGCGATGTGAGGTAAATCACCAGCAAGTCGTTGTCCACGTCCATGGTGCTCGCTAACGCGTCAATCGCGCGTTCTATATTGAGCGGCGTTGCCCACAAATGGGTTTGTGCAGTACCGCCGTGGTTCAGCAACTGCAGCACCCTGCCCTTTGCGTCAAACCGCTCGTCCAGCACGCTGCTCACCAGGGCGGCCTCGCGCTTAAAGACGTCCTCGCTGGCATACGGCGCAAATACCAGTCCGTACACGTCGATGATGCCTTTGCGCTCTGGCGCAAGTGCTGCGATCTTGGTTTGCCACAGCGACTGCTGCACCTCAAAAGCCTGCTGGCTCAAGCGCAAGCGGGGCTTGGCGGCATCCAGCATGCGCTGCTCTGAATAGTCTTCGTTCCATGTGCGTTGCTCAAGCTGCCACATGCTCACGCCCGTGCAAGCCACCACGAGCAGCATGAAAACCGCGTTGCGTGCAGACCAGCCCACAAAGCGGCGCATCAATACAGCCAGCGCTCCAAACGACCACAGCATAAACACCGCATAAATCGCCCAGTACGCCGAAGCTCCAGTCAAAACGCTGGTGTGCAGCCAGCGCTGGCTCAGGCTGGCCTGCAGCACACCATAGGCCGCAAGGCTGGGTACCGATGCACCCAATGACAACACGAAAAATGCGGGCAAGCGGCTTTCGCGCTGGGCAGACGGCCCATGCCCCGGCGCGCGCAATGCCCACCACGCAGCGCCAAGCAAAACCAGATAAGACCACCAGCCAGAAAGCCACGCCTGGGCATTAAAAACGGCAGGGCCAAAGATTTCAAGCCGCGCCAGCGCCGTTTCAAATGCAAAAAACAAAATCGTGAGCAGTCCAGCTTGCAGCGGAGAAGGCGAGCAGCCCGCAGTGCGCGGCACCAGGAAAATCCCGGCGCGCACGCCCTCAATCAGCCAGCGTGTGGTGGGCAAAAAAGTTGGCGCTTGCAACGGCTGCGCCTGAAAGGTTTGAGGAGCGGCTTGGACTGGCGTTGACGTTTGTAAAAATGCATCGATCATGCGCTTGATGATGCCACGACACTCGGCTCAACCGTATGACAGCCCAGTCACAACACAAGCTGCGCAACTTGCATGGCCCAACATAAAAATGGCACGTCACAGTAAAACCACAAAGCGCCATCTAGTTCAATTTACTATTATTTTAATAGCTCTTTGCGCCCGTATTCATTGGGCTATAGGCCTATTTATCTTAAAAAAAGCGTAAAAACGCCTCTATCGGGTCCCATCTAAGCATCAAGCAAAGAGCTTCGCCACGCTTTGCAGCGTGCGGTACACACCCCGGGCCAATGGCAAACCCACTGCTGCCCAGGCACACGCCATCAGCACCGCGCTGACGGTAGACGTGCCGGTGCTGCTACCCACTTCAGATGCAGCCATTTTTTCATGCGCCAACTTTTTCTCAGCGGCCAGTTCAGCATCGTTCATGAGCCACTTGGCATCCAGCGGCTTGACCAGCAGGTTGCAAACCCAGCTCACCACCAGTAGGCCCACCAGGATGTACATGGTCTTTTTGTACACCTACTAACGCCGATTGCCCAGGCCAAGCTGGTACTCACGCATGTAGTTCGCCACCACCGGGCCCAACACGCCAGCAGTAGCCCATGCGGCAAGCAAACGGCCGTGAATGGCGCCCACCATCTGCGTGCCAAACAGGTCGGCCAGGTACGCAGGCACAGTGGCAAAACCGCCGCCGTCAAACAGTTCTTGCAACATGAGAGAGGCCATACCAATCACTCCAATACCGGGGGAAACATCCACGTACGACACCATCCAGATCAGCCAAAACTGCGCAATGCCCCATTCCTTTTTTAACGTGCACGTGGCGCTGGGTGATCATGGTGTTGTTGACTTGCGCGGAACGGAGCGCTCAAGCCAGCCGCTCCACGTGGCAGCGGACGAGCCGAGCAACACAAAAAACAGCGTGTACATCCGGCCAAGGGTGGAGATTTTCCAGTCGCAACTGGTGGTGAACAACTCTTGGAACAAGCCAACATCAGGGCCGCACTTGATCGTATCTTTTAATACCCAGCGCCTTAGACAGCGGCAGCCAAAAAACTGAAAAACCATAGGCCATGCCGATGCACAGATGAATCGCAAGCGCAGCGGGCGGAACCAGCCAGCGGTTAAAGCCTGGCCCGGCAATGATGCGTTCCTTGTCCAAAATTCCTGTCATACGTTTGTCCCACGTTACGTTGTCGCCAGTATTGGCTGGGTGATGGTTTGGTTTTCAGTGCTTGCGCAGTCTGAAAGTTGCGGCAAGTGCTGGAGTGTTGGGCACGGGCCAAGCTATTGAACAGCAGCGCCTGATGCGTAAAGCACGGCCCTGGGCGCACGGCACAAACCCCACAGCCGTACGCCCGACAGTTCGGCCATGCGCACCCCCATCGATGTAGGCGCTGAAATCGTTGCCAATGCAGATAGGCCCAGCCGGGCGCACTTGCGCACCAGCTCGTGGCTGGCGCGGCTAGACATGATCACGAATCCTGGCGTTCCGAGCTGACCGCTTTTTGCCAGTGTGCCCAGCAGTTTGTCGAGCGCATTGTGCCGGCCAACGTCTTCAAATACATGCATGAGCTGGCCCTCAAGCGTAGCCCAGCCGGCTGCGTGCATTGCACCCGATTGCGCATTGAGCGGCTGCTGCACCTGCAATTGCGAAAACGCGTGCAAGACCAGTGGCGCATCCACTTGCGCAACCCAGTCGTTTGGCGCGATCGGTGCACCAAGCAAGTCCAGCGCGGCAAGGCTTTCAACGCCGCACACGCCACAGCCAGTGCGCCCCGCCAAGACGCGGCGGTGCGCCTTGAGCTGCTCGAAACTTCTGGCTGACACCTCGACATGCACTTCAATCGCCGCCACGCCAACAGGCAGCCCCGATTGAGCGGGGTCGGCCAACGCGACGTCAATGCCGCGCACCTCGCCAGCTCCGGCAACAATGCCTTCACTCAGTGCAAAACCCAAGGCGAATGCCTCCAGGTCTTGCGGCGTGGCCATCATCACCGCGTGAGAAATACCGTTAAACACCAATGCCACTGGCACTTCAGCGGCCAGCACATCATGCAGCACCGCGCCAGGCGGCATTTGCGCCGTGCCAGCAAATACAGTCACCGGGTGGCTTACCAAGGCCGCAAAAGCGGATGGCGTTGTACCAGCTGCCATGCAAATCACTTCTTGCCCGGCTGAGGCTGGCTTTTCAAAAGCTCTCGCCCAGCGTCGGTGAGTGTGACCATGAACCGGTCATTAAGTGGTTGTACGTGAACCCAACCCATGCCGCAGACGTCGCCCATCAAAGTGAGCTGGCGCATGACCTCGCTGGCGCTGCGACCCAGTGCTTTGCCCAAACGCGGAACCGACATGCCCGTCGGGCCCGCTTCACCCCGCAGCGATTGCAAAATCGCGGCTGAAAAATCGTCCAGCACTGTTTGGTGTTCCGCTCTGACCGGCACTATCTGGCCGTCACGTTGCAGCTTCAACCGTCTGGTTGACGTCAAGGCGCTCGGGTGAATTTGCCAGCGCACCGTTGGTTTGAACATGCGCCGTCAGCGTTACTGGTATCGATTTTGAAGCTGGCGTACCAGCGTTCAGCGCCACTGATGCAAGCGGCACCAGCGGATTCGTCTCAGGATAGTAGGCGGCCAAATTGCCACGCGGAATGTTGTACGCCACCAGCTTGAAGCGGTTGGCCCTGCGCTCTTGCGCGGTGCCAGCACTAGAGCCCTCCCAGACGGTTTTGATATCTATCCAGTCGCCATCTTTCATGCCAAGTGCCTTGATATCTTCGGCGTTGATGAACACCACCCGGCGCTGACCGAATACCCCGCGGTAGCGGTCGTCATGGCCATAAATGGTGGTGTTGTACTGGTCGTGCGAGCGGGTGGTGAGCAGCGTGAACACCAGTGTGCCCGTATGGCTGGCGCGTGCCCGGTGCGATGGGCTGTCCAGCGGTACGGCATGGGAGAAAAAAGTGGCTTTTTTTGCAGGGGTGTTCCACACCCGCTCACTGGCGGTGTTGCGCAACCGGAAGCCGCCGGGCTGGGCCACGCGGGCATTGAAGTCTTTGAAGTCGACAAACACGGCTTCAATCTTGTCCCGGATGCGGCTGTAGTCCTCAATCAAATGCAACCAGTTCGTCGTGCTGCGGTGGCCGATGGTGGCCTGCGCCAGACGGGCAACGATGGCCGGCTCAGACAGCAATTGCGGCGAGGCGGGCGGATTGATGCCGACCGAAATATGCACCATGCTCATGGAGTCTTCCACCGTTATGCCTTGCGGGCCGCCAGCTTGCAAGTCGACTTCAGTACGGCCCAAACACGGCAGTATCAATGCCTCGCGGCCGTGGACCACGTGGCTGCGGTTGAGCTTGGTGGTGACGTGCACCGTCAAATCGCAATTGCGCAGCGCCTTCCACGTCACGTAAGTGTCTGGCGTGGCCGCAGCAAAATTACCGCCCAGGGCAAAAAACACCTTGCCGCCGCCAGACAGCATCAGCTTGATGGCGTCAACCGTGTCCACACCGTTGTCGCGCGGCGGCTCAAAGCCAAACACTTCTTTGAGCTTGTCGAGCAAGCTTGCCGGGGGCTTTTCCCAAATGCCCATGGTACGGTCGCCCTGCACATTGCTGTGGCCGCGCACTGGGCAAGGCCCCGCGCCCGGCCGGCCAATGTTGCCGCGCATAAGCAGCAAATTGACCAGCATTTGAATCGTGGCCACTGAATTGGCGTGCTGAGTAATGCCCATACCCCAACAAAAAATGGCGCTGCCAGCAGCGCGGTACACGTCAGCAGCAGCGCAAATTTGCGCCTGGCTCAAACCGGACTCCTGTTCCAGCAAAGGCCATGACTCCGCGCGCAGGTCCTCAGCGAGCGCCGCAAAGCCGATGGTGTGCTCCGCAATAAAGGCGTGGTCCAGCGTCGGCTGACCAGCATCTTCACACGCCAGCAAGTGCTTCATCATGCCTTTGGCCAGCGCAAAATCGCCGCCAATGCGCAACTGAAAATAGTGGGTACTGATAGCGGTTTCGCCCAAGGTGGCCATCTCGACTTTGCTTTGCGGGTCAGCAAAACGCTCGAGCCCACGTTCGCGCAATGGGTTGAACGACACAACCTTTGCGCCGCGCTTATTGGCTGCGCGCAGTTCGCCCAACATGCGCGGGTGGTTGGTGCCGGGGTTTTGTCCAAAGATGAATATCGCGTCGGCTACCTCAAAATCCTCCAGGGTGACTGTTCCCTTGCCCACGCCAATTTGCGCGCGCATGCCCACGCTGCTGGGCTCATGGCACATGTTGGAGCAATCAGGGAAGTTGTTGGTGCCAAATTCGCGTACGAACAATTGGTACAAAAATGCAGCTTCATTGCTGGCCCGGCCCGATGTGTAAAAAATGGCTTGGTTCGGGTCTGCCAGCGTGTTCAGGCGGCCGGCAATCAATTCGAAAGCTTCGTTCCAGGCGATAGGCTTGTATTTATCCAGCGCTGCGTCGTACACCATCGGCTCGGTCAATCGGCCCTGGTCTTCCAGCCAAAAATCGCTTTTTTCAGCCAGTTGCCTGACGGTGTGCTCGGCGAAAAAAGCGGCCTCAACCCGTCTCGATGTGGCTTCAGCCGCCACCGCTTTGGCACCATTTTCACAAAACTCGAATGTTGAAGCGTGGTTGCGGTCTGGCCAGGCGCAGCCGGGGCAATCAAAGCCATCAGGCTGATTGGCAGACAACAGCGTTTTGGCACCTTTAACCGCAACGTCTTGCGCCAGCAAGGCATGCGCCACGCTGCGCAAGGCACCCCAGCCCCCTGCGGGGCCGCTATAAAACTCAATTTTTTGCTTGCTCATGGAATCGGTCCTTTTCACCAAGTGCAGCCCGACCCCTCAGCCGAAAAACCGCACATCGAAGTATTGAGCAAGCGCCTCACCTCGTCAAATTAAATTCAAAAATCGCGTGGTTCGAAAACTAAACGCATCTTGGCGCCAGCAGCAAATCATCAGTTTGAAAGCAACCCGCTGTGCGCTACAGCCTGGCGCAGCCAGGCGGCGTCTTGCGCCGTCAACAAAGCAGCAGCCAGTATTAGAGATGTACGGCTAGAGTCCTGGAGCATGAAGCCAATCGACGACTTGATGTCTGGACCCACCAACGGTAGCGCCTCAAGCTCGCGGTAGCCGCGAAACGTGCTGCAACAGGAAGGGCAGTGGGGTACTGCGCCGATGGTCAACACGCCCTGCGGGCTGCCTGCCACGCTGTTCAAATTTTGCTGCAATAACTCGCGCTTGTGGAGCATGCGCTGCGCGCTGGCCAGCACGCGCGCCCCTTCCGGCGTAAAGCCGCCAAATGACCGCCCCCGCTTGACGGTGGCAATGCCAAATTCGTCTTCAAGCGCACGCAGCGCATTCGACAAAGCGGGTTGCGCGATGTAACAAGCTGCAGCGGCTCGCCCAAAGTGTGTGTGCTCGTCGAGTGCGGCGAGGTACCTGAGCGATGACAGCAGGTTCATAGGAGACTAAGTGTCTTTTGAAATAGTGATGCTTGGGAATTTACTGGAAAAATCCTTGGCTTTTGCAGCCACCGACACTGCCAGTTTGCGGGCAATAGATTTGTAAAGCGCGGCCACACTCCCTTGCGGGTCGGCCACCACTGTCGGCGTGCCGCCATCGGCTTGCAGGCGGATTTGCATGTCTAGTGGCAGCCCGCCCAAATAGTCAATCTGGTAGTCCGCCGCCATTTTTTTGCCCCCGTCTTCGCCAAAAATATGCTCAACATGGCCGCAATTTGTACACACATGCACCGCCATGTTTTCGACGATGCCCAAAATCGGCACGCCGACTTTTTCAAACATCTTGATGCCTTTGCGCGCGTCCAGCAGGGCAATGTCTTGCGGCGTGGTGACGATGACTGCGCCCGTCAGCGGCACGCGCTGGCTAAGGGTGAGCTGAATATCGCCGGTACCCGGCGGCATGTCGACGATTAAATAATCGAGGTCTTTCCAGTTCGTTTGCTTTAAGAGCTGGTCCAGCGCCTGGGTGGCCATGGGGCCGCGCCAAATCATGGCCTGGTCAGGCTCAACCAGAAAGCCAATCGACATCACCTGCAAGCCGTGGCCGAGCATGGGCTCCATATTTTTGCCGTCAATACTCTCAGGCTTGCCCGTCACGCCCATCATCATCGGAATGCTGGGGCCGTAAATGTCTGCATCGAGCAAACCGACGTTTGCACCTTCTGCCGCCAACGCCAGTGCCAAATTAACCGCAGTGGTACTTTTGCCCACTCCGCCTTTGCCTGACGCTACCGCAATGATGTTTTTGACACCCGGCAGCAACTGCACGCCACGCTGCACGCTGTGCGATGCCACCTGCGTGCTGGTGGTGATGGTGACGCTGCTTACGCCGCTAACTTCGCGGGCGGCAGCGGTCAACGCTTTTTCAAATTCAGCGTGCTGGCTTTTGGCGGGGTAGGCCAATTCAAGATCAAACGTGGCAGCGCCGTTGGCTACCTGCAAATTCTTGATGGCTTTGCTGGCTACAAAGCTTTTGCCGTTGTTCGGGTCAATGACGGCGCTTAGCGCTTGCAATAGTTGGTCTGTGGTGGGCATGCTGGGTTTTCTAATAATCGCTGGTCAGTGTAGCCAAGGCACCTAAAATAATGCGTTCCCTCACGAAAAAGCACAAAAATGCCGCGCCAACTGTTCGTCACCACAGCCCTGCCCTACGCCAATGGCAAGTTCCACATTGGCCACATCATGGAATACATCCAGGCCGATATTTGGGTGCGCTTTCAACGTATGCAGGGCAACCATGTGAACTTCGTAGGGGCAGACGACGCCCACGGCGCACCCATCATGATTGCGGCTGAAAAAGCCGGTGTTACGCCGCAGCAGTTTGTGGCTGATATTGCGGCGGGGCGTAAAGAATATCTGGACGGCTTTCATATCAGTTTTGATAACTGGAGCTCGACCGATTCACCAGAAAATCACGAGCTGGCAAGGCAGATTTACCGCGACTTGAAAGCCAATGACCTGATTGATGTCAAAACCATTGAGCAGTTCTTTGACCCCGAGAAGAACATGTTTTTGCCAGACCGTTACATCAAGGGCACCTGCCCGAAATGCGGCACCAAAGACCAGTACGGCGACAACTGCGAGAACTGCGGTGCGGTGTATGCGCCTACGGATTTAGTCAATCCGTATTCAGCCTTGTCGGGCGCTACGCCAGTACTGAAAAGCTCGGAGCATTTTTTCTTTAAATTGTCCGATCCGCGTTGCGTAGAATTTTTGCAAGTATGGACGCAAGATGGTAGGTTGCAGCCCGAAGTAGCAAACAAAGTTAAAGAATGGTTCAGCATACGGACCAACCCAGACGGCAGCAAAAGCGAAGGCTTGGGCGACTGGGACATCAGCCGTGATGCGCCCTACTTTGGCATTGAAATCCCCGATGCGC
>ENA-OFCF01000699-OFCF01000699.1-metagenomes-genome-assembly--contig:-NODE-699-length-14251-cov-2.559312_pt1 | contig 14251 bp, 12 predicted proteins | sample MGYA00153387_OFCF01 | MGnify analysis MGYA00153387
CCTCGACCTGGGCTATTAGCGAACATAAGTGCCTGAGGTAAGCAGCAAAAAAGTACAGAAGAAAGGTTAAAATGTAGCCTATAGAGCAGATACTTCAAAAAAGTACGCGACTCTATAGGGCTTTTCTGTTTTACTTTAAGAAACATTACATGCATTTATGAGTAGTATAGATGATCTAGAAACTGTTAACCAAGAAAGAAATGGAAGAATGATTATACCGAGTTGAGAGAGCCTCCCAATCCATAAGCTTTGAACTGTCCATGTTTTGTAAGGAAAACTGCTGGAACAATTCGCCTCATGTGTTCTTATACGGACACTTTGTAAATTATTCTTGATTGGAGCACTACGTGTAACTGAACTTACAATTTTAGACAAGAGGAGCCTTTATGCTGCTTTATCAAGCAGTCGAAATTCAAACGAACTCATATAATTTAGTTTCTTCTTTATTATCACATAGGTGTAACACTAAATTTACCCATGAATCTATCGGATAAAGTGATTTACAGAATAAAACACCAGATTGTATACTAACTACGATTTCAGATGACAAAGAAGTTTTCAATCGCTGCATTTTCCAGGCAAATACCTTTCCTTTACATACTTTTCTGGAGTACCTTTTGCTTAAAAGTTTCATGATATTCAGCCACACAGTATTGCTTACCTTGATAAGAATGCAATAACAATCCTGTTCCATCACGGATTTTTCAAAGGCATGATCCAGCAATCCCATGACCTAAGAGAACCAAGGATGGTTCGACAGGTCGTATCTGATGATTTCCTCACTCTAAAATCCAGAATAGGCGACAGAAAATATTTCTAACTAAAAAAATGAAATAAAGTAATATATGTGACCCACTTCTCATTGGGTTTTGAGACTTGAACATTCTGTTCTAGCAAGTTTGGCGCTATTTTCCTATTACGCCGGTAGGAGTTACATCTCTTCAATCGAACTACACTGTACTATCTTCTTCTTTTATAAATATTAATACGGTCTTATGGTTCAGTTAGTTACTTTCGTCTTAATCTCATTCTTGATTCGTTGAAAATATAACGCCTGTTTTAGCTCGCAAAGATTTGTTTATGAAAGGGCAAGTTTCTGCATTCTTGACTCCAGTTTGGTTTCTTTAAAGCTGATACTCAAGAATATCGTCAAAAGCACTGAGTTTCAATTATTTGGAATAATTATCAGCTTTCGTAGAACTACACCCATAATGTGTCTTCCAGCATTATTGTTATGATTATATCGTTTTCTTTATGAGAGGGGGCACTTCACTTCTGCGTGAGGACGATGTTCTTGGTCCGGAGGCTGCAGGGTCGATATAGTGGTAAGGGTATTGGTTTAGAGATATTGCATAGTTCCGAGCCAGGCCTAGAAATACATCCGGAGAAAAATCCTCTTCTATGAGTATGTTTGATGAATTTGTTGTAGGTAAGGAACTTGGGCTTGTGTGCGACGTTCGCCTTGCTGTCGTTAGCGATTTTTTGGGATGTCTCGGAGAAGTATCTCCGTACGGATTTCCCTGCGATAATCTGGAGGACTTTGCCAAAGCGTATCTCACCGGACGTCGTGGAAGGTTCACTCCAAGTTTCTAGGCAATCCTGATCTGGTTATGGCCTTCATTGACCATGAAGGCGAAGAGGACACGGTCGCTGAGCAGAAGGTGTTTATACATGGGATTGGATAAATCTTTTGAACTATAAAATCAAATTCCTTTCATGTATTTTAAATGCATACCATGATATAGAGAATCATCTTAGGATTCAATTTTTTAGTTGTTACAATAATCAGCAACTGTTAAAAATGACAAAATATTCTAAAGAAAATTAGCCTTTTTGACATATCAATATATTGCGTTAATTGTTATCATCATAATTAGATGTTAAACGTATACAATAGAAAATCATATGCAATTAGAATACTTAAAATTTAATTTGTTAATAATATGACATTTATTAATATTAGTGTTATTCTTTTATCTTAATTGCGATTTGATTTTATTTTATATTTATTATGAAAAGAAGGGTTGTTATCTGAATTGTAGAATTTACAAAATAATTAATTAGGGGGTCAATATGAAGAATAAATTAGTTCTATCCATTTTTATAATTTTATTGCTTGCTGCGGTAATACCTTTTAAATTTACGACAACTCAAGGCTTATATCTTTTTGGATGGCTTCCAGTTGTACTAGCATACTGGTGGACACTGATGATTGTAAATCTAGTATTTATACTTTGGGTAGCAAAAATGTTTATAAGTATTGAAGATGAAACAGAAAAGGAGGCTTAATTATGAAGGGTTGGATTAGTGTAGGTATTATTTTATCATATCTTTGTATGATGTTCGTCATGACTATTATGCATGTGAAAAAGAAAAAAGCTACAAATGCAACAGGTTTTTTCTTGGCAAATAGAGGTGTCAGTTCTGTACTAATGCCACTTACTATGATAGCAGCTATGCAAAGTACATTTGCATTTCTTGGTGCTCCGGGTATGTATTACACACACGGAATATCCTACATTGTTATTGTTTTAAGTCAAGTTTGGGTCGCGTTAATGGTAATCTATTTCGGCAATAAAATTAGAATTCTAGCAAAACAAAAGAACTACTTGTCAATTGGAGATTACTTTGAAGACAGATTCGGTAGCAAATTTGTAAAGCTATTTGCCTCTATAATTTCAGTTTTAATGACTATGATTTTTTTGGCTATGCAATATGTCGGAAATGCAAGAGCAATGTCAGTTGTTTCCGATGGTAAGATAAGTTATCAAATGGCTATTATGGTAAGTGTGGTATTTTCTATTTTATTTGTACTTATTGGTGGTGCTGGAGGAGTTGTACTTTTAGATGCGGTGCAAGCAATTGTTCTGATGGCTGGAATTTTGTTAGCAGCATGGATAGCTTTAGCACCTGTAGGGGGAATAGTTGAACTTTTCAAGACAACTATAAAAACAAATCCAGAACTCCTTGCAAGACCTGGAGCAAAAGGATTATACACTAATGCTTACTGGATAAGTCAGTTTATTGTTTTACCTTTTGGTATTTGGTTCTGCCCACATATATGGACGAAATCACTTATGGCAAAGGATAAGAAAGCACTTGTCTTGTCAGCGATAAGCATTCCTGTTTCACAGATTTTGATTTTTGGATTTTCCACGTTATTCATTGGCCTTTCAGGGCATCAGCTGTTGACGGGCGTCAAAGCTGCTGATAATGTATTGCCAATGATGATGACGAAATATTCGAATTGGGTTGTTGCTGCACTTATCATGGCAGCAGCAATAGCAGCAGGAATTTCTACGATTAACTCAATGCTTCTTTCTTCTGCTCAAATCTTCTCACAGGATATAATTCTCCTCAATAAAAAAGGTAAGTTGACAGATAAACAGAATATGAAACTTTCAAAATTTGTTGTACTTTTCCTTGCAGGAATCGGAGGCATAATTGCAATTTGGCCACCTCAAACTCTGGTTCAAATTGTTCAGGATGTTGCATATACAGGCCTTGCTCAACTCGCACCTGCATTTATACTAGGATTATATTGGAAGGGTGCTAGGAAAGAAGGAGTATCAGTCGGAATGGTATGTGGAATAGCAATATTATTTGGCACAAGAATAATGAAAGTAGCGCCACTTGGTATACCTGGATTCATGTGGGGCTTCTTTAGCAACATCATACTGTTAGTTGTAATTTCGGTGATTATGAATTTAAGTGATAAAACTAATACGAATGATTTTGAAGAGGCTGTATAAATCAGATAAACATGTAGATCAGATCTGAAAAAATCAAAGATATAGAATATAAAGAAACACTAAATTTAAAAGATGAATTTAGTGTTTCTTTCTACTAAATATATTTTATTAGGAATTATAATAAGTACCAAATATTAATAATAAAGTTTGTATATTTTGATAAAGTATATTTAACGTATTTTTGTTATGATTAAGATGTAATATGTTTAACATCAAATAATATATTATAAAACTTATAACATCATAATCAATACTTCGGAATATAAAATGTAATTCTTAATTTTTGATACCAATAAATATAAATATTACTAAGGAGTGAGTTTATGTTAGCGGTAGAAGACGTTCTGAAAATTAATGAGTTAAGTAAAATGACATTGATAGCTGGAAATGAAGGTGTTAGCAGAAAAATTTCTGCAGTAACCATCATGGAAAATCCAGATATAAGTCAATGGATAAAAGGTGGAGAATTTCTAATTTCTTGTTTTTATACAATCACAGATGATATCGATAGACAGTGTAATGTCATTAGAGAGCTAAATGATTCCGGAATATCAGCCATTGCGTTGAAAATTGGAAAGAATATGAAAGAAATATCAAAAGAGATAATAGAACTTGCTAATAAACTCAACCTACCGTTATTTGAGATTCCATCTGAAGTAACCTATATGCAAATAATGTTACCAATCAGCAATATCCTTTTTGAGATTGAACATCATCTCAGAATACTGGAAGAATACGCAAAGATGCTGGTTTTCCACACTTATAGGGATAATAATGCCATTCTTGAGTATGGATTAAGTTTGGACTTTCAGTTCGATAAAGGATATTTCTATGTAATCAGCATTGGGATTGATGGGGGCGGATTTTCAGAAAATATAACTTTAAAAGACAAGCTTTACTATTATATGGAAAGCTTAGGAAATAGATATAAAAGAACCCAAAATATACTGAATTATGTAGTAATCAGAAATCTTGAAAATGTAACAATATTTATTCAAGGAAATTTTGAGGATCAACTGGAAAAAACTGGAAAGGTAATATTAGAAGAGATTGTAATATATCAGAATCATTTTAATAGTAACCGTCATATGACTATAGGGGTTTCAAACATTATAGAAGGATTAGATGCATTTGATAATGGATATAGGCAGGCAGAGTTTGCAGCTATGATTGGAAGTATTACAAATAAGAATGACAAGTATTATTCTTATAAAAAAATGGAAATTTTTAGTATCTTTTGTAAGAATTCATTAGACGACATAGAATCAATTAGAGAATCATCAATTGGCAAGATTCTTGGAGATAAGGAAATGGTAGAAACTTTATCTGTATATTTTGATTGCAATGAAAATATTGTACAGTCCAGTGAGAAATTGTTTATTCATAAGAATACTTTGAAATATAGACTAGATAAAATAAAGATAATTACAGGATTAGATGTTAAAAATATTGAAGATAAAGTAAAACTTTATTTTGGTTCCATAGCAAATGAGATAATGAATAAAAGACAGATTATGCAAGTTCAAATATTGAAAAATTGAAGAAGCATATCATAGGGGGGAAATATGAGAGTTGAAAAAGATTTGGAATTCATTAATTATTGCATTGATAATTTCAGAGAGTTAGGCAAACTTTCAAATGGGGGTTATGAAAGACTTGCATACGGATCAGTTGAAGATAAAATGCACGAAGTATTCCGGAAAATTGCTGAAGAAAGGGGATTTTCTATAGAAATTGATTCTGTGGGAAACTCTTTTGCAAGCTACAATGTCAAAGAAGATGGCGAATATTACCTTATAGGATCACACTTAGATTCAGTTCCAAATGGTGGGACATATGATGGATTAATGGGGGTTATTGCAGGACTGCTTATACTCGAAAAGGCTAAAGCTGATAAGTTGGACATTCCCCTAAAAGTAGCAAGTTTTAGATGTGAAGAATCTAGTGAATATGGAAGGGCTACTATCGGTAGTGGATTGATCACTGGAGAAATTAGAGAAGATGAATTAACAAAACTTCATAATAAAAACGGTGAAAATCTATATGATGTCCTTAAGACGAAAGGATATCTCAATACGGAGTATTTAATCAAAAAACCTAAAGAGTTTTTTGAAATACATATCGAACAGGGAAGAGTGTTGTTTGATAAAGGATTAGACATCGGAATTGTTAATTCAATTGCAGCTCCGACCAGGTTTAATTTATACATCTCTGGGAGGCAAGATCATTCAGGAGCAACTCCTATGAACATGAGAAAAGATGCGTTGACTGCAGCCTCTGAAGCCATACTTGAACTGGAAAAACTTGGAATAAGGGAATTAAAGAATTCTACTGTAGCAACAGTAGGAATTATAAGGAATGAACCCAATGTTTTAAATGTAATATCTGGATATGTAATGCTGGGCATTGATATTAGAGGAATAGCTATAGATAGTATAAAAAGTGTAATTGATGACTTTAAAGCATTTCTTAAAAAACTTAAAAATAAACGAAATATAACATATGTTATAGAAATGATATCATCATCTTCACCAGTGAAGCTTAATAGTGCTATTGTTGAATCTTTGCATGAGGTTTCTAAAAAAATGAAAATACCTTCTATAATTATGTCAAGCGGAGCAGGGCATGATGCGATGGAATTTGCACGTATTACTCCGACAGCACTGCTTTTTATTCCATGTAATGAAGGGATAAGTCATAATCCATCAGAAACGGCAAAGATTGATGATCTGCTAACGGCAAGCAGAATTCTTTATGAGTATTTAAAGGAAGTGAAATAATGTTATTGATTAAAAATGGTCGCGTCATAGATACATTTACAAAGAGAGATGGTAATTATGATATTCTCATCAATGGAGAAAAGATTGTTAAGATTAGTGAAAATATCAAAGTAGAAGACAATACAGAAGTAATTGATGCTGAGGGTTGTATTGTTTCACCTGGGTTAATTGATGTACATGTACACTTTAGAGATCCTGGCTTTTTATACAAGGAAGATATCTTGACTGGAGCTGAAGCGGCAGCTAAAGGAGGGTTTACTACAGTAATTTGTATGGCAAATACTAAACCGGTGGTAGATAATCCGAGTACGTTGGAATATATCTTAGATAAGGCAAAAAGAACAAAAATAAGAGTCCTTCAAGTTGCTACTATAACAAAGAGAATGGAAGGGAAAGAACTTACTGATATGAGGGAGCTTAAGGCAGCTGGTGCTGTAGGTTTTTCGGATGATGGAAAGCCAATCATGAATGCAAAAATAGCGTTTGAGGCAATGAAAATCGCAAAAGAACTTAACGTTCCATTGAGTTTCCACGAGGAAGATCCAACTTTAATCTATGATAATGGAATTAATATGGGAGAGATTGCTAAAACCTTTAATATTATAGGATCGCCACACGAAGCTGAGGAAGTAATGGTAGCTAGAGATGTTATTCTAGCTATGTCAACGGGTGCTAAAATAAATATTCAACATATTAGCTCTAAGACGTCAATTGAAATAATTAAGTGGGCAAGAAAAATGGGGGCAGACATTACAGCAGAAGTTACTCCTCATCACTTTAGTCTTACTCAAGAAGCACTACTTAAAAAAGGGAGTAATGCAAAAATGAATCCTCCACTAAGGCTTGATATTGATAAAAAAGCTATACTGGAAGCCCTTCATGATAATGTACTTGATATAATCGCAACTGACCATGCACCACATACAAAGAGTGAGAAGGAAGGGCCAATTCAAAATGCACCAAGTGGCATCATCGGGTTAGAGACGTCTCTTGCACTTTCAGTGACGAATCTAGTAAAAAAGGGCCATTTGAATCTCATGGAAATGCTAGAGAAAATGACCATAAATCCTGCAAAATTATACGGACTTAACTTGGGGAAAATTGAAGAAGGAGCAACAGCTGATATAACTATTTTCAATGTAGATGAAGAATTTACGGTAGGAAAGTTTTTTTCTAAATCATTAAATTCGCCCTTTATAGGAGATAAACTTTATGGAAAAGTAAAGAACACAATTTATAAAGGAGAAGTGATTTATGTTGATGGAAACTAATTTGAAAGGAAATATCAAAACACATAGAAAAATCATCAGAGTTAGCGAAGTCGATATACTTTACAATTATGAGCAAAGTGAGGGGTATTACTTGATGGGATTTAAGTCCGATCAATTAAAGACAGCTAAACCTGGACAGTTTATTTCTCTCTCCGTCAATGGTACAGAAAAAAACATGCCTCTTAGAAGACCATATACTATATATAAAATAAAAAATAATATAGTAGAAATATTATATAAGGTAATTGGAAAAGGTACTAATCTCATCAAAGGATTTGTAGCTGGTGATAAAGTGAATTTGCTTGGACCTCTGGGAAATTGGTTTGACGTTGTAGAAAATATGAATGTGATGATAATAGGAAGAGGATGCGGTTTGGCAACTCTTGCGAATCTTGGAAATTCATTGAAAGATGCAGGATGTCATGTGACTACTTTATCAAGCTTCAGAACGAAGAAAGGAAGTTTTGTAGATGAGTATATTAAGGATTTTTCTGATAGTTACTTCGAAATCTATGACGAAGATGATACAAGCAACCTTTTAAATGTTTCAAGTATTATAAAAAAAGTCAATCCTGAAATTATATATTTGAGCGGGTCCAGGAGGCTTATAAAGCTAGTTAAGGAACTTGGAATAAGGTCATATGTAAGCCTTGAAGAAAGAATGGGGTGTGGATTAGGAGCCTGCTTGACATGCCCGGTGATGACAGTCAATGGGTATAAAAGAGTATGCAAGGATGGACCATGTTTTGATGTCAAGGAGGTAATTGAATAATGAATACAGAAGTGAAAATAAGTGACATAATTTTCAGAAATCCAATTATGAATGCATCAGGTACATTTGGTCTTGACGAATATGAGGACTACATCAATTTTTCTGAAATAGGTGCTCTAGTTACAAAATCTGTCACACAGCTGTCAAGACAAGGCAATCCACCACCTAGGATAATTGAAACGGAAGCTGGAATTCTTAACAGCGTTGGTATTCAAAATGAAGGTGTCCCATATTTCATTGAAAATAAGCTTCCAAAATTGAAATTGTTGGATACAAGAATTATTGTCAGTATTTCAAATCCAACAGCTGAAGATTATAAGAGATCCGTTGCTTTATTTGAGCAAGTTGGAGGATTTGACGATTATGAAATAAATGTCTCATGCCCTAATTTAGAAGCTGGAGGGAGAGCATTTGGAACGTCAAAAGTAGATACATACAATGTTGTAAAGAAAGTAAAGGAAATATCAAAAAAGCCTGTAATTGTTAAGTTGTCACCGAATGTGACTGACATTGTTGAAATTGCCAAGGCGGCTGAGGCTGCAGGTGCAGATGCGCTTACAGTAGCCAATACTTATATCGGTATGGCTGTAGATCTGAAAAAAAGAAAAGCCATGCTTGCAAACAAGGTGGGAGGATTCTCAGGGGCAGCAATTAAACCGCTTACTTTAAGACATGTATATAATATACATCAATCAATGAAAATACCAATTATTGCTTCAGGTGGTGTCTATACAGCCCAAGATGCATTAGAATACCTAATGACCGGAGCGACTTGCGTTCAAGTTGGAACAGCAAATTTTGTAAAACCAGATATTATGGAAGATATCGTTGCAGGTATTGAGAAATATATGCATGAAAATGACATCAAAGATATAAATGACTTTATTGGTTGCATAAACTAAAGTATCGAAAAAAATATAAAAAATGGGGCGTATATAAATGAAATACAGAATGGAATCGGATTCAATTGGTACTAGGGAAATTCCATATGGAGCTTACTATGGAGTCCAATCACTGAGAGGTTCAGAAAACTTCAGAATTACGGGAAGTCCATTACATTATGAATTTATTCAAAGTATAGCTGAAGTAAAAAAAGCAAGTGCGATAACTAATTTTAATGTAGGTCGCATAGATGAGAATATTAAAGATGCAATAATCAAAGCTTGCAATGAAATCATAGAAGGAAATTATCATGATCAGTTTATTGTGGACCCTATCCAGGGTGGAGCCGGAACATCTTTGAATATGAATGCTAATGAGGTTATTGCCAATAGAGCTATTGAAATTCTAGGCGGTGAGAAGGGGAATTATAATATGGTTCATCCTAATGACCATGTAAATTATGGCCAATCCACAAATGATGTTATTCCCACTGCAGGGAAAATGACTGCTTTAAAATTATTGGCTAAAGCATTATTGGAGATGGAAAGGTTGCATGATGCATTACTTCTGAAGTCTGTAGAATTTGATAAAGTTATTAAGATGGGAAGAACGCAGATGCAAGACGCAGTTCCAATTCGTCTTGGTCAGGAATTTAATGCCTATGCTTCTGTTATTTCGAGAGACATAAAAAGAATCAAATCTTCTGAAGATGAATTAAAAATAGTGAATATTGGGGGAACAGCTGTTGGTACAGGTATTAATGCTGATCTTGATTATTTAGAACAGATTGTACCAGTTCTTTCAAAAATCTCTAATTTGAAACTATCTCATCCAATTGACCTAATAGATGCAACTCAGAATCTAGATGGATTTGTTGCTGTATCAGGAGTTATCAAGACAGCCGCAGTGAACCTTTCAAAGATTTCAAACGACCTTAGATTGATGTCATCTGGACCGAGAACAGGATTTGGTGAAATTAACCTTCCTTCAAAACAAAATGGTTCATCAATTATGCCAGGTAAAGTGAACCCTGTCATTCCAGAAGTCATGAACCAGATTGCGTTCAATATTATTGGAAACGATATGACGATAACAATGGCTGCTGAAGCTGGGCAATTAGAACTAAATGCTTTTGAACCGGTTATCTTTTATAATTTATTTCAAAACATAGACACTTTAAAGAATGGAGTAGGTACGTTAACAGATAACTGCATCTCTGGTATTACCGCGAATATTGAAAGATGTTCAGAACTAGTTAACAACAGCATTGGAATCATTACAGCAATATGTCCTCATATAGGATATAAAAAAGCTGCTCTAATAGCGAAAGAAGCTTTAAAGACAGGTGAATCGGTCAAAACATTGATAATGAAAACGGACTTGCTCAGTAAAATGGAATTGGATGAAATCCTCAATGTAGAATCTATGACTAAACCTGGAATTTTGAAGCTTAAAAAGTTAAAAAATGAGCTTGCAGCTAATTATTAAATAATATTTTAGGGGGAGAATATGGATAACGTAAGAGAGAGAGCACTAGAACTTCACAAAAAAAATAATGGGAAAATTGAAGTAGTTTCAAAAGTATCACTTAATTCAAATGATGATCTTACTTTGGCTTATACACCGGGTGTAGCAGAACCTTGTCTTGAAATCAATAAGGATTATAGTAAGATTTACGAATACACTTCAAAGGGAAACATGATTGCAATTGTTACCAACGGGACAGCCGTTCTTGGCCTTGGAGACATCGGTGCAGGGGCAGGGCTTCCAGTAATGGAAGGGAAAGCAATTCTCTTTAAAAAATTTGGGGGAGTTGATGCATTTCCAATTTGTCTTGATACTAAGGATATAAACAAGATTGTTGAGACTGTAAAATTAATGGAACCAACCTTTGGAGGAATCAACCTTGAGGATATCAAAGCTCCAGAGTGTTTTTCAATTGAAGCTAAATTGAAAGCAATTTCAGATATTCCAATTTTTCATGACGATCAACATGGAACTGCTGTAATTGCAACAGCATGTCTTATCAATGGACTGAAACTTGTAGGAAAGAAACTTGAAGAGTTGAGAGTAGTTGTAAATGGAGCAGGTGCTGCAGGAACAGCTATATCAAAGCTGTTCCTAAAGACTGGTGTGAATAATCTGATCCTCTGTGATACTAAAGGTGCTATTTATAGAGGAAGAGAAGTCGGGATGAATGAGTTCAAAAAGGAAATGGCCGGACTTACCAACAAGGAAAATGAAAGTGGAAACCTTGGAGAGATCATCAAGAATTGTGATGTATTCGTAGGTGTTTCGGCTGCGAATATATTAACAAAAGAAATGGTTAAAAGTATGAATAAGGATTCTATTATTATGGCTCTTGCTAATCCAAACCCGGAAATACTACCTCATATTGCTAAAGAGGCAGGAGCAAAGATAGTTTGTACTGGAAGGTCGGACTATCCAAACCAAGTAAATAATGTAATGGCATTCCCAGGTATATTTAGAGGTGCGTTAGATGTGAGGGCAAGTGATATTAATGACGAAATGAAAATTGCGGCAGCTACAGCTTTAGCAAATTTGATTGATGAAGAAGATCTTACGGAGGAAAATATTTTACCAAATGCATTTGATAAATGTATAGCACCAGAGGTGGCTTATTACGTTGCAGAGGCTGCTATAAAGAGTGGCGTAGCAAGAAATAACGTCACACCAGAGATGGTAAAAGCTCATACTATCAAATTATTGCAATAAAAATACAGGAGGCTGTCAGTATTCTGATAGAATTAGATGAGAGAGATAAATGTCAATAAAATAATAAAAGTTGTCAAGGAAATGTCAATGGAAGCAAACTTCTTACTTCCAGAAGATGTAAAAAACAAAATACAAGAGTGTAAAGAAAATGAAACTTGGCCAATTGGTAAAAATATTTTAGGAAAGATACTTTTGAATGTCGATATTTCAAAGAATGAAGAAGTACCAATGTGTCAAGATACCGGAATGATTTGTTTGTTCGTAGATATAGGCCAAGAAGTTCATATAGAAGGAGGAAACCTTGAAGATGCTCTAAATGAAGGTATAAGGCAAGGTTATAAAGAAGGGTATCTAAGAAAGTCTATCGTGATTGATCCTTTAAGGAGAGTCAATACAAAAGATAATACACCAGGTGTGATTTATTATAGTATAGTACCTGGTGATATCTTCGCTATTACTTTAGCTCCAAAAGGTTTTGGTTCAGAAAACATGAGTCAGCTTAAGATGATGAAACCATCGGATGGTGTCGAAGGTATTAAAGAATTTGTCCTTCAAGTAATAAAAGATGCAGGTCCTAATCCTTGTCCGCCAACGATAGTTGGTATAGGAATAGGAGGAACATTTGATAGAGTTGCATTACTTGCTAAAAAGGCGCTTATTAGACCAATCGACGTAAGAAATCCAGATAAGTTTTACAGCAAACTCGAAGACCAACTTCTTGAATCGATTAACAATCTTGGTATTGGACCCCAAGGATTTGGGGGGAATACTACAGCATTGGCAGTGAATATCGAAACATATCCAACTCATATTGCAGGACTTCCTGTTGCGGTCAATATCAATTGCCATGTGTCCAGACATGTGAGCCGGAAAATATAGCAGAATAGAAGGTGTGAAATTTGGAAAAGCATATTAAAATTCCCATGGCTGAGGGAGTAGAGAAAACATTAAGAGCTGGAGATTCAGTATTACTTACAGGAACATTGTATACAGCTAGGGATGCTGCCCATGAGCGAATTATTAATATGATTGCAAGAGGGGAAGAACTACCTTTTGAAATTAATGGAAATATAATATATTATGTGGGACCGAGTCCGGAAAAACCTGGTAATGCAATCGGTTCAGCTGGACCTACAACCAGCTATAGGATGGATAAATATACTCCGACACTATTATATTTGGGACTAAAAGGAATGATAGGAAAGGGAATGAGATCCAAATTCGTTGAGGATTCTATAAAGATAAACGGAGCTGTATACTTTGCTGCTATAGGCGGTGCAGCTGCTCTTATTGGAAAGAGCATCAAGAAATCTGAAATTATTGCATTTGAAGATTTAGGTTCAGAAGCTGTGAGGCGACTAGAAGTGATGGATTTCCCTTGTATAGTCGTCATTGATTCTTTAGGGAATAATTTTTATATAAGCAGTCGGGCAAAATTCTTAAATGAATAATAATTATGTAACACAACTGTATCACCCAGAATGAGATACTAAATGTATCTTCTAGGGACAAATCGGCGTTAATCTTAAGACCACAATGGTTATCGCCGATTTGTTGGTCGTAATTCAGCCTTAAAATTTATTCATAATAGAAATCCTCGTCCTTCATGAGCAGTTCGCATGTTGAATAAACCTGTTACAAATGAAGAACCTGGTCTAGGATATGTTAGAATCGGTCTGACCATAAGATTAATTTCTTCAATGTATATTTAGTTGATTACAATGATATAGAAAAATCAACTTTTGGTCAACTTATTTGTTGCCTTGTGTAATTATAAAAAACACATATAATATATATAAAAATTTTAATATATATATTAAAATAAAAACATGAAAAATGATAAACGAAAATTATAAAATTCATCTGGGGTTTAGAATCATAGTTCCATTCCTTGCGAATATAGCCACATCAGGTGCTTGAAAGACAGGGTCATTAAGTGCGAAAATTTACCTCTAATTACCAGAGTAGAGTTATATAAATTGAAATTCATCTATGTAATCTTCCATTACCGTATATTTTACATCAACTAGTTCATTCCATACTTTCATAAGTGTGGGT
>ENA-OFCF01000700-OFCF01000700.1-metagenomes-genome-assembly--contig:-NODE-700-length-14241-cov-3.390103_pt1 | contig 14241 bp, 12 predicted proteins | sample MGYA00153387_OFCF01 | MGnify analysis MGYA00153387
CGGGCCGACCTCGCGAGCCGCTCGAAGCGGTCGTCGAACGCGTCCCGCCAGATCGCCAGCGCCTCGCGGTGGGCGGCCTCGGCGGCCGCGAAGTCGCCGGTCAACATGCGGCAGTTGCCGAGGTTGGTCAGCGTTGCGCCGAGGTCGGGGTGGCGCGCGCCGAGCTCCCGCGTGCGGATCTCGAGCGCCTCGCGAGTCACCTCGCAGCTGGTGAAATAGTCGCCCTCCGCATCGAGCACGTTGGCGAGGTTGAGCAGGCTGGTCGCACGCTGCAGCGACTCGGCCTCCGGGGTCTGGCTCGCCAGAGTGAGCGCGCGCTCGAGGTGGGTGCGCGCGGCCGCATAGTCGCCGGTGCGCATGCGCAGGTTGCCGAGGCTGGTCTGCAGAGCAAACTCCGCTGCCGGCGCCCGGCCACTGCGGTCGACCAGCGCCTCGGCCTCGCGGGCCAGCCGCTCACCGTCGGCGTTGCGCGCGAGCAGGTCGCCGACCAAAAATACCAGGGTGCTGCCGGCGAACGCCGCGGCGCGGTCCTGGCGGGTCGCAATCAGTTCCCACTGGGCAGCGACGAACGTCGCCTCGGCGGCCTCGTAGTCGCCGGCGGCGAGTTGAAGGGAGGCCCGGCGCAGCAGCGCCTCGGCGCCCAGGGGACGAAACCCGAGCCGCGTCGCCGCGGTCAGTACGGCGTCGACGCGGCGCAGCGCGGACTCGAAGCGACCGGCGACCTCGTCGGCGACTGCGGCGTCGAGCGCATCGCGCTGACGGTCGACTTCGCTGGCGAGCGTGGGGTCGTCCGGGCGCGACAGCTCGACCCGCAGCGCCTCGTCATCCGTGCAATCGGTGACACTCGGCAAGGCCGCGACCGCGGCGACCGAGCGCTCGACGACCCCGGCGTCGGCGGTGCGAAACACCTGCACCAGCGCCTGCAACTCGCCGCGCCGACGCGCCAGGCAGCGGGTGCGCAGGGTGGCGAGCTCGTCGGGCACGCCTCCGGTTGCGACCGTCCGGCACAGCTCGGCGTACATCATCGTCCAGCGTCCGGCATAAGCGTCCAGCCGGCCCTCGACGCGCGCCCACGAGTCACCGGCGTGGCCCAGGCCGCTCGCGGCGAACGCCCGCGCGACGTCGGCCCGACGCGTGCCGTCCCACGCGGGCGCGAGGGCGATGATGGCGTCGCGTCGACAGTCGGCCGCGACATCGACGGCGGGCGGCTGGGCCGCGGTCGCAGCGGCTCCACCGACCAGCGCCGCGACCGCCGCGACCGCGACCCACGGCCAGCGCGCGCGCGCCAGGCAGCGCTCGAGTTCGTCGAGCAGGTCCGTGAGCGCGGGCCACCGGTCGGCTGGCTCGAAGGACAGGCCGCGCTTGAGCGCTCGCACCAGCCGCCGTGGCGACGAACGGGGACTCACAGGGACGCCGGCCCGCTTGGCGGCGTGCAGCTCCTCGAGCGTGGCGCCGGCGAACGGCCGCGCGCCGCACAGCGCCTCGTGGAGGGCCACGCAGAAGCTGAACTGATCCGCCGCCGGCCCGACCTCCCCGCGCTCCTGCTCGGGCGCCATGTACGCTGGCGTGCCGGTGATCGTGCTGCTGGGTCGCGGCCCCGCCGGCTCGGGCTCCCCGGCGCTCGGCAGCTCGACCGCCTCGGTGCTTCTGGCGAGCCCGAAGTCGAGGACGCGCACGCGACCGTCCGCACCGACGATCACGTTCGCCGGCTTGAAGTCGCGATGCACGATGCCGGCCGCGTGCGCCGCCGCCAGCCCGCGACCGGCCGCGAGGAACACCTCGAGCACCGCGCGCAGCGGAGGTCGGGCACGCGCGAGCCAGTCCGCGAGCGTCTCGCCGGCCACGAACTCCATCGCCAGATACACCTGCTCGCCGAGCACGCCGACGTCGTAGATCGGCACGACGTTCGGATGCGACAGGCGGGCGAGTGCCCGGCCCTCGCGCAGCAGCCGGGCCTGTTCGCGTGCCCACGCGTCGCGATGACGCTGACCGCCACCGACGAGCTTGATCGCCACATTGCGACGCAGCTGGGGGTCGTGGGCGAGGTACACGACCCCCATGCCACCGGCGCCGATCCGCTCGAGTACGATGTAGCGATCGATGACGCGCTGCGGTTCGGCGTCGGCGAGCAACGAGGCCGTGACGGCAAGCATCGCCGCGCGCCGCGCGACCGCGTCGTCGGGCTGCACTGCCGCGGCGAAGGCCTCGCGGAGGCGCACCGACTCTGTGCTTCGCATCACCCGTGGCATCATGACCGAGGTGACCACGCCTGGCGACACAGAACTCCTCGAGCGCTGGCAACAGGGCGACGACCGTTCAGCGCGCGCGCTGATCGAGCGCCACTTCGACAGCCTCTATCGCTTCTTTCGCGCGAGCGTGCCCAACCTTGCCGAGGACCTGGTCCAGGACACCTGGATCGCGTGCGTGAAGAATCGCGAGCGGATCGCCCTGACGACGAGCTTTCGCGCGTACCTGCTGGGCATCGCCCGCAATAAGGTGCTGATGCACTGGCGCACCCACGGCCGTCGTGGCCCGACCGCCGACTTCGACCTCGCCTCGATCGAGGATCTCGAGCCGACGCCGACGCAGGTGCTCGCGCGCACCCAGCATGAACGCAGCCTGTTGACCGCGCTGCGCCAGATCCCCCTCGAGATGCAGATCCTGCTGCAACTGTACTACTGGGAGCACCTGGTCGGCCCCGAGCTCGCAGCGCTGCTCGGCGTGCCCGAGGGCACCGTGCGCGGCCGCCTGCGCCGCGCCAAAGGACTGCTCGCCGCCGCCCTCGCCGACCAGCACCTCGCCTTCGACGAGCTCGCCAGCATCGCCAGCATCGCCGGCATCGCCGACCTCGACGCATGGGTGGCCTCCGTACGAGCCCACGGACCCAATATACCCGACGAGCCCGACGAGCCCGACGAGCCCTGAGCGACCACGAGCCGCACGTCCCCACGACCCCACGACCCGTAGACGGGGGCTACTCCGCGCGGCTCAGTTCGCTTCGTCCGCTGCCGTAGCCCCATTGTAAGGCGCCGCGGACCATCGCGTGGCGGTCGAGGCCGCGGTCGATGAGGACGCGCATGCTCTCCTGGATGCCGGCGCGGACCAGCGAGGGCCAGCTGACCGTGCGGGCGCAGGCCAGGCGGAACCGGCGGACGACGCCGGCGTCGATCGGTTTGCCGGCCATGAGCGCGGCCCCGGCATACTCGGCGGCGAGCTGTCCGGTGCGCAGGGCCTGCCAGATGCCCTCGCCGCTGAGGGGGTCGACGAAGCTGCCGGCGTCCCCACATACCAGTAACCCCGGGGCGCCGCCGAGCGGCCAGGTGTGCAGGCTCAGCGGCAGGGCCCAGGTGCGCACATTGCCGACCATCTTCGCGTCTTCAAAGCGCTCCGGGTGCCGCTTCAAAAAGGCGTTCAGGAGGGCGCGGAGCTGGCCCGGAGCTTTATCATAGTAGTCGGCGCGTTGATAGATGCCGGCGTTGGCGAGGCCTGCCACGGGCGGGAACAGCCAGCCGTAGCCGCAGGGGAGGTCGCGCTCGAAGTAATGTTCACTGACGCCGGGCTCGGCCGGGGCGGCATTTTTCAAATAGACGGTCGCGGCGACGCCGAGCTGGGGGCCGCGGGGGTAGGTGCGGCCGAGGGCCGACCAGGCGACGGATCCGGGGCCGTCGGCGGCGAGGATGACACGCGCGTGCCAGCGCAGCGCGGGGCCCTCGGCGCCGGTGAAGCGGTCGCCGTCTCGCAGCAGTGTGCGCACGGCGACTCCCTCATGAAGCGTGACGCCGGCGGCTTGCATGCGCTGGCGCAGGAGGTCGTCGAGGGCGAGGCGCGGGACGATCGCGCCGGGTCGGTCGCCGTAGTGGCGGACGATCCGCGTGCCGTCCGGGAGGACCGCGGCGGCGGCGGTGACGGGGGCGTGGGGGAGGGCGCCGAGGTCGGCGCCGAGGCTCGCGGCGATCTCGAGGCCCGCGCTCGACACGGCGTCGCCGCAGGTCTTGTCGCGGGGGAAGGTCGCACGGTCGACGCAGGCGACGCGCAGGCCCATGCGCGCCAAAAATGTGCCCGCGGCGGCGCCCGCCGGTCCGGCGCCGACGATCAGGACGTCGCTGCGGCCGGTGAGCATGCGCGTGCAAGGATAGGGATCGCAGGCGCCGGGGACAAGGTGGTTTCGCGTAGCATGCGACGCGTGTCCGTCCCCCTGCGCCGCGTGTGGCTCGCGCTGATCGGCCTGCATGTCCTGCTGCTGGCCCACGCGCTGCCGGTGGGCGTGATCTTCGGCGACTCGCCCCTCGGCGGACCCGACTATCAGACCCACTATCAACACACGCACACGCTGTTGCAGGTGCAGGCCGAGTTCGGGCGCGCGTGGGCCTACGACCCGAACCTGCTGGCCGGGCACCCGACCGGGCTGATCTTCGATGTCGACAACAAGCTGCACTTCGGGTGGACCTCCGCGCTCGTGCGCGTCGGGGTGCCGCTGCCGGTCGCGTTCAACCTGTTCACGCTGCTGGCCTGCGCGCTGGCGCCGGTGTCGCTGTGGCTGGCGGCGCGGCTGCTGCGGCTCGAGGCCGGCGCGCGCGCGCTGGCGTTCGGGCTCGGGGTGCTGGCGTGGAGCTTCGACCCGACCGCCCGGTTCTGCTGGGCGGGCGGCATGATCTCGTTCGCGTTCGCGGCGCACGTGTCGGTGGTGGTGATCGCGGTGATGCATCGCCTGCTCGTCGACGGTGGCCGACGCTTCGCGGTCGCGCTGCTGGTGTTGTTGCCGCTGGTGTTGCGCATGCACGTGTGGAGCTTCGGGATCCTCGTGGTGCCGTTGACGGGCATGTATCTCCGCGCGTGGCGGCAGACGCCGGCGCGGCGGCACGTCGTGGTGTGGGCCGCGGCGGCGCTCGGGTTGCTCGTCAATGTGGATTGGCTGGTGCCGGCGCTCGAGCACCGCGCGTTGATCGTTCCATCGGCGCGGCTCGGGCAGGCGACGCCGCCGTATCTGATCTTTGATTATCTGGAATTGTTGGTCGACCCGCTGCGCACCGGCTTCGTCGTGCAGCGCACGCTGCTGCGCGCGCTCGTCGTCATCGCGGCGGTCGGGACGCTGTGGAATTGGCGTGGGGACCCGCGGCGCTTCACCGGAGGGCTGACGCTCGCGTGGCTGCTCGGGTTGACCTACGCCGGCGCGCTGGTCCCGGGGGTGCAGGCGACCGAGCCGTATCGCTTCGCGGTGCCGATGGTGCTGTGGGCGACGGTGCTCGCGGGGCCGTGGCTGCTGCGCGCGGGCGAGGGCCTGCGGGGGCTGCACGGCGCCGCGCGCGGGGCGGTGCTCGGGTTATTGTTGCTGGTGTTGCCGCGGGTATATCACCAGGTGGTGCCCTATCTGCCGGCGCTGAGCCCGGGGCCGGCGCCGACGGGTCACGCCGCGCGTAGTCTGCCGAGCGCGCGCCTCGATGGGGTCTCGCCGGACTTCGCCGCGGTGGCGACCTGGCTCGAAGGACAGCCGAAGCACGGGCGCGTGTTGGTCCAATATCACCCGCTTGGCGAATACCTGCGCTGGGCCAGCGACTGGCCGATTTTGGGAGGATTCTACGATCGCAGGATGATCTTCCAGGACGCCAATTTGTTCTACTTCGAGTCCGACGACGAGCGTTATCGCGGCGGCCTCGCCGCGTACCTCGAGCGTTACAATGTCAGTCACGTGGTAATGACATATCCGTATATCGCGGAGGTCGAGCGGCGCACGGACCTCCTCGAGTCCGCGGGCATCCAGGGCGGCGCGCATCGCGTCTATACCGTGCGCAAGCGGGGCAGCTACTTTTTAAATGGGGCCGGCGAGGTGGAGGCCGGGCTCAATCGCATCGCCGTGCGCGCGGCCGGGCCGGCGCCGGGCACCCAGGCGCTGACGCTGCGTTTTCACTTCATGGACGAGCTGCGCTGCGCGCCGGCTTGCCGCGTCGAGCGAGCCGAGGTCGCGGGCGACACCGCTGGCTTCGTGCGCGTGGTCGGCGAGCCGACGCTGCCGGCCGAGTTCGTGGTCGAGCTGGCGTACTGAGGCGGGCGAGTTCGTGTTAACGTGCGCGCCGATGGCCCCGGTCCGTTATCGGCTGCACCAGGCCGACTGTCTCGCGTGGATGGACGCGCAGCCGGAATGCTCGGTGCACGCGATCGTCACCGACCCGCCCTATGGTCTACGCGAGTACACTGCGCCCGAGACGGCCAAGCTGCGCAGCGGCAAGGGAGGAGTGTGGAGGATCCCGCCGGCGCTCGACGGGTGCAAGCGGGCCCCGCTGCCGCGCTTCACGGTGCTCAGTGCGGCCGACCGCAGCGCACTCCAGGCGTTCTTCGCCGCGTTCGCGGCGCGGGCGATGCGGGTGCTGGTGCCGGGCGGTCACCTGTTCCTCGCCGCGAACCCGCTGCTGTCGACCGAGATCTACGTGCCATTGCTGGCGGCGGGGTTCGAGAAGCGCGGTGAGGTCATTCGCCTGGTTCAGACGCTTCGCGGGGGCGATCGCCCGAAGAACGCGCACGAAGAATTCCCGGAGGTATCGGTGATGCCGCGCTCGGGCTGGGAGCCGTGGGGGCTGTTTCGCCGGCCCTGCGAGGGGCGCGTGCAGGACAACCTGCGCCGGTGGAAGACGGGCGGCCTGCGCCGGATCTCCGACGATTCGCCGTTTTGCGATGTCATTACGTCGGCGCCGACGCAGCCGGCCGAGCGCGCGATCTCCCCGCATCCATCGCTCAAGCCGCAGGCGTTCATGCGGCAGGTCGTCCGCGCCGCGCTGCCGCTCGGCGAGGGCGTCGTGCTCGACCCGTTCATGGGTGGCGGCTCGACGATCGCCGCGGCGCTCGCGGTCGGCTACGAGAGCATCGGCGTCGAGCTCGACCCGGCGTTCTTCGCCATCGCAGAGGCGGCGATCCCCCGGCTCGCACAGCTGCCGATCGAGATGAGCCCGGGTCGGAGACAGCGACGGAGCAGTGCAGACCGCCAATGATCCATCATAGCAGGCGCGGAAAGTCCGGGCTATGCGCCCGGTTCGCCTGAAATACGACGAGGGTGATGAAGGCGGGGCCGATCAGCTCATCGTAGTAATTGGGCCCGATCTGCGTGTGCAGCTCGTAGAGCTTCTCGCGGCGCGGGTGGTACGTGACGGTGACGGTGGTAACCCTCGCGGTAGATCCGCTGCTCGAGCGCCGGGCTGCGCAGCGCCTTGTACTTGAGACCCGCGTTGCCGGGCCGGATCGTCGCGCCACATCCCAACATCATCAGCGCCGCGGATATCACCAAAAGACGTGCAAACATCGAAAAACCTCGGTCTTTCGTGGCGTGAAACGTCGAGCCGATGTTTGCACGCGCAAACGTGGCCGGGCACCGAGAGTTTGCGCTCAGGGGTCGGTGGGGGTCCTGGCGGCGTCGTCCTCGATGCGCTCGACGGCCCACGCGAGGCGGTCGCGCGCGGGGCTGTCGGTCTCGGCCGCGAGGGAGGCGGTGAGGGCCGGGAGGTCGGCGGGCTCGCCGAGCTTGCCGAGGCCCTCGGCGGCGAGCAGGCGCACGCGCGGGTCGGGGTTGCCGAGGGTGTCGCGGAACAGGTCGTGGAGGGCCGGGCTGGCGGTCCACGCCCGCAGCGATCGCCGCGCGATCGCCCGCACCTGATCGTCCTCGTCGCGCAACGCGAGGCCGATCAGCGGCGCGTGCGTGGGGTCGTGGGCGGTCAGCGCGTGCGCGGCGGTCCGGCGCGCTTCGAGCTCGCCGCCGAGCAAGCGCCGTAACAGCGGCGCGCTGGCGAGGGTGCGCACGGCCTGGCGATAGCGGACGACGTCCTGGCCCTCCATCGTGTCGGCCATCGCGGCGACCAGCGCAGGCAGGGCCCGCTCGTCGCCGACGTCCGCGAGCTGCTGCGCCTCGGCGGAGTTGGGCCGCTTGATGAAGGCGGCGAGGCGGGCGAGAAAGGTGGCTTCGTCGAGCTTGGGCATGGGGTCCTCTCAGGGGCGCTGGCCGAGGTCCGCGACGTGGCTGGGCCCGGTCTCGCCGTCGCTGGCGTCGTCGGGGTTGACGGCGGCGAGGCGGGCGAGCAACTGGCGATAATCGTCGTGATATACGATGCCATCGATCGCGCCGAGCAGGCTGGCCCCGAGCGCGCTCCAGTAGACGACGCGCCGCGTGCCGATGAGGTCGAGGCCGCCGGCGTTGGCGTCGGGGTTGAGCCGGCGTAGATTGAGGAAGTAATCGTGGGTGCGGCAGCCGTTGAACAGCCACACGCGATACTTGCGGTCGAAGTGTTGCTTCGACATGCGCCGCACGTTGGGGTCGGTCTTGAGCTGGTCGACCATCAGGTGCGAGCCGAACTCGTCGGCGTGATAGTTGCGGAGGTTGACGACGAGGTTGCCGCTGTTGACCCGGCGAATGACGAGGCGACCCTGGCGCAGCAGCAGGCGATACTCGGCGAAGATCGTGCGCTTGTTGGCGTGCGCGCGGTCGTGCAGGGCCTGCTCGAGGTCGCGATATTCGCTAAAGCTGGCGATGATGGTGCCGTGCTCGTCGACGAGGTCGGCGGTGAAGTTGTAGTCGAAGTCGGGGCCGGTGCCGTAGCGACCATGCCCGGCGTACGCGGCGATCTCGCAGCGATTGAGGCCCTCGAGGAAGGCAGACCCGGCGTCACCACCGGCGCTGCCGTCCCCGGCGCGCACCAGCGAGACGACCATGTCGACGGGGCGGCTGGCGGCGTCCCGGGTGATGTCACGCGCGAGGAAGTGGTCGGCGGGGCGCTGCGGTGCCGGTCGCTTGCCGGCGGCGAGGCGCGCCAGCGCGGCGTCGGGGTCGGCCTGGAAGCCGCGCGCGAGCAGCCCGGCCTCGACCTCGCCGTCGACCGGCCGGTTGGCGCCGTACTCGTCGAAGCCGACCGCGAGCATGACCGTGACGAGCTGGTCGGTGAACAGCTGGTCGTACCGCGGGGCGCCGACCGGCGTGAGAGTCCCGTTGAGGCGCGGCAGGGGCATCGTGTCTCCGTGCGGGAACGGCCCGCCCGGCGAGGGTAACCCAGATTGAGGCGGCGAGGTCGGCGCGGCGGCGCGCGGTCCTCACGGTGCGTCGAAGGTGAGGTCGACGAGCAGCTGGCGATGGTCGAGGCCGTCACCACCGTCGGCGCGCGGATGATCATCGTGGCCGCCGAGCGCGGAGCCGAAGGGCAGCGCGTCCGTGACCGCGGCGCCGAAGTTGGTAAAGGCGTGGTCGAACTTCTTCTTTTGCAGCCCGAAGCTGTACTCGGCCGAATACTCGCCGTCGTGCAGCGCGATGTCCCAGTGCTGACCGCGGAGGTAGGCGATGTCGAAGCCGCGTGGGCGCTGGAGCTCGTCGTCGCTGTCGCTGTTCCAGTCACCACCGACCACGACGCGCTCGCCGACCGCGAGATCCGACCAGTAGCCCGCGATCTCCTGCTTGCGACAGCCGGCCTCCTGCGAGTCGGGGTGGACGGCGACGACGGCGAGCTCGTGGGCGCCGTCAAGGAGCAGGCGCGCGCGAAAGCCGGTAAAGTCGTAGTTGCAACCATCGGCGCCGTACACCGAGGCGGTGCCGTCCGGCACGAGCTCGACGCGGGCGGTGTTCCAGGCGACGCACTCGTGCTCGTGCGAGGCGTCGTCGGCGTCCCACGCGGCCAGCTCGCCGGTGCCGCGGTCGCGGCTCTCGCCACACACTCCCGTGTAACCCTCGGGCAAGATCGGGCCGCCCTCGATCGCGTCGGTCAACTGTGCAGCGCGTAACACCTCGCTCATGGCGATGACGTCGGGCTGCCAGGCCGCGATGTAGGCCCGCACGTTGGCGATGTCCTGCGGCCGGCACAGCTTGTATTCGAAGCAGCCAAACTGCGGCGAGGCGTTGCCGACGTTGATGAAGAGCGCGCGCAGCGAGACCGCGGCGGCGGAGCCAGTGGTCGTGTCGGCGGTGGTGGGCTCGGTGGTGGTGGGCTCGGAGGTGGTGGTGGTGCTCGCGGCGCCGCTGGAGCCGCTGGCGTCACTCGTGAGGCTCGTGGCGCTGGGGGTGGTGGCGCCCGTCGTCGGCGTGAGGCCGGTGGTGGGGTCGTTGCTGGTGGACGAGGTGGTCTCACCGGAGCCGGTGGCGGGGTCGCCACAGGCGAGGAGGAGGCCGACCGTGAGCAGGGACATGCGGGCGGGGTGCATCGCGGCGCGGACGCTAGCACGCAGGCGCGCGAGATGTGCGAGGATGCGCGCGATGGCGCGGGCACAACGGGCGATCGCTCTGACCGTGGCGGTCACGCTGGCGCCGGTGCCGGCGTTCGCCGATCAGGCGCCGACGCCAGTCGTTGCACCTGCACCGGCACCTGCACCTGCACCGACATCGGCACCTGCACCGGCATCGGCACCTGCACCGGCATCGGCACCTGCACCTGCACCTGCACCGGCACCGGCGACGCCGCGTGGTTCGCAGGCGGGGACGTTCACGACGCAGGACGGGTGGACGACGCCCAGGCCCGGGCCGCAGACCTCCAACGGCGCGCCGCCGGAGCGTCGCTGGCAGATCCGGCAGGTGCCGCTGGCGGGCGCGGAGTCGTCGTGGGGGCCGCCCGGCGGGCAGATGCCGGAGTACGCGGAGTTCACGGAGACGCCGGTGACGAAGGGCCCGCCGCCGGGCGGTCTGCCGCGGATCGTCAGCGGTGCGATCCTCGGGACGGCGGGGCTCGGGCTGGCGATCGCGGGGGTCGTCGGGGCGACGACCGACATGCTCGGCGATCACAAGCGACTGTCGGTGCCGATGGTGGGCGTGGGCGTGGTCGCCTCGGCGATCGGCTGGGGGCTGTTCGCCGACGGCATCTTGCGCCGCAAGAAGTTCATGCGCTGGCAATCCAAGGGCGGACAGCTCACGATCTCGCCGGCGCTGGTGCCGGGTCGACTCGCGGGCGTCAGCCTCGGCCTGCGGTTCTGATCGCCCTTCAGGGCCGAGGAGACGTCAGGTCGGGGGGAGGCGCTCGCGCAGCCAGGCGCCGATCGTCTGGATCTCCGGCATCGAGACCTCGTGACCGATCGGGAACTCGTGCCAGCGGACGTCGCGGCCGGGCCTGCGCGCCGACTCGTACGCGGCCTGGCCGGCGAACATCGGCACCATCGAGTCGTTGCGGCCGTGACAAAATAGGGCCGGCGTGCTCGCGTTGGCCTCGTGCTCGCCACCGCTGCCGACCAATAGCTGGTAGGCGCTGAGGACCATGAGACCTGCGAGCTTGTGGGCGTGGCGCGGGGCGACGTGCAAGGCCATCGCGCCGCCCTGGCTGAATCCGGCGAGGACGATGCGGTCGTGCCGGACACCACGCTCGACCTCGCGGGCGATGAGCGCCTCGACGGCGGCGGCGGACTGACGGATCTGCGTGGGGTCCTCGCGGTCCTTGACCGTGGGGCTCAGCTCGAGGCTGCGCAGGTCGTACCAGCCCGGCATCACGAAGCCGCCGTTGATCGTGATCGGGATCGCCGGGGCGTTGGGGAACACGAAGCGGGCGTGCGAGAGCTTGAGATGCGGGACGATCGGCTCGAAGTCGTGGCCGTTGGCGCCGAGGCCGTGAAGCCAGATTACACTGGCAGTGGCGGGCCCGCGGGCCTCGACTTCGATGCAGGGGAGTAGTGGGCCGGTCATCGCGGGGCGCAGCCTATCACCGCCGCGGGGTCACTCGGCACCGGCGCCGACGAAGATCTCGCTGACCCTGTCCTTTTTTTAAAAGTAAAAAGGCAGCCCACCGCTACCGGCGTCGATACGGTGGCAGGTACAGGCCGGCGCGAAGATCGGGTCCCAGATATCGGCGGCGAAGCCGAGCATATCGCCGGTGGTCGAGGAGCCGGCGCTGCCGGTGGGCGTGCCGGCCGGATCGTCGGTCGTGTCGCTCGAGGAGCCGCCGGTCGTGTCGGCGGGGTCCTTGCCGTTGCAGGCCGCGAGCGCGAGCGTCGGCAGACCTGCACGCGTGGAGCGAGTGAGCATGGTTCGATGCTATCAGGGCGTCGCGTGGCGCAGGCGGGCCAGATAAAAACCGTCGGTCGCGTGCTCCTCGGGGGTCCAGGACTGCTCGAGCTCGAGGTGAAAGCCGTGGGCCTCGGCGACGGCGCGGACCAGCAATGGACCCTCCTCGGGTTCGAGGCTGCACACGGCGTAGACGAGGCGGCCGGTCGGGCGCAGGCGGGTCAGGCAGCGCTCCAGCAGGGCGCGCTGCAGCGCGGCGCAGGCGGCGATATCCTCGTAGCGGCTGGTCCAGCGCAGCTCGGGGTGGCGGCCGAGGTTGCCGAGGCCGGTGCAGGGGGCGTCGAGCAAGATGGCATCATAGAGGTCGTCGTCGACGCCGGGGAGGGTCTGGGTGAGGTCGCCGTGGAAGATCTGCAGCTCGAGCTCCGGGGCGTCGACGAGGCCGCCGCGCTGGCGCATCTCGGTGTGGGCGTCGAGGCGCTCGACGCTGGCGTCGGCGGCGACTATTTTGCCGCGGCGCTGCATGAGCTCGGCGAGGTGGAGGGTCTTGGTGCCCATGCCGCAGCAGGCGTCGAGGACATGTTCTCCGGGACATGGCCCGAGAGCCAGGGAGGCCTGCTGGGCGCCGAGGCCCTGCACGGCGAAGTGGCCGCTGTGATAGAGCGGGTGCTGGGTGAGCTCGCCGCCGGAGCGCACGCGCAGGGCCTGGGGTTGGTCGGGGACGGGCTCGATGGTGACGCGGCTGTCGCCCTCGGTCAGCGCGGCGAGGACGGCATCGGCGGTGGTGCGGGTGAGGTCGACGCGCAGGTCGACGGGGGGAGGCACGGCGACGGCGCGGGCGCGGGCCAGGGCGCGCTCGGGGCCGATCTGCTTGATCATGCGTCCGGCGAGCCAGCGGGGGATCGACCAGCGAAGCGCGAGGGCCTCGAGGGGTTTGCCGCCAGCGAACTTCTCGTCGAGCGCGGCGCCCTCACGGTCGACCGCGGCGAGGACGGCCTGTACGAGCCCGCGCAGGGCCCCGGTCGGGTCGAATTCCTGGCGCAGGGTCTGGGCCTGCGAGATCGCCACGTGGGCCGGGCGGCCGAGCTCGCGCAGCTCGAAGACCGCGAGGCGCAGCAGCTCGCGCAGGCGGGCGCTCAGGCGCGAGGGCCTGTCGGCGAAGGCGTCGATCATCGCGTCGAGGCGGGCCCGGTGGCGCAGGACGCCGTAGACCAGCAACGTGACCAGGCCGCGGTCGCGGCGGGCGAGGTCGGCGCTCCACGCGAGGAGGTGCTCGGCGAGCACGCGGTTGGAGAAACCCTCGCGCTGGTCGAGCTGACGCAGGATCTGGATGGCGAGGCCGCGGGGGGTCGGGGCATGCACAGGCCGGCTTCTTAGCACGCGCGCGGCATGGCGTGACACCGCACTTCCTTGTTATCCTTTTTAAGATGGTGATGATGCCCGCGAAACCGCCGCGCACGGCGCTGTCGACCGCCGTCGTCGGCATGACCATGGCTTTGTTCATGGTCATGGTCATGACCACCCTCACGAACACGCGCACCCATGAGCCTCGCCAGTATCACCGCCAACGTTGTTACCGAGCAGCTCACGGCCGCCGGCCGCGCCATCGAGCACGATTCCTTTGCCGTCATTGACCGCGAGGTGACATCGCATGCCTACACAGCTGGCCAGTGGCCCATCGTGCGCCGCATGATCCACGCCAATGCCGACTTCGACTTCAACGGCCTGACCGATTTTCACCCCCGCGCGGTGGAGGCCGGCGTGGCCGCCGTGCTGTCCCGCAGCACCCGCGTGGTGGCCGATGTGGAAATGATTTGCGTGGGCCTGTCAGCGCCGCGCCTGGGCCATTTCGGCATGGCCACGCACCAGTTCATCTCGGATACCGACGTAATCGAGGCCGCCAAGGCCAAAGGAACAACCCGCGCCGTGCAGGCCATGCGCAAGGCCCACCGTTTGGGATTGATCGATGGCGCCATCGTCGGCATCGGCAATGCGCCCACGGCGCTGATCGAGCTGGTCCGGCTGATTCATGAAGAGGGCGCGCGCCCGGCCCTGGTGGTGGGCATGCCGGTCGGCTTTGTCTCGGCGGCCGAGTCCAAGGACCTGATGGCGCTGGAAAATGACGTGCCCTGGGTGGTGATCCGCGGCCGCAAGGGGGGCTCGACGCTGGTGGTGGCGGCCATTCATGCCCTGCTTGGTTTGGCCGAGGCGCAAGAACTGGCTGAGCAAACGCCGGCATGATGGAAAGAAACGCGCCACGCGGCACGCGCACCGGTTTTACCACCGGCGCGTGTTCGGCG
>ENA-OFCF01000701-OFCF01000701.1-metagenomes-genome-assembly--contig:-NODE-701-length-14221-cov-3.049061_pt1 | contig 14221 bp, 8 predicted proteins | sample MGYA00153387_OFCF01 | MGnify analysis MGYA00153387
TAGATGTAGTGTCCCTACTTTCTCCAGTACCAAAAATCTGATTCTTTCCTTCCCTCTCTGCGCCCTCTGTGCTCTCTGCGGTTCCATCATCTAAATCCGCAGAAAAAGATGTCACAGCGCCGCTTTCTCCTATATATATAGATGTAGTGCTGCCACTTTTTCCAGTACCAAAAACCTCATCTTTTCCTTCCCTCTCTGCGCCCTCTGTGCTCTCTGCGGTTCCATCATCTAAATCAACAGAAAAAGCCCGCAGATATCCCAGTAAATTGTGCCGCAAAACAGACAGCGAGCGATCGAACTTTTGTCGATCGCACACAACAGACCAATCAATCAAACCAACCGCCAAATCAATCTCTGATTTCAGCATTTCCCCCTTGACAAGAATTGCGCGGTCGGCTATTATTTCAGTGGCGAGGTATGGGAAATTTAAATTTTCCAGATTTCCCGACAGCGAATTTTGCAAAATCTCTAATTCCGCAGCCACAAAACCCGGATCGAAACAAGCAGAATCAGCAGCTTCGTACAAACAAATCGATCGCACTAAAGCACCGCTATCGTGACCGGGACTTACCAGTCGCAAGATAACTAAAAATTCATCTCCGGGATTGGCCGACTTACTCAACAAAACTCGATCGCTACAATCAAATAAATCGCCCTGTCCGACTAACTCACCATTCACAAAAATCTGAGCATCTTCGGCCCACCAAGTCAAGCCCAGCAGCAACCGCAAACCCGTCACCGGATAGTCGTGCAAATTGTCAGGAATTACAAATTGCTGTCCCAAATAAACAACTTGCTTCCCAGATGGCCAAGCAATATGTCCTTTCCCATTAAGCTCAGCAACAGGCCAGTTACAAATACTTACCGAAGAGACAGCACAATCAGAGTCGCCATATCTCCAACCAGACTGAACCTCCACTTGGCCCAGGCGGCGCAACTTATCTACAACTTTAGAAATATTATTGCTTGCAGGTGACACAGAAGCGCTCATTTTTGGCTAAAATAGGACTTGCGTAGGAATCAAAGATCGGATTGAACCGCGAAGACGCGAAAAACGCGAAGGAATAAAGATTTCAGAGGGTTTGAAACTGCGGTTAATATCTCGCTTTGATTTTACAGCAATTTTCGGCAATTCCGGCGCGAATCTAAAAATCAAAATTCAATAATTAAACTTATGTCCAACGGTTATTACGGCCCATACCAAAGCCGACTATTAAATTTTATATCCAAACAGTCCCGCCAAGTCGCTGATAATTGCGATCGAACTTGGCGACAAATTAAACAAGGAACTCTCACCGCCACCCAAATTTTACTTTACCCAGCTTACTTGCTCGTGCAAAGTTCCAGAATGTTAGGGCGACAGTTGCGGGAATCGGGCAAAACAGTAGATTTACCCGAACTGCAAGAATTTGAGGGCGACGAAAATTCCGATTTGCCACAAAATTGGTTTGGGGAAGTTTCGGAGGAAAGCTCGATCGCCCAAATCTTATACCTCGCCGAAAATTTGCTAAACTCGTCGCAAACTGTGACAACTTTAACTAACTTTCCGCTGTTAGCAAATCCAGCAATCAGTCTTAGCGGACAAACCGCAAAGCATCAAACAACTTCTGTCTTAGAACACTCGCTGGCTAAGACTCAATTAAAACCGCAACTGAAAGTTGAGGGAATTGCCAGTTTTATCCCAGCCCGGACTTTAGTCTTAATCGGACATGAAAATCAGATATTAGATATTTTGACACCCGAACAGCAAGAACTGCTCGAAGGTCGCATAACTTGGGAAGTTGCAAACGGCGGGCCCGAACGGCGGGAAATTGCCCAAAAAGAATTAAAATTTAATCTCGGTTTGGAGTCTGCTGCTAAAAAATCTCAGCTTCCGCCGGTACGCCGTTTTTGGGAATTGATGGCTTGGCTTCAGACGAGTCCGGTTGCTCTGAAAAGAAATCAGTTTGGAGAATCAATCTTCGCGGTTAAGAAGTCGATCGACCGCAATCTAATTTTAGTCCAAAAAGCGATCGCGCCGATCGACCATCCAAAAATCCCACAGCCCTCAATTGCTGCATCAAATTCGATCGACCAAAACATCCCAAAATTAGAAACTCATTTTAACAGCAAGCTCGATCGATCTCCCATGCCTCTGTCATTTGTAACCTTACTCGATCGTGCCGCCGTCAACCTCGAAGAATTTACCCTACCCCCATCCGCCAAAACCACCGCCGAACCCACACCGCAATTCAAAGTAAAAATTGATACATCAGTCCCGCAAACTAATTTAGATTTTTCCGCCCGCGACATCCTCGAAAAATACGCTCGAAACATCGAACAAATCATTTGGTCGTCCGTAGACCAACTCCTAGGCAAAGAAACCGCAGCCAGTAATAATACGGAGAAATCGGTGGCAATTCAGTATTATTTAAAACAGAAGAAACAAGCAGAAAACACGCAAAACAGCCCCGAGGTCGATCGACCGTGGTTGAATTGGCAAGACTTATTCGGGGAAGCAGCACCGCAGCAATTAATCGCAGGAAGTTCCGAGCCCGAGGAAGCACAAGTTAGCCCAAAAGTCAAGCCCAAAATAGAACAATTAACAGGATCGACCGCAGTCTCAATATCCCCTTACCCCCAAGCCATTCATCGGATGCTCGGGCAGCTAAAACAGAGCTTGCTCACAAAAAGTTCCCCAAGTCAACCCCAACCAGCAGCAAATTCAGCAATTACTCAAGAAAATAGCTCTGCACTCGCAGCAGCATCAACCCCAGGGCGTGCACAGGAAACCCAAGTGCCAAAATACACAAACCCCAACACCGCACAAAACAGCCAATCCCCAGCAGCAATCGCGCCACAGACCAGCAGATACACCGCCGTACAGCCAAAAACTCAGAACTCCGGCCCGCCGCCCGAGAGCGAATACTTAGAAACAAAAGCAGAATCAATGGGATACATCAAGCACCCACTAGAACAAGTGCTCGAATGGCTCGATGTACTCATGCTGCGACTAGAAAACATCGCGGAGCAACTGTGGAATTGGGCAAAAAGCAACTTGCCAAAAATCCTCAAAAGCAAAGAGAAAATTGACTAAGCTTTAGCTTATGATAAAAAAGCTGCGGCAACAGCAGCAAATCAGCTCAGTATTATGCCATCTTTGGAGACTCCCACAGTGCTAACCCTCAAAATCGTCGTTAATGTAGTTGTTTTATTTTTTGTTTCCCTGTTCATATTTGGGTTTTTGTCCAATGACCCAGCCCGGAACCCCAACCGCAGAGACATGGAATAAACGGGAAATCTCGCCCTCCGAGTAGGGGCGCGCCACCGCAGCCCCTGCAACAGCCGACAAACCAGCAAAAATTAGTCCAACAAAACTTGACCTCGCACCGCCAGCGAGGTTATCTTATGGCGAAACCAACGTTTGAAAGCAGCCAGATTTCGGCGTGCCAAAGCCACTGCAAATTTTAGATATCAGATTAATGTTTAAACCGTTGCCTTGGAGATGTAATATCAAATCCGGTAGCATCGGAATTAATGTTACCCAAAGTCAGGACACGGCAGTGCCGTTTCCCTACAATTAATTGGGGCGCAAGAAACGGCACTGCCGTGTCCTCCATCTCATGTCTGAGTGCAACCGGAATTGATCTAAATTATTAAAAATTTGTACCCTATAAAATCTAAAATCTAAAATCGGATGACCCACACTTTGTAATTATGCCCTATCCGGTACCGCCGCCAGAACCCTCTGCCATCATCTACATCGCAAAGCCTAAAAAAGTCGCCCTGACTGTGGCGACTGGCGATGGAGACACGCGCAGCAACCCCGCAGAAATACCGGAACCCAGCCCAGAAATCCTTCAGCCACCCCATCAGGAACCAGCCGCCGCACTCCTTGGTACCACCCCAGTCACCGGTCAGCCTCCAGAAATCGTAGACCCCCTAACCGCAGTGGAAAGTGGCGACGCAGTAGTAGGATTTCAGCGCCCGGTTCCAGTCGGAAAACCAGAAACTGCGGAAGCTCAAAAAGATAGCTCGTTTACTGCTTACCAATTGGGTTCGATAGAAAATGCCGTTGCTGCTCGAAATCGGCAAAAAACTGCACAAGCCGACAGAAATGTTGTCCGACAACCGGAAAATTATTGGTATCAGGCAAAAGGTCAGCAGTTACAAGATAACGCTCCCGAACCTGCTGAAATAATCATTCCAGAACCAACGCCAGAAAGACTTCCCACTGAACAGCAACAGTTCGAGATCCCAGCACCGGGGAGTGCACCTACACCAGGGCCACCGCAACCAAAGCCGAAACCAGCCACGCCGGGAGTCCGCACCGCGCCTTCCCAGCGCACGGTGCCGTTTCCGGTTAGCCCCGCCGATACCATCGAAATTAAGGCCGACAGCCAAGAATTTGACGAGAAGCAGCAAATTGTCACGGCGGTTGGTAGGGTCGTCGTGCGGTTCCGGCAAACTGTGATAGATGCCGATCGGGCGATCGTCAACTTAGTCACCCGCCAAGTGGTAGCATCCGGCAATGTCGCCTATACCCGCGGCCAACAAGTAGTGCGCGGACAGCAGATGGACTTCAATCTCGGGCTAAATAGCGGCTCCGTCGAACAAGCAAGCGGCGAAATATTCCTACCCGCAGCAGGTAGTGAACTGACCCCCACACTGCCCACAGATATCAGTGCGGGGACGATTCTCGAACAGCCACTGAGCGATCGAATTACTAGCCAGCAGCCCCTGCGCGGAGTCAAATCCCCCGGATCTGCTACAGTGACGATCGGCGGTGGCGGACAGTTAGCAGCCCCTCAGATTACCGGCGCCGTCAACCGCGTCCGCTTTGAAGCAGAACGCCTCGAACTCCTCCCAGACGGCGTGAGAGTAGCAACCAACATTCGGATTACCAACGACCCGTTTTCCCCGCCAGAACTCGAATACAGGGCCAAGACAGCGACGATTAGAAGGATTTCGCCCACGGCCGAGGAATTGGTCACAACGAAGCCCCGGTTGGTGTTCGACAACCGCGTCAAAATACCCGTGTATCCCCGCCGGCAAGTTTTTGACAGCAAGCAGCGGAACGGCCCGTGTTTGACCTTTGGCTACGACGTAGGCGATAGAGGCGGTTTGTATGCCGAGTGCGCTTTTGAGGTATTGCAAAATGGGCCCGTGCGGCTGAGTCTGACGCCCCAAGTTTACCTCCAGCGCGTCGTCGAAAAGCACGGCGGTAATCCGTTTTTTCCCGATAGCTACGGACTAAAAGCCAAGTTGGGCGCAACTTTGGGCCCGCGCACCAAGCTCGACGGCTCAGCAATATTTCTGAGTTTCGATAATTTCCCGAATTTGCCCGAAAACAGCTTTCGGGGCAATTTACGTCTGCGACAGTCGATCGGCAATCACAATTTAGCAGCAGAATATAGTTACCGCGATCGACTCTTTAACGGTTCTCTGGGCTTTCAAACCGTCAACAGCAGCCTCGGCGCAGTCCTCACCTCCCCAGTCATCCCCCTCGGAGGAACTGGCATCAATCTCAGCTACCAAGCAGGATATCAATTTATCAATGCTGACACCGATCGACCAGACTTGCTCGAACCAGTCCGCGAAAACAACCGTATCGACTTAGGCCGTGCCCAAGCCAGCGTCGCCTTGAGCCGCGGCTTTAACCTCTGGCAGGGTCAACCGCTACCCCGCACTCCCACCCAGGGTTTGAAGTACACGCGGACACCGGTGGTTCCCTTCTTGCAACTAGCCTTGGGAGTCCGGGGAGTTGGCTCTTATTACAGTAGTGACGATCGACAAAACTCGATCGCCAGCAGCATCGGCCTTCAAGGACAGTTCGGCCATTTCTCCCGCCCTTTCCTCGATTACACTGGATTTAACGTGACTTATACTCAGGTAGCGCGGGATGGCATATCGCCTTATTTGTTCGATCGCTTAGTAGACTTGAAAGTGCTATCTTTTGGACTTGTCCAGCAAGTTTACGGAGGGTTCCGAGTCGGATTTCAAAGTGCTATTAATTTAGAGAGCAGGGAAACAATCAGTACAAACTACACTTTAGAATACAGCCGTCGCAGCTACGCAATTATTTTGCGTTTTAATCCCGAACGTCAAGTCGGCAGCCTGACTTTTAGAATTAGCGACTTCAACTGGAACGGCACTCCCGAACCTTTTTCCCAAGATGTGAAAACTGTAGAAGGAGGTGTACGTTTATCCGATTAATTCAATTGGCTAATTGGGAATTGGTAATCGGTAATCGGTAATCGGTAATCGGTAATCGGAACCAATAGACAACAGTTAACAGTCAACAGACAATAGTCAACAGTCAACAGTCAACAGATAACAAATGACAGAAGTGACAGCAATATCTGCACAAGCAGCGGCTCTGCTGGCTCACTACGGTTTTGACCTAGGTGGCAAAAAAGCAGAGAAATTGGCGGGTGAATGGCTGACCAAGTATCCCGGCTATTGGCTGCGTTTAGCAGTGGTTGAAGCGCTTTATCAAGGGCGCTACAAGGCTGTTTCTGTCGGACAGCTATTGAGTATGTGGCAGCGGATCGGCCAACCGCTCTATCATTTCAATCGCGAGTTTGAACGCTTAGTCTGCAACAATTTCCCTCAAGATTTAACCATTGAAAGAGATGGTAAACTACCGTCGCAGGACGAGATACTTTTATCGAACCCGGAATCGGAAGTGATTGTCACAGAGTTAGATTTGGTTGAGCCCTCAGAGTCCCAGGTCGATCGCGCGCCCGATGCAGAAGTCCCGAACACAGAGGCCGAGGAAACAGAAAAACTGCCCGCAGCCGACGATCGCACAAAAGAAAATACAGAAGTTGTAGTATATGAAGATGTGGCTGTTAGCGCCATAGCCGATCGAGCTGAGGTCGATCGCTCCCTAGCAGACAAACCTGTGACAAAATCATTCGCAGTTGCCAAACATACGGATTTTCATACCAAGTTAAAAGCCGTCGCCCGAGAAGGGCGAAGGAAAAAAGGAGAAACCCGAAAACAGAAATAATATTAATTCCGGTTGAACTCATACATAACTGTTGACTGCTGACTGTTTATAAATTTGAACAATACGGATGCAACCGGAAACGATATAAAGTGTGAATTTTGGGAATTAAATAGTTGTTTTTCACTCTGGAGTTTTCGCAGTTACTCCCATCCGAATTTCCGAACAAAAAGATGCTTGTTCCGTACCGTTAGCTTGCTTGACAACGCTAGTCCGAAACCGCAGATTGGGCATGAAATACCACAGCCTTTCTTCGGCATGAATGGTGTCTGATTCTGTAATCAATGTCAGCACATCATCGCCACCCATCATGTAGCGGGTGTTTCCCTTTTCTTGCAACACTTGTCCTTCGCTGGGATTGTCAGGATTCGGGACGATCGCTAATATTGTAGAACCAATTTGTTTAGCTTCGGAGCGATCGGGAGTACCATCCCAACTAATCCGAACACTGGTTAGCTTAGTTGAGGCTGGGTTAATCGAATGCTGTTGGCAAAGTTTAACGACTGCTGCATCGGTAGCTGTCAGTATTTCTATTTTTAGGTCAGATTTACCTGCCTGCAATGCCCCAGAATTGAGATTGTGTACAGTACGCTGAGAAAACCATTTGCCTGCACTTAACTCAAAAAACTCAATAACATCCATGAAATTTGTCTCTAAACTTAAATACTTGTTTATTTCGATCGCGACTTGCGCGCTATGGAGTCAGAAACCCGGTTTCTTCCTGCGTACTAGCGACCAAACCAATGATTTTGGCTAGAAACCCGGTTTGAGAGTGCAAGTCCTATTCTATATTTTAAAGGAATGGGGCGCGCCTGCAAAACTTTCCCAGAAGTTTGGGCTTGCGCAGATTGCAGGTGCGGTTGAGGTACGAAGCCCAACCGGCGGGATATCCGCCTCGCTGATGCGACGGAATTCACAGAAAATTAGAGCATCCCGAATCGTGTTTCGTTAAAAAAAGTCTTGTTTGGACATCAAATAGGATTGCCACACATCAAAATTTTTAGCTTTAACAGTGTCGATCGATCGACAATCATTGTCCTACCTATGAGTTATATTAAGAAAAACAAAGATATATGTCAGCTTTTAGCGATCGAACTGTAAATTTAGCGCTGCACCCGTTGAATGATATTAGTCGCGATTTACTCCAATCGGACTCATAGAAAAATGCTCAAAGCAGACTCGGACGAAAAAACCAGCAACTCATCGAACCATCAGCAAACCAAAGGCAGCATAAGACGTAGCAAACAGCATTCAAATATGTCATGCTAAGTCAAGAGTGAAATAAGCGAAAAAACTTTCTCGATCAAGTTTAGGGCAGGGTGCAGCTAGCGATCGTACACATTTAAAAAAAAGACATCCACAAATTTATGAGCGAGTTTACACAAGGGCTGGATAAAATGCAGCCCGCAGAACAAACACACTGTTTGGGAATCCTGCCAAATCAGCTAGCAGCGACCTCCGACTCAGACAAATTATACAGCTTACTAACAGATTATAATTTTATTGAAGCCAAGCTGTCAGCATCGTCCGTACAGGCATTAATAGAAGACTACGATTTAGCAACAAGTCCCGATATTATCACCTCAGCTCAAAAAGCCGACAAACTAAAATTAATTCAAGAAGCAATTCGGCTTTCTGCCCACATTTTAGCAAAAGACCCAACCCAACTAGCTACCCAACTAATTGCGCGGTTGATGCCCTTTGAAATTCCCGAAATTCAAGAACTACTAGCCCAAGCGACCCAGCAAAAACAACCCTGGCTGCGGCCTCTAACACCCAGCTTTACCCCTCCTGGCGGGAGATTGTTGCGAACCCTCACCGGACATACAGATTGGGTACAAGCTGTAGCAATCACCCCCGACGGCAAGCGAGTAATTTCTGCATCCTCCGACCACACTCTCAAAGTTTGGCACTTAGAAACAGGAGAAGAACTTTCCACCCTCAAAGGTCATCTTACCTACGTCAATGCTGTAGGAATCACCCCCGACGGTACTAAAATAATTTCCGGTTCTTGGGACAATACGATTAAAATTTGGGATTTAGAAACTGGAACAGAAATATTAACATTTGCCGGCGATACTTTTGCGGTAGAAGCAGTAGCAGTAACTCCCGATGGCAAGCGAGTAATTTCAGGTTCCTGGGACGGTAGCATAAAAGTTTGGAATTTATCAACAGGGGCAGTAATTTTCAATTTCAAAGGTCACAGCAGTTTTGTCCAGTCCGTAGCAATAACTCCTAATAGCAAACAATTGATTTCCGGTTCTGGAGACAACAGTATCAAAGTCTGGAACCTAGAAACTGGAAAAGAACTTTTCACTCTGACTGGTCATACCGATTGGGTAAAAGCTGTAGCAGTTACTCCCGACGGTGAAAAAATAATTTCCGGCAGTTATGACGGAACTGTTCAAGTTTGGAGTTTATCAGAAAAACACCAACTTTTTACATTAGGAAAACACAGCAGTTTCGTTCAAGCTGTGGCCATCAGTCCCGACGGAAAGCGGGTAATTTCGGCTTCCGGGGACAAAACCCTAAAAGTTTGGAATCTGGAAACAAAACAAGAACTTTTCACTTTTACAAATCACATCGCCCCAGTGAATGCTGTAGCAGTTACCCCCGATGGCAAGCGAATAGTTTCTGGTTCCTCTGACAAAACTCTGAAAGTTTGGCACTTAGAAATGGGCAACGAAAATTTATCATTTGCAGGTCACGATGACTGGGTAAATACTGTAGCAGTGACAGCGGATGGTACGAAAGCAATTTCCGGTTCTGGAGACAACAGCATTAAAGTCTGGAATCTCAAAAATGGACAGGAACTCTTTACTATTCCGGGACATCAAGATTGGGTAAAAACTGTAGCAATAACAGCGGATAGCAAGCGAGTAGTTTCCGGTTCCGGCGACAAAACTGTGAAAGTTTGGAATCTAGAAACCGGAAAGGAAATATTTACTTTCACCGGTCATACAGACTGGGTAAATTCTGTCGCAGTGACTCCCGACGGAACGATGGCGATTTCGGGTTCGGGAGACAAAACTATTAAAGTTTGGAGTTTAGAAACTGGAGAGAAACTTTTTACATTTTTAGGTCATGCTGACGGAATAAAAGCTGTCGCAGTGACTCCCGATGGCAAATGGGTAATTTCGGCTTCCGGCGACAAAACTCTGAAAGTTTGGAGTTTGGGGAAAGAAAAGAATATTGTGGCAAACTTATGGAATTTAGCTGTCAAAAATCTAATTTTTACTCTCAAAGGTCATGAAAGTTTTGTAAATGCTGTGGCGGTGACGACTGATGGCAAATGGGCGATTTCTGGCGGGCGGGAAAAGAATCTCAAAGTTTGGGATTTGTCAAGTAGAAAAGAAATTTTTACTTTAGTAGGTCATGCGGATGCGGTAACATCTGTGGCGACTGTGGGAGATAACTTGATTTCTGTTTCGGACGATAATACTCTGAAAGTTTGGGATTTGTTGAGTCGAAAAGTAGTTGCTAGTTTCAGGGGAGATAGTGCTTTGAAAGCTTGCGCTGTTGCACCTGATGGGGTGACGATTGTGGCGGCGGAAGCTTCGGGACAGGTGCATTTTTTGAGGTTGGAAGAGGGGAAGAGTCAGTTGACAGTTGACAGTTGACAGTTGACTGTTTTCAGTTGTCGTGGTTCCGATCGCACTTTTGGTAAACTTGAAAAGTGCGTTGGCGAAGCCCTCGAAGAGGATCGCCCGATCGCTCTTTTCCCCACTCTAGTTTACAATTGTTCCGGGTCAATTCCCATCGATCGCAGTCTTTCTGCTAGGACAGCAGCCCGCTGTTCGGCTTGTTCTGCACGATGTTCGGCTTGTTCCAAGCTGCGAGAAACCTCCTCATAACTTGTAAACGGTTCGCCGTCAGGGCGATAAATTTGCAACTCTTCACCCGACGAATCAAAGCGAATTCCGAGTCTGGGACTGACCCAATTGTCGATCGCATCAATGACATCCAAACGCCCCTCTGAACGCATCCAACCGCTAAAATCGTTGCGTTCCGGGTCATACAGGTAATATTCATCTACGCCGTGGCGATCGTAAAATACCTGTTTTTTATTCATTTCTGTCAGCCTGTTACCGGGAGAAAGAATTTCAAACACTACTTGCGGCGCGATATTCTCTTCTTCCCACTGCTGGTAAGAACCTCTATCTCCTTTCGGTCTGCCCAAGACTACCATCACATCCGGGCCGATAGAAGTTTTGTTATCTCCTTCAACAGGATACCACAGCAAATTTCCGGCGACAAATACATTTGGGTCGTCCGCAAACAGCCACGCTAAATTTTGTTGAATGATGAGTATCCAGCGAAATTGTTTGGTATTGTCAGACATTGGTTCGCCGTCGCTGTCGGGGTAAATTACATCAGGTTTTTGAGGGGACTTGAGTTGAGTTACCATAACTGTTGTCCGGGGTGAAAGACTGTTGAATTTAATTTTAGCACTTTAGGAAGAGTCAGAAGTGCGATCCAATAGCTGCAAGCTTCGCCAACGAGCTTTTGGGAAAGACGAGAAGTGCGATCGCACTTTTTCATCCTTCCCAAAACACCCAAATGTCTAACTTAATTCATCTGGGTTAATGCCCATTTCTCGCAACCGTTCCATCAAAATCTGCGATCGCCGTCGTGCCTCTTCTAAAGCAGTTTCTGCAAGTTCTGCCCGCTGGCGTTCCTCTTCTAAAGCAGTTTCTGCAAGTTCTGCCCGCTGGCGTTCTTGTGCTGTTTGCTGGCGTTCTTCCTCTAACAGTTGACAAATCTCAACGTAGGAGAAAAACCTGGTTCCATCCGGTCGATAAATTTGCAATTGATCGCCCGATAAATCAAAGCGAATTCCCAATCGAGGACTCACGTAATTTTCCATTAAGGCGATCGCATCTAACCCATCTTGTCCCCGCAGCCAGCCTCGCAGTTGGTTGTTGCTAGGATTGTAAATGTAATATTCTTCAACTCCGTGGCGATCGTAAAATAGCAACTTCTTCTCCATTTCATCCTGCGTGTTGCTAGGAGAAAGAATTTCAAACACAACTTGCGGTGCAATTCCTGACTCATTCCACTGTTGGTAAGAACTGCGTCTCCCTTTAGGTATGCCGAAGGCAACCATCACGTCGGGCGCATTAACAATATTCGATCTTCCCTCGATTGGATACCAAAACAAATCACCAGCTACGAACACATTCTCGTCATTAGCATACATCCATTCTAAGTTTTGTTCGATGACCAGAATCCACCGAAATTGGTCAGTATTATTTGCCATTGGTAAGCCGTCGCTGTCGGGGTAAATAACCTCTTGCTGAGTAGGGGATGGGATTTGAGTTACCATAACAGTTGTGCGGGGTGAAAGACTGTTGAATTTAATTTTAGCAGTTTGAGAATGGTGAGAAGTGCGATCCTCCTTCTGCAAGCTTCGCCAACTAGCTTTCTCAAAACAATAACCTATTCCTGTTTATCCTCCCTCTCTTCCTCTGCGCCCTCTGCGCCCTCTGCGGTAAAAAATCTTATTCACAAAAAATCGCATCAAAAATAGGGCAGATACCGCGCCCGCCCCAGCAAACTACTTGATCTGCAACTTCACACCGCGAATCGAATAATCCAAAAGCTCGATCGGGTGCATCAACGTAACTTCCTTACCCTGCAACTCCAAATGCTTCTTAATTTGCAAAGAACAACCCGGATTAGAAGAAGCAATCAACTCCGCACCAGTATTCAGCAAATTCTCCACCTTTTGCACTCCCAATTCATCAGCAATCTCCGGCTGAAGCATATTGTAAACCCCCGCACTCCCGCAGCACAAAGCCGCATCCAGAGGCTCTTTTAACTTCACCCCAGGAATTTGTTGCAGCAACTGGCGCGGCTGCAAACTAATCTTTTGTCCGTGCAACAAATGACAAGCATCCTGATAAACGATTGTCAAATCTCCGTCAACCAAAGGATTGAGTTTCGCCGTAATTCCGGCACTTGCCAAAAACTCTTGTATGTCCTTAACATTCGCAGCAAATGCTTCGGCTTTTTCCCGATATTCCGCATCATCTGCTAAAATGTGACCGTATTCTTTCAAAGTGTGGCCGCAACCCGCAGCGTTGATAATCACAAAATCAACACCCGTATTTTCAAAACTGTCAATCATCTGTCTCGCCAAAGATTTCGCCTGTTCGGCTTGTCCTTGATGTTCCGGCAAAGCAGCACAGCATCCCTGACTTTTCGGAATCACAACCTCGCAACCGTTAGCCGTCAAAACTCGCACCGTAGCCTCATTAACAGGCGAAAATAATAGTCTCTGTACGCAGCCTAAAATCACGCCGACTCGATAGCGTTTCTCTCCTTGTGCGGGAATTACTTCGGGCAAATTATCCCGGAAAGAATCAATTGTTACCTGCGGCAAAATTGATTCCATCGCCGCCAAGCGGGGAAATACTTTTTTCAGCAAACCTGTTTTGCGGACAAGTTTCGGTAGTCCTAATTTTTGATAAATAAACAGCGGTACAAGTAAAGGCCGCAATCTGTGAGGATAAGGGAAGAGATTAAAAATCAGAGTCCGAATTACATTGTCAGAAAAAGTGCGTTTCTGATTTCGAGTAACTTGGTGGCGAGTTGCGGAAATTAACTTGTCGTATTGAACTCCAGACGGACAAGTTGTCACGCAGGCCAAACAGCCCAAACAAGTATCGAAATGCTGCGAAGTTACTTCGTTTAAAGGTGCGTCGCCTTCATTAATTGCATCCATTAAATAAATGCGGCCTCTAGGCGAATCCATTTCTTTACCGAGTACGCGATAACTCGGACAAGTTGACAAACAAAAACCGCAGTGGACGCAAGTATCGATTAATTTCGGATCGGGCGGGTTGTTGGCATCGAAACCGGGGATTTCGAGGGTTTGCAAGTGGGGATTTTGTGCTAAGAAATTGCTTTCTTTAGCTGGTTTTAAATCGTCGCTGGGAATTGTAGAATTTTCGGAAGTTTGCATATATTACGTAATTGTTTTGGTTCGTAGTAAGAACTAAATTTTTTTCACATTGCAAGCCTAAATTCATCAAGCCAACAAAAAATTCTCTTTTTTCCTCTTCCTTCGCGGTCTTTGCGCATTCGCGGTTCGTAAAAAAAATCTAGTTCGCAAATGATTGAGACGGGGATTGAAGAAAAACCGCACTCCTGACTGCAAACTTTGGGTGCATCTCAATGTGGCAAGGGCGAAGCATTCCGGCAGACAATTTATTAGTTATAAGCAGA
>ENA-OFCF01000702-OFCF01000702.1-metagenomes-genome-assembly--contig:-NODE-702-length-14210-cov-3.088237_pt1 | contig 14210 bp, 11 predicted proteins | sample MGYA00153387_OFCF01 | MGnify analysis MGYA00153387
CCGAATTCTAAAGGTTTATCAAACAAATCCTTAAGTTTTATATCGTAATCCTTTAAAAGACTTTTAATTTCATCATAATTTCTTATTTAACTTGCTTTAAATACTCCGAAATTTTGACTTTCTGTTATAAGATCGATTAAATCTTGTTTTTGTAAAAATCCGTGTAGGTTTCTGTCATTTTTTCTTTTGGGGCGAAAGGTAAAAAAGGTTTTCCTGAAGATGTAATAAAATTTGTTAAACTTGGAGATACAGTATCCGAAGCAATTATAATGCCATCTGAATGATTAATTGAAGCTATTAGAATATTCTCAAAATTTGGGTTTTGCAATTCTGATATTGCGGACGCGGGAATGCCATCAAAAACAATTTTATTAATCATTTCAGAGCTTAAACTATCGTCGAAGGTCTGACTGTAAACTGAAGTTATGATTTTAGTGTTTTCAAAAAGTGTTTCGTTTTTATAAAAATGTTTTAAATAGATGGGCAATAATGCTGCCAGCCAACCATGAACATGAATAATATCCGGCACCCAATTAAGTTTTTTTACTGTTTCAACAACACCTTTAGCAAAAAATATGGCGCGTTCATCGTTGTCTGCAAACATTTTACCGTCTTCATCTGCAAATGTAGCTTTGCGTTTAAAATATTCGTCATTGTCTATAAAATAAACCTGAATACGCTCTTTAGGAATCGAAGCAACTTTAATAATTAATGGCATGTCTAAATCATTTACCACCAGGTTCATTCCAGAGAGTCTTATAACTTCGTGCAACTGATGCCGTCTTTCGTTAATATTGCCGTACCGTGGCATAAAAATTCTAATTTGACCGCCCTGATCATTAACCATTTTAGGCACATCATAAGAAGTTGAAGAAACTTCATTATCGGCCAAATAGGGCACTACTTCCGATGATACAAATAGTATTCTTTTATCCTCCATTTCGTTTTGAACTTAAATTTATTCAATAAATAACGTGCAAAATTACAAAATTTTATGGAGATATTGACTAAAATATTATGTTTGCACTTTTATAGCTTTATCAACATGATGATTTTTTCGAAAAAAATGGACTTAATTGATTATTTGACCTCAAACGGTAATCAAAACAAAATCGGATTTGTGCCAACTATGGGAGCGCTCCATTTGGGACATTTGACTTTACTAAAAGCATCGGTTGCAGAAAATGACACAACCGTTATTAGTATTTTTGTAAATCCGACCCAATTCAACAATCCTGATGATTTAAATAAATACCCCAGAAATTTAGATGCCGACATTGATAAGATTTTGAGTGTTTCAGACAAAATTTTGGTATATGCTCCTGATATTTTTGACATTTATGGAAACAATACCAAATCTGGAAAATTTGATTTTGATGGTTTAGAATATCAAATGGAGGGCAAACACAGACCGGGTCATTTTGACGGCGTTGGTACGATAGTAAAAAAACTTTTTGCAATCGTGCAACCCGCAAATGCTTATTTTGGCGAAAAAGACTTTCAGCAACTTCAAATAATCAGAAAATTAGTTGAAAAACTAAAATTGCCAATAAAAATTATTCAGGTTCCTGTTTTTAGAGAAGAGAACGGATTGGCAATGAGCTCGAGAAACGAGAGGCTGTCTGATTCTGAAAGATATGATGCCGCTATAATTTATAAAACTTTACTTCAAGTTGGCAACATTTTTGAATCGAAAACAGTTCGTGAAATTAAAAAATGGGTCGAAAATTATTTTGCTACGAATAAAGATTTTGAACTCGAGTATTTTGAAATTGCCGACGAAAAAACACTAATTTCTTGTCGGCGAAAAGCTAAAAATAAAAAATACAGAGCTTTTATTGCAGTCAACGTAAAAGGTGTCCGATTAATTGACACGAAAGCACTCAACTGATTGTTAACGCCATAATAAAAATTAAAATATTATTGAACAAGAAGATAAATAATACAACCAAAAAAAGTCAAAGCAATTGTTTAAAACTCCTATAACCACCGATTCTTTTTTTGCAGAGGTTCTTGCCGCAAATTTATATTTAAAACTCATTGACCAAATCAACAAAGATTTCAATTTGGCAAATGAAAGAACGAATCTTCCGAGTAGCACAACGCCTTATGATTTAAAAATATTCTTACAAAATAAGGTGCACAAATTGATCATTCATAAATTTGATTCCTATCTCAATTTACTCTATATTATTGATGTTCCGGAAAACACAATCAATAGTCTTGATGATATAGATGTTGAGGCACTTTCTGCCGAAGTTGCTTTTCTGATTTTGAAGCGTGAGTGGCAAAAAGTCTGGTTTAGAAATCGCTTTTAGTTATTCCAATTCTGCCTTCAAAATCACTTTGCTCCACAATTCTTTTCCTTCTCTGTCAAACAAAGTGAGTTTCATTTGTCGGTTGTCTTTTTTGCCAGAAAAATTAATAACTCCAAAAGCATGTTGTGCAAACAAACTTCCAGCCACCCTGTTTTTATTATCTTCTTTTATTACTTTTTCTAAAGTCGCAGGTCCAGAGGTAAGTGGCGAAACAGTCCAATCAAGTAAAGAATAGTTGTTTTCTCTAGACTGCATTGATAATTCCGAATGGTGTCTGTCGCCAGAAATAAAGAAAACGCCCTTAATTTTATTGTCTTGAATTTCTTTCAAAAGTGCGGCTCTTTCGTTGCTATAATTGCTATAATTCTCATAAACTTCGGCAGTGTTTAAAACTTGACCTCCAATGACTATTATTTTAAACGTAGCTTTTGAGCTCACTAAATTATCAATCAACCACTGCATTTGTTCATTGCCGAGCATTACTTTTTCGCCTGTTTTTCTATCGTTTGGAGATTTAAAAAAGCGATTGTCTAACAAAAAAAATTGTGCGTCGCCCCAATTAAATGTCGAATAAACACCCTCGTCCTGACTGGGTTTTGTGCCATAACTTTTGTTAGCCCAAAAATCCTTAAAAGCCTTTTGAGTTAAGTTCTTAAAATAAAATCCTCTGTCACTATCATTTGGCCCAAAATCATGATCGTCCCATATAGCAAAATTTTGGGTTTTGGCGAGCAATTTCTGTATTTCATTTATTTTTCTAGTGTGCGAATATCGATGGTAAATTCCAGTTTTATTGTCCCAGTCGGCTTCTCTTAAATAGATATTATCGCCGCCCCAAACCATAATATCGGGATTTTTATTATTTATGCTTTCAAATATTCCATAACCACTTCCGTAAGATCTGCCAGGACGGTCAACTTCGGTTTCGCCAATATAATTGCAACTTCCAACAGCTACCGAAAAATCGGGTGCATCTTCTCGCCATTGCCATAATTTTTTTGATGAAAAAGAAGTTTCAAAAGGCAAAACCACTTTCTTGTTGTCGATGTTAACGGTATAATTGTATTTTTTGCCGGGTTGCAATTCGTCCAGAATAATATGATATGTAAATCCTACCTCTTTTGATGTAAAATGGCTTTCAGAGACAAAAATTTTGGTAGGATTGTCAACTGCAAAATATTCGATTTTAACAGGAACATTTTTCGTCGTCTGCAACCAAATTAAGGCTTCTTTCATTTCGCAATAGCCCACCATCGGTCCCGACTGAAGGAATTTGTTATTTGAATTATTTTGAGAAAAGCCGAAATTAAATACTAAAAAAGAGATTAAAAGAAGTGCGTTTTTCATTTTAAATAGAATTATTAGATTGCAAATAAACAAAAATCACAGTCAAATATTATTTAAATTTACGTTAAATAACCATTAAAAAAATATTCTGACAAACGGCATAAAAGCTTCATTATAAACATTGTCATTTTTGTTGTATAAAACATTATAACGAACGCCAACTGTCAGGTTTTCCTGACGAAAGCCAGCGCCAACAAACAAAGCAGTATTCCAAAAATTTTGTTCTGTCGTTAGCGCTGAATTATTAACAAAAACATTGTTAACCCTTACTTGCTCTAATTCTACCGATAATTGGATCACCTCAACGGGATTGAACAACTGAATCAAATTGACTCCATAAATTGTAGAATTAAAAATATTTCTGGTTGAAATGTAACTTAATTGAAGTCCAACTCCAGTCGAAAAATATTGATTTACATTGTAAATAGCACTTGGTGAAAGCGTTAAATCTGTAAAGCCAGAACCAATATTTAGTCCGAAACCACCACCAAACTGAACTTTGTTCCAAAAATTAGATTTTGCAACAGTGTTTTGATTTTGAGCAACGCAAAAAAAGGTAAATGTCATAAAAACCAAACATAAATCTATTTTAGAAATCCACTTTAAACGCTTGTTTTTCATTTTTTTGAAGTGTTTAATTTAAAAACATAAAAGTATCTAAAAATATTTATACTTTTATTTCATTTGTTGTACTTTTGTGAAAGTTATTATAAAATTGTATATTCAACAGCAAATATGGATAGGTTTTCTTTTTTAAACGCAGCACACAGCGAATTTTTCGCACAATTATACGACCAATATCTCGAAAACCCAGACAGTGTTGAGCCATCATGGAGAAGTTTTTTTCAGGGTTTTGACTTTGGCATGACAACCTACAATGATGAAAATTCTGTTATTGAAACCAGCAGCACTCAAAATCAGGATTTTAGTCAGATTTCTCAAAAACTTCAAAAGGAGTTTAATGTTTTAAAACTTATTGAAGCTTACAGAACTCGCGGACATTTGTTTACAAAAACCAATCCTGTTCGCGAGCGCAGAATTTACACCCCAACATTAGAAATCGAAAATTATGGACTTTCGAAATCAGATTTAACAACTGTTTTTGATGCTGCAAAAGCAATGAAAATTGCACCTTGTTCGCTTCAAGATATTATAACTCATCTTGATAAAATTTATTGCAGCTCGATTGGTGTTGAATATATGTACATCCGGAAACCCGAGATTATTCAATGGATTCAGGGTAAAATTGGCTATAATGACAATCATCCGAAATTCTCTGATGATCAGAAAAAAAATATTTTAGAAAAATTAAATGAAGCCGTTTCGTTCGAAAACTTTTTGCATACCAAATATGTGGGTCAAAAAAGATTCTCGCTTGAAGGTGGCGAAACCATAATTGCTGGACTTGACGCATTGATTGAAACTGCTGCCGAAAAAGGTGTGGAACAATTTGTGATGGGAATGGCACATCGCGGACGATTGAATGTTCTAGCGAATATTTTCAAAAAATCTACTCAGGATATTTTTTCTGAATTTGACGGGAAAGATTATGAGCAAGAATATTTTGATGGCGACGTAAAATACCACCTGGGCCTGACTTCCGACCGAACAACACGTTCTGGAAAACACATTAATCTTAATCTTGCACCCAATCCATCGCATTTAGAAACTGTTGGAGCCGTTATAGAAGGGATTTCACGTGCCAAACAAGACAAATATTTTCCTAACGATTTTTCAAAAGTTTTGCCAATTGCCGTTCATGGTGACGCCGCAATTGCCGGACAGGGCATTTTGTATGAAATTATTCAAATGGCACAACTCGACGGTTATAGAACTGGTGGAACCATTCATATTGTCATTAACAATCAGGTGGGTTTTACAACAAATTATCTCGATGCTCGTTCGTCAACCTATTGCACCGATGTTGCCAAAGTAACATTATCGCCAGTTTTGCACGTAAATGCAGATGATGCCGAAGCAGTAGTTCACGCCATGTTGTTTGCTTTAGACTTCAGAATGCAATTTGGTCAGGATGTTTTTATTGATTTATTGGGGTATAGAAAATATGGTCATAATGAAGGCGATGAACCTCGGTTTACACAACCTTTGTTGTATAAAATTATTGCCAAACATCAAAATCCACGCGATATTTATGCCGAAAAATTAATTTCGGAAAAAGTAATTGATGGCAATTTTGTGAAAGATTTAGAGACCGCCTATAAACTTGATTTAGACAACAATCTTGAAGCTTCCCGCAAAAAAACGTTAACCGTAATCACGCCATTCATGCAAGATGAATGGAACGGATTTGAGCAGGTTTCAAGCGATGTGATGCTTCAAAAAGTAAACACAAAATTCGATAAAAAAATATTAGATTCGATTATTAAAACCGTTTCAACATTGCCTGCAGAAAAGAAATTCATTAACAAAATTTCAAAAATTGTTAATGATAGAAAAACAATGTACGACAACAACACAATCGATTGGGGAACCGCAGAGACATTGGCCTACGGCTCACTTTTAATGGAAGGTTACAATGTTAGAATTTCTGGTCAGGACGTTGAAAGAGGCACGTTTTCGCACCGACATGCAGTAGTAAAAGTCGAAGATTCTGAAGAAGAAGTTGTTTTGTTAAGCACATTAAAAAACGCGAAAGGACAGTTTAACGTCTTTAATTCACACCTTTCTGAATACGGTGTTCTTGCATTTGATTATGGCTATGCACTCGCCAATCCAAACGCATTAACCATTTGGGAGGCGCAGTTTGGCGATTTTTCAAACGGAGCACAAATTATGATCGACCAATATATTTCGTGTGGCGAAGATAAATGGAACAGTCAAAACGGCATTGTGTTGCTGCTGCCCCACGGCTATGAAGGTCAGGGAGCAGAACACTCATCCGGTCGAATGGAACGCTATCTGCAACTTTGTGCCCGACATAATATGGTGGTTGCCGATTGCACAACTCCAGCCAATTTCTTCCATTTATTGCGAAGACAAATGATCACAAAATACCGCAAGCCCTTAATTGTGTTTACCCCAAAAAGTTTGTTGCGAGATTCAAAATGTGTATCGACGCAGGACGAACTGGCAAATGGACAATTTCAAGAAACAATAGATGATGACGCTATAAATAAATTAGAAATAAAAACATTGGTTTTTTGTACCGGAAAATTTTATTATGACCTTACCGCCGAACGCGAAAACCTGAAACGAAAAGACGTTGCAGTTGTTAGAATCGAACAATTGTTTCCGTTGCCAATCGATCAATTAAAAACAATAATTGAAGGTTATCCCAACGCAAATGATTATGTTTGGGCACAAGAAGAGCCAAAAAATATGGGAGCCTATGGTTTTATGCTGATGAATTTCGATTTAATAAAATGGAGATTAGCCTCACTAAAAGCTTATGCAGCACCAGCCGCAGGAAGTTACACCAGAGCCAAAAGACGCCATGCAGATGCTATAAGAATGGTTTTTGATAAGGATTTGTTTAGATAATTTTTTCAGAAGCTATTTCCTGCTTTACGCTGTATCTTTTACTTCTTTAAAGAAAAAAAGTAAAAGGATGTCGCTTCAGTCAGGGCTAATATAGTAGTAGTTACACAAATAATTTAAAATATAAAATTCATCATTTAAAATAAAAACAATGATTTTAGAAATGAAAGTCCCATCACCTGGGGAATCAATTAAAGAAGTAGAAATCGCAACATGGCTCGTTAAAGATGGCGATTATGTGACAAAAGATCAAGCAATTGCCGAAGTAGATTCTGACAAAGCAACCCTTGAATTGCCGGCAGAAGCCAGCGGAATTATAACCTTAAAAGCCGAAGAAGGCGATGCCGTTGCCGTTGGAGCTGTAGTGTGTCTGATAGATACAGGAGCCAGCCCGCCAACTCCCGAAACAGAAACACCTGCAATTGCTGATGAAAAAGTAGCAGAACCAATAGCAACTAAGAAAGAAGAAAAAGTTGCCCCAAAAGCTGAAAAACCAATTGTTGCAGCAACTCCTGTTTCTTCGGAAAAATCTTCAGCTGGGTTTCCTTCGCCAGCAGCCCGAAAAATTTTAGATGAAAAAAATATGCAACCAGCTGATGTTGTGGGAACGGGAAAAGACGGCCGCATTACCAAAGATGATGCTGTTAAAGCGGTTCCGTCAATGGGAACTCCAACAGGTGGAAGTCGTGGTTCCGAACGATCAAAATTATCGATGTTGCGCCGAAAAGTTGCCGAGAGACTGGTAGCTGCCAAAAACGAAACCGCCATGTTAACTACCTTCAACGAAGTAAACATGACACCAATAAATAATATTCGAAATCAATATAAAGATGCTTTCAAAGCCAAACATAATGGCATCGGGTTGGGTTATATGTCATTTTTTACAAAAGCTGTAACCCGTGCTTTGCAACTTTTTCCTGATGTTAACTCAATGATGGACGGCGATTATAAAGTAGCCTATGATTTTGCAGATATTTCCATTGCAGTGTCCGGCCCCAAAGGCCTGATGGTTCCTGTGGTTAGAAATGCAGAATTATTGACTTTTAGAGGTGTTGAAGCTGAAATAAAACGTCTCGCAATTCGTGCTCGCGACGGACAAATTACGGTCGACGACATGACCGGAGGAACATTTACAATTACAAACGGTGGCGTTTTTGGAAGCATGCTTTCAACCCCAATTATTAATCCGCCACAATCCGGAATTTTAGGAATGCACAATATTATTGAGCGTCCCATCGCCGTAAATGGACAAGTTGAAATTCATCCAATGATGTATGTTGCACTTTCTTATGACCACCGCATCATTGACGGACGCGAATCTGTTGGCTTTTTGGTTGCCGTAAAAGAGGCTTTAGAAAATCCTTTGGAACTGTTGATGGGCGGAAATGCAATGAAGGCACTAGAGCTGTAGATTATTAAAATTGATATAATACTGCCCTGAAAAAATAAAAAAATCCCGAAAACAATTTTAATTTCGGGATTTTTTGCCTCTATGAAATAATCATTTCGCTATATGGCACTACTACAAAAAATCCCTTTTCTTTAAAATAATTTGTTGGATTTCCTTTTGAAACCACCATCACAAAATCACCTCCCCAAGCTCCTAAACTTTTAATTTCGCCTTCAAAATCGCTAAATAAATTTGATTTAACGGTTGGCATTTCTAAAACAGTACTCATTGTTTTTTCGTGCAATTGCAATAATTTTGTAAAATATTCAATATCATTATTCTCGATTATATCTGCCGTAATTTGATTGATTATTTCTATTTCGTGGGTTAAATTCTTGTTTTTTTTATAATAAGCTGCAATTGCCGATTTGCTGTTTTGTTTTTGATTTAAATATACAAAATACAAATTTTCGGCACATTTTGGCTTGAAAACAATTGGTTTTACAATTGGTTTGTGGTTTTCTAAATGATACAGAATTGCAGTATTATTTTGGGCACAAGCGATATCATAGCCGCTGCCGCCAAAACTGTTGTTGAGTAATTCAAAAGCGTCAATTTGCAACCATTGTGCAATGTTGCTGATTAATGTTGAAGAAGTTCCAAGTCCCCAAATTTTTGGAAATGTGAGCCGAGTTTCAATTATATATCCTTTTGAAAACTTAATAAAATTGCTATTTTTTTTATAAGCTTCATGCAAAATTTTTATTAAAGTGCTGCGTTCAGATGCGTTTTCTTGATTGGAATAATTGATGATTTCAGAAAACAAAATGGTGGTTTCAAACCAGATAGTTCCGTCGGAATCAAAACTTATCCAAACAATTTGATGCTCTTTTCCGTTTTCGACGGTTAGATTTTGACCAAATTTTGTGGGCAAAGCCAATGCTTTTGCACCGTCAAGAACGAGATATTCTGCAGTGATCAGTAGTTTTCCGTTGGAGTAAAATGTTTTTTTCATTAAATTTTGCCGCAAAGGCCTGAAGGCTTGAAGTTTGAAATATAAAATGTTTTTTTAACTACTGTATTTTAGCCTCGATTGCAGTGAAAATCCTTTTCTTTGACCAGGAATGGACTTAAGTTCCTGAAAAAATTATTTTCTTAAATTTTCAATAAAATCGACTGCTGCGGCATGCGAAACCGGATTGTTTTTAAAATAATTTTTGATTGTAATTCTTTCGTTTGCGTTGGCTTCAAATTGATTTAAAATATTGTTGAGGTGCATTTTCATGTGTCCTTCTTGAATTCCGGTGGTTGTGAGCGATCTTAAAGCGGCAAAATTCTGCGCCAAACCTGCTACGGCGACAATTTGCATCAACTCTTTTGCAGATGGATTTTCGAGCATCTGTAACGAAAATTTTACTAACGGATGCAGCGATGTCAATCCGCCAACGGTGCCGAGAGCCAAAGGGATTTCTAATGAAAAGGTAAAAATTCCGTTTTCGATTTTGGCTTGAGAAAGGCTTGAATATTGACCGTTTCTGCCTGCATAAGCATGAATTCCGGCTTCTACGGCTCTAAAATCGTTTCCAGTTGCGAGGACAACTGCGTCAATTCCGTTCATAATTCCTTTATTGTGCGTTACGGCTCGAAACGGTTCGACGGTTGCAATTTGAACGGCTCGAACAAATTTTTCGGCAAATTCTTTAGGATTACTGATGTTTTTATCTACCAATTCTTCAATTTTGCATGAAACTTCGGCCCGAACGATGCAGTTTGGAACATAATTTGACAAAATGCTCATCACGACTTCGATGTTTTTTTCTGAATCTGAAAAAGCTTCAAAATTTTGGGCTTCTTTTTTTAGTGTTTTCGCAAATTGTTCCAAACACGAGTTGATAAAATTGGCTCCCATTGAATCTTTGGTTTCAAAAGTAGCGTGCAGTTGAAAATAATCTGGAATTAAATGTGTTTTATTTCGGAGTTCGATTGCAAGAATTCCGCCACCACGTTTTTGCATATTTTTAGTAATGCTTTGGGTTTCGGAAAAAAATAGTGATTGAATTGAGCTAAAAAATAGAGCTAATTTAGAGTGGTCACCATTGAAAATAAAATGAACTTGTCCAATTTTTTCAGTGTTCAATACGGTGGTTTTAAATCCTCCTCGAGCGGCCCAGTATTTGGCAGATTTTGATGCAGCGGCAACAACAGAGCTTTCTTCTATTGCCATCGGAATGGTTTTGAACTGTCCGTTTATAAGAAAATTTGGAGCAATTCCGAGTGGTAAATAAAAATTGGTAATGGTGTTTTCGATAAAATCATCATGCAATTGCTGCAATTTTAAATCTGCATTCCAATAATTTTTTAACAAATTTATGGCTTCATCCGGATTAGAAAAATAGGTTTTTGCAATCCAATTTATTTTTTCTTCTTTTGATAATTTTGAAAATCCTGTGACGGTTTTTGTCATTTAATAATTAATTTCTAGTGCGACTTTTTGTTTTTTATGATTTTATACGACCTTAATTTAAGATTTTTTGCTGGTTTTCATCAACAAAAAATGAAACTATGTAATCTTTGTGGTTAGTTTCGATAGAAATCCTTGTCGAAATAATTAGGTTTTTTATAGCTGTTAGTGTGTATTACATCTTTTACTTACAATAAAACTATGCTGTTTTTTTAATTTTTTAACCACCTAAAATTTATCTTTAGCAATGTAATCAACAAATTCATTTAACAAAAATAAAATTGGTAGAAAATTTAACTTTCATATTTAGTAATTGTCTCTTCAAAAATTGTGTCAGGTTTCTTAAAACTATAGCTTTTGCAATAGCCAGTTTTCTATTGTTTAACTGCATCATGCAATTTTTTTCTATAAACTTAAAAGTTATCATTACGAATTAATAGAATCGTTTTCTTCAATTATCTAAACTTCGCTGGGTCTGCAATAATTTAAAACTTCCGTTTTTTTTCATCGAAGTTGGGTAAGAACTCAATTTTTTTAGGTGTCTATATCTCATAGTTTAAAACAAAATTAGTAAAATTAATTGAATATAATTTTTTAAATTTAGAGGTGGGTTAAACATTTAGCAGTTAAAATTATAATTATTGCTAAAAAATGATTAAAATTGACCTCTTTTAAATTTAACTTTAATACATGAAATCAAAAATATTTTTTGCGATACTTTTTTTTGTAAATTTTTCTTTACTGGCACAACAAAAAATTACGCTTGAAGAAATTTGGGGTGGAGCTTTCAGAACCAAAGGAATGACCGAATTGTCGGCTCTTAAAAACACAAATCAATACACGGTTTTAAATTTTGATTCAAATTCCAGCACCATTGATTTATACGATTTTGCAACATTAAACAAAGTTGCAACAATAATTGACACAAAAGATTTTAAGCAACTTGAGGGAATTGACAGTTATACTTTTAGCAAAGACGAAACTAAAATGCTGATTGCCAATAATACCAGTCAAATATTCCGACGATCATTTGTGGCAGATTTTTTCATTTTTGATATCGCTTCAAGATCACTCATCAAAATTGCCGATTATAAAATTCAGGAGCCTACTTTTTCACCAGACGGACAAAAAATTGCATTTGCAAAAGACAATAATTTATTTGTTTACGATATTACTTCCAAAAAAACAACTCAAATTACTGCTGATGGCAAAAAAAATACGATTATAAACGGAATCACTGACTGGGTTTATGAAGAAGAATTTGCATTTGTAAAGGCATTTGACTGGAATACAACATCTGACAAAATTGGTTTTATTCGTTTCGACGAAAGTCAGGTTCCTGAATTTTCGATGGATGTTTATGGAAAAGCGTTGTATCCAACCCAACAAGTTTTTAAATATCCAAAAGCCGGCGAAAAAAATGCAGAAGTATCTTTACTTATATATAATGTAAAAACTTTGGCTACCCAAAAGATAGATTTGAGTAAATACAACGATTTTTATATTGCCAGATTAGAATTTACCAACGATAGCAATACTTTGTCTGCACAACTTTTAAATCGCCACCAAGATAATCTGGATTTATTGTTTATTGATGCCAATTCGGGTGCGACCAAAATAATTTTGAGCGAAACAGATAAAGCTTATGTAGATGTAACCGATAATTTAACTTTCTTGAAAGACAATAGTTTTATTTGGACATCAGAAAAAGACGGTTTCAATCATATTTATCATTATGATAATACGGGGAAACTCAAAAATCAAATTACCAAAGGCAGTTGGGAAGTCACTAATTATTATGGTTTTGACGAAAAAGCAAATGTAATTTATTACCAATCTGTAGAAAACGGATCAATAAATCGCGACGTTTACAGTATTTCATTAAACGGAAAAAATAAAAAACGATTAACTACGCAAACGGGAACAAACGCAGGGACTTTTAGTCCGGATTTTAAATACTTTATCAATTCGTTTTCTAGTGCAAAAAATGCTCCAAAACATACATTACACGAAACAAAAACTGGTAAATTAATCAAAACTATTGTTTCTAATGATGCATTGGAAACTAAATTAACATCTTACAATTTACCTTCCAAAGAATTTTTTGAACTAACCACTTCAAAAGGAAATAAACTTAATGCATGGATAATTAAACCCAAAGATTTTGATGCCAACAAGAAATATCCTGTTTTTATGTACCAATATTCTGGTCCAGGTTCGCAACAAGTGAATAACGATTGGAATGGGAACGATGATTATTGGTTTATGATGCTTTCTCAACAAGGCTACATTGTGGCCTGTGTTGACGGTCGAGGAACGGGTTTTAAAGGAGCCGATTTCAAAAAATGCACACAAAAAGAATTAGGAAAATTTGAAGTAGAAGATCAGATAGATGCGGCAAAAGTAATTGGAAATTATCCGTATGTGGACAAAGCCAGAATTGGAATTTTCGGTTGGTCTTATGGTGGTTTTATGTCGTCAAACTGCCTTTTTCAAGGCTCCGATGTTTTTAAAACCGCTATTGCTGTTGCGCCAGTAACAAGCTGGAGATATTATGATAGTATCTACACTGAAAGATATATGCAAACGCCACAAGAAAATGCCAGTGGTTACGACAATAATTCGCCAATTAATCACGTAAGTAAATTAAAAGGAAATTTTCTTTTAATTCATGGAACAGCCGATGATAATGTGCATGTACAAAATACCATGAAAATGGTGGAAGCTTTAATTCAGGCCAACAAACAGTTTGACTGGGCAATTTATCCTGACAAAAATCACGGAATTTACGGCGGAAAAACCAGATTGCAATTGTACACTAAAATGACTAATTTTTTGAAAGAGAAATTGTAGAAATATGAGTTTAGTAACAATTCAAAATAAAATATATGAAGTAAATGGAATCAAAATTATGCTTGATTTTGATTTAGCTGAATTGTATGAAGTAGAAACTAGAGTTTTAAATCAGGCAATTAAACGGAATCTTGATAGTTTTCCTGATGATTTTATGTTTCGATTGACAAAAGAAGAATGGGAAGATATGTCATCACAATCTGTAACGACATCTTCATCATCACAAATTGTGATGATGGATTTACCAAAAAACCGTACAGGAAAATATTTGCCTTATGCATTTACAGAACACGGAGTTACAATGTTAGCAAGTATTCTAAAAAGCCTAAAAGCAAGAAAAATG
>ENA-OFCF01000704-OFCF01000704.1-metagenomes-genome-assembly--contig:-NODE-704-length-14198-cov-2.743831_pt1 | contig 14198 bp, 16 predicted proteins | sample MGYA00153387_OFCF01 | MGnify analysis MGYA00153387
ATCTTTTTCTGGATAAGTATAACTTTCAACATTTTTATAGGAGGTTAAAGTTCTCACTTTATTATTTTCCATAACCATTTTTATTTTACTGCTTATTTTTTTCTCAATACCAATAAATTCTTTTTTATCGTAGGCATAATAAATTACTTCAGTGTTTTTAATAATATCTACTTCCGTGAGTTTATTATCGACAAATTTACCGTAAAGATTGAGCCCTTTGGTTTGATTGTATCCTTTTCCGAGCGTGTCTACAGAAATTATAAATGCATTGTTTAACACTTTTAGCGAATCTAGCTTTTCGGTTTTATTGTCGCCAATCAGATGAATTACATCACCTGTCATCTGGTTTTCACCGTTCCACAAAACGGGATTTTTGATAAGTTTTGTTAACGCTGTTTTGGTACTAGAATGAATCGAATCACATTTTCCACTTAAATCAATTTTATAAAAACGAGCATTGTTAAAAGCTTTAATAATTCTGTTGTCGGGCTTCCCCGTTACTAACAGTCGTTTACCGTGAATATAGAGGGTATCTTTGTCAACTAAATTCATTGCCACGGCGTGTTTTGTAACAAACATCGAATCTTTTTGCTTGTAAATTTCAGCATAATGTCCTTTTACTAACCCTTTGTTTATAGAATCTGTAATTACTACATTATTTGTGGCCGAAGCAAATTCTATATTACGGTCGTAATACAAACTATCTCCTGTAATAATTCGGTCTTTGTATTTGATATAGGATTTTCGCAAAAAGTGGCCAGTGTTTTTTTTACTGTTATAGAAGCCTTTCTCGGTATAAATAAAATTGTCCTTTCCAGTAATTGTCGATGGTCCAAACAAATAGGAATGACCTGAATTGTTATAATAATCCAAATGATTCGATTTTATAACGTATTTCGGATTAGTAACGGTAACTGCGGTCAAAAACTTAAACTTTTTTTGCTTGGCATAATACCTTCCAGACTTACTTTTCAGCGTGTTTTCTTTATTAACAATCACACCTGTCGACTTGTAAAAAGCTTCCTGAGAATTACGATCAAAATTGATGGTATCGGTTTTTAAATTCATATCCGGCGAACGCAGCACCGGATTTCCGGTTGCAAATGCCTGTTTAATATTGCCACTGTATTCGGCATATTCGCTGTTCAGATACAATGTATCTCCTTGAACAATCTGAACATTTCCAAAAGCTTTTAAGTAATTTTCTTTTTTAAAGTAATAGGCTTTGTTGCAGGTAATTACTGCTCCATCGTGGGTCATTCTTACATTTCCCGAAAGCAAAAATGCTCCAGGCACCAAATCCTCATCGACATCATTAAAATCTGAATAATCAATGTTTATCGGTTTTTGGGATTGTCCGTAAAAATCATGAAAAGAAAATAAATAAAATAGCAAAAGGACGAAAAACAACGGTTTTTTCAATGTGTTTATTTTTTGCAAATTTAACTAAAATCTGCGAAGGATTAATTTTATTAAGAAATATTTATTAAGTGTCAGGATTGTAATTCAAATTTTTATATTTGTATTTTAGAAATAAAATCCAAGAAAATGAAAAATTTAATTTTATTTGCACTCTTATCGGCCGTAATAGTCGGAAACGCTCAAAACAATAACAAGCTGATGACCAAAAAAACCACTAAAAATACTATTAAAAATAAAGAAGTCGTCTATCAGGTATTTACGCGATTGTTTGGAAACAAAAACACAACCAACAAACCGTGGGGCACTATTGAAGAAAATGGTGTAGGAAAATTCAATGATTTTACAGACAAAGCATTAACCGAAATCAAAAAATTAGGCGTTACTTATGTGTGGTATACAGGAGTGCCGCATCATGCGCTGGTTCGTGATTATACCGCAATTGGAATTTCAAACGACGATCCAGACGTTGTGAAAGGCAGAGCAGGTTCGCCGTATGCCGTGAAAGATTATTACAATGTAAATCCGGATTTGGCAATAAATCCTGCAAAAAGATTAGAAGAATTTGAAAATTTAATTGCTCGAACGCACAAAAACGGCCTCAAAGTAATAATTGATATTGTTCCAAATCATATTGCTCGAAAATATGAAGGAAAATCAAATCCAAAAGGAATTAAAGATTTTGGTACAGACGATGACAAATTAAAAGAATATTCTAAAGACAATAATTTTTATTATATTCCCGGAGCAGCATTTCAGGTGCCGCAGAATGACAATTATAAACCTTTGAATGGAGAAAAAAATCCATTAATTGATAATAAATTTATAGAAAACCCCGCAAAATGGACTGGAAACGGCTCACGACAAGCCAAACCAGACAAAAATGACTGGTATGAAACGGTAAAAATAAACTATGGAATTAAACCAACTGGTGAGAAAGAATTTAGCGAACTTCCGGCTGGATTTGACAAAAAAGATTATAAGGAACATTTTGCATTTTGGAAAGACAAATCGGTGCCAAATTCATGGATAAAGTTTAGAGATATTGCTTTATACTGGATTGTAAAGGGCATAGACGGCTTTAGATATGACATGGCAGAGATGGTACCGTATGAATTTTGGAGTTATATGAATTCGGCTATAAAAATGAAAAATCCAAATGCATTTTTGCTAGCAGAAGTTTATAATCCAGCAGAATACAGAAATTATATTCGATTAGGAAAAATGGATTATTTGTATGATAAAGTGGCTTTTTATGACAAATTAAAAGAAGTTGTTCAGGGAAAATCATTGCCAGATCCGATTTCGGATATTCAAAAAAGTGTTGCTGATATTGAGCATCACATGTTGCACTTTTTGGACAATCACGACGAACAAAGACTGGCAAGTCCAGAATTTGCCGGAACACCCGAAAAAGGCAAACCGCTCATGGCAGTTTCGGCATTGATAAGCACATCGCCGACAATGATATATTTTGGACAGGAAGTGGGCGAACCAGGTAACGAGAATGCGGGTTTTGGCACACGTTCCAGAACTTCAATTTTTGATTATATCGGCGTTCCAAACCACCAGAGATGGATGAATGGAGGCAAATTTGATGGAGGACAACTGTCTAAATCCGAAAAAGCATTACGTGATTTTTATAAAAGATTATTGAACTTTACGATTAAAAGTCCTGCACTTATGGGCAATTTTCAAGAAATTCAATCCGAAAATCGTCAAAACACGGTTGGTTATGATTCAGGAATATATTCCTTTGTGAGATGGTCTAAAACTCAAAAATTAGTAATTACAACCAATTTTTCGTGGTTGACAAATAGCAGCTATGAATTAAAAATCCCAGCAGACATAATCCAGAAATGGAATTTAAAAGATGGAAATTATGCTTTAAATGACCAACTTTATGGCAAGAAAAAGATAATTTTAAAAGTTGGAAACGGAGTTGGAATTGCCAAAATTTCAATTTTGCCACTTGAAACTTTTATTCTGGAGTTGAAATAAAGACTGCAAAAGCTGACTGTTAAAAAAATAAAAAAAGTGATTTGAATTTGGGTTTCAGATTGCTTTTTTTACTTTAAGATCTGGCTCGCATGAACTTTGGTTTTCACATCGGTAATTATTTCATCAATAACTCCGTTTTCATCAATTATAAACGTGGTTCTATTGATGCCATCATATTCTTTTCCCATAAATTTTTTGCGTCCCCAAACGCCAAATGCTTCAATAACCGAGCGATCCTCATCGGCAAGCAGCGGAAACGGAAACTCAAATTTGTCTTTAAACTTTGACTGGGCTTTCTGACTGTCGGCACTAACTCCCAGAATTTCATAATTTCTGGCTTTAAATTTTTCAAAATTATCTCTTAAATCACAAGCTTCGGCGGTGCAACCCGGAGTATTGGCTTTTGGATAAAAGAAAATTACCAATTTTTTTCCTCTATAATCCATTAATTGATGCATTTTATTGTCCTGATCAAAGCCAGAGAAGTCCGGAGCCAGATCGCCTTTTTTTAATATTATCATTTTTTAAAATTTAATTTCGTTATTTGAATTTAAGCAAGTATTTTTACGTTTCAAATGTAAGAAAAAATGAACAAAAAAGAACGTATCAATTTTGTAATTAATACTTTAAAAGAAAAATACCCTACAATTCCAATTCCTCTGGATCATAAAGACCCTTATACTTTGTTAATTGCAGTTTTACTTTCTGCACAATGCACCGATGTTCGCGTCAATAAAATTACGCCCATTTTGTTTGCAAAAGCAGACAATCCGTATGATATGATAAAAATGAGTGTTGAAGAAATCAAAGCCATAATCAGACCTTGCGGACTTTCGCCGATGAAATCAAAAGGTATTTACGGACTTTCTAAAATTTTGATATCCCAATATAATGGCGAAGTGCCTCAAGATTTTAAAGCTTTGGAATCTTTGCCAGCTGTTGGTCATAAAACCGCAAGTGTTGTCATGAGTCAGGCTTTTGGATTTCCAGCTTTTCCGGTTGACACGCACATACACAGGCTGATGTACCGTTGGAATTTTACAAACGGAAAAAGTGTGCGACAAACGGAAAAAGATGCTAAAAGGATTTTTCCGGAAGCCATCTGGAACGATCTGCATCTTCAAATAATTTGGTATGGACGAGAATTTTCACCAGCAAGAGCCTGGAATTTAGATTCCGATATTATTACAAAAACCATTGGAAGAAAAACCGTCTTAAATGCTTATCAAAAAAAACTAAAAACAAAAATTTAATTTAATTTGCAAAATTCTCAAATTTCAGTTTTCCAACTTTGAGAATTGAAAAAACTTTTGAATAATTGAGTAAGAATAAAATAATTTCTTTTTTAGGAAGCAATTTTGGAGTAACAACATTTTTTTTAATGTAAATTTTTGCCATATTTTTTTTAGTTTATATGTCAACGCAAAAATTGAAACTTTATTGTTAATTAGTCAAAATTATTTGATTTTTATCAATCACCTTTCTCATATTAATAATGGCATATCTCATTCTGCCTAAAGCAGTGTTGATACTAACGCCTGTAATTTCTGAAATTTCTTTAAAACTTAAGTCTTGATAAATTCTCATTCTCAAAACTTCTATCTGATCTTCAGGAAGTTTATGAATTATTTTGTGTATATCTTCTTCGATCTGAGACGTAATTAATCTGCTTTCAATTGTCGGAACACCATCAGACATAAAAGAAAAAATAGAAAATTCCTCTGTTTCCCGAGACATAGGCATTCTTTTGGTTTTTCTAAAATGATCAATTATCAAATTGTGTGCGATTCTTAAAACCCATGGCAAAAACTTTCCCTCTTCATTATAAGAATTGGATTTCAGAGTTTTAATGACTTTAATAAATGTATCCTGAAAAATATCATCACAAACATCTCTGTCTGACAGTTTTGAATAAATAAATCCGTAAATTTTAGACTGGTGTCTCTTTATCAAAATCGACAAAGCATTTTCGTTTCCTGAAATATAATTTTTAACCAACAAAGCGTCCGGAGTTTGAGCAATAGCCATAAAATACTTTTTTTAATAAAAATTAAAATGAGAACTTTTCTCTAAAAAAGTAAATTTATTGTATAGGCTTTGTTATTTTGTTGTTAAAATAATTTCCCAAATATTATATTTATTTTTTTAAAAAACCAAATATTATATCAAAATTTAACATTTAATGCACACAAATTTTTTATTTTTTAAGCAAATTTTAAAAGAATTATAAATTTACAGCTAAAAAATCGGCAATAAAGACATAAAATTATTCACATCATTTAAAAAAAATGTTTACTTTTATGGCATTAAAAAATCATAAATATGAAATGGATTGGAAGACGAAAGAGTGATAATGTTGAAGACCGACGAGGAATGTCTTCTGGCGGAAAAGCAATTGCTGGAGGTGGAATTATAGGTATTATAATTTTGTTATTGAATCTTTTTGGTGGCGAAAATATCCAAATGTTAAGTCCAGTTTTAGAGCAATTCAATCAACAACAAACAAAAAATTATGAATCGCGACCTTTAACTGAATCTGAAAAGCAGGAAGCGGCTTTTATAAAAACGCTTATAGCTGATAATGAGGATGCTTGGACAAAAATTTTTGAAGAAAACGGACAAACATTTGAAGCTGCAAAGTTAGTTTTGTTTAGCGGTCAAGTTCAAACTGCCTGTGGTGGAGCGAGTTCGGCATCAGGTCCGTTTTATTGTCCGGGCGATAAAAAAATCTATATAGATATGTCGTTTTTTGAAGAATTGAGAACAAAATTTGGTGCAGAAGGTGGCGATTTTGCTGTGGCTTATGTAGTTGCACACGAATACGGACATCACATTCAAACCATTTTGGGCACTTCTGATAAAGTAAGGCAACTTCAAGCTACAAAATCTGAAGTTGAAAGCAACAAACTTTCGGTTTCACTAGAGCTTCAAGCCGATTTTTATGCTGGACTTTGGACACATTATGCTGAAAAAGCTTTACCAATGTTGCAACCAGGTGATATTCAGGAAGCTTTAAGTGCAGCAAATGCAGTTGGTGACGATGCAATTCAAAAAAAGTTGCAAGGTCAAGTTGTTCCGGATTCATTTACGCATGGAACATCAGAACAAAGAATGTATTGGTTTAAAAAAGGTTTTGAAACTGGAAATATTAGCCTGAGCGACACTTTTTCGGCAATGAATTAATTATAAATCAACTCTAAATATTTAATTTGATATGCAAATCGCACAAAGTTTACTGCAAATAAAAGCTTCAATTCCAGAAAATATTACGTTAGTAGCGGTTTCAAAAACCAAACCAGTATCAGATTTGATGGAAGCTTATAATGTTGGTCAGCGCATTTTTGGAGAAAACAAAATTCAGGAGATGACCGAAAAATGGCTAACCATGCCAAAAGACATTGAATGGCACATGATTGGACACGTTCAGACCAATAAAGTAAAATTTATGAGCGAATATGTGTCGTTAATTCACGGTGTTGAAAGTCTTAAACTATTAAAAGAAATAAACAAACAGGCCAAAAATCACAATCGGATTATAGATTGTTTACTTCAGATTCATATTGCCGAAGAGGAAACAAAATTCGGATTAAATGAAGCAGAATTAAACGAAATCATCAGTAATATTTTGAATCATGAAAATGAATTGAAAAACATAAACGTTACCGGACTGATGGGAATGGCAACTTTTACAGACAATCAATCCCAAATTGAGAAAGAATTTCAAAATTTAAAAAGAATTTTTGATGATAACCAAAACCATAAAACAGACAACTTAAATCTAAAAATTTTATCTATCGGAATGTCGGGAGATTATCAATTGGCAATCGAATGCGGCAGTACAATGATTAGAGTTGGGAGCAGTATATTTGGGAAAAGATGAAAATGATATTTTTAAAGAAAAAGTTTTCAATTTTGACGACAGATTAGCTGATTTTGACAGTGATTGTGTTTTCTACAAGGAATTTAAACAACTCTTTTGAAAATAAATATTATAGAAATCAAATAATTAAAACTTCGGGAAAATCATCCATAAAATATGGCGAAACAAGTTGCCGTTACCGCTGAAAACACTGAATTCAAATTATCATTGCTCGTTAAAGAATTGAAAGCATCAAGAAATTCATTAAAAACAGCAAACTAAATTAAAGCGGGAAATAAAATGTTAGAAATTTACTTTTTAGAGAAGTTGGAAAATTGACAGCAATTTCTTCAAAAATGATTATTAATAAAAAAAATAATCTACAAACATTAACTCAAGTTGATTTTTGAAGCTGACTTTTGATATTGAAAAAATAGCATGTACGCAATACTAGACATAGAAACCACCGGCGGAAAATTCAACGAAGAAGGAATTACCGAAATCGCAATTTATAAGTTCGACGGACACGAAATTGTAGATCAATTTATAAGTTTGGTAAATCCCGAAATTCCGATTCAAGCATTTGTCGTAAAACTTACCGGCATCAATAATGACATGCTAAAATTGGCGCCAAAATTCTTTGAAGTTGCAAAACGCATTATCGAAATCACACAAGATTGTATCATTGTTGCCCACAATGCAAGTTTCGATTACAGAATTTTAAAAACCGAATTTCGACGTTTGGGATATGATTTTAACACAAAAACACTCTGCACGGTTGAACTTGCAAAAATACTTTTGCCAGAACAACCCTCGCATAGTCTCGGAAAATTAGTGCGGGCACTCGGGATTCCAATGGCAGACAGACACAGAGCAAGTGGCGATGCATTGGCGACCGTAAAATTGTTCAAACTGCTGCTTGAAAAAGATCTTGAAAAAACAATCATTACCGAACAAATAAAATCTGAAATTTCAAAGGGAATTGTTCCAAAATTGCAAGACCTAATGGAATCATTACCAACACAAACAGGTGTTTATTACATTCACAACTTAAATGGAAAATTAATTTATATTGGAAAAAGCAAAAACATCAAAAAACGAATTAACCAGCATTTTATTGGAATTACCAACAAATGTAAAAAAATTCAAAACGAGGTTTATACTGTTACTTATGCCGAAACTGGCTCTGAATTAATAGCGTTATTAAAAGAATCTGAAGAAATAAAAATAAACAAACCTATATTAAATAGAGCGCAAAGAAAAACACTATTTAATATTGCACTTTATGTTGAAAAAGACGAAAACGGCTACTTGAACCTGAAATTAGAAAAAGCAGACGGTCGAAAAAAAGACATCACCTCGTTTTCATCGCCACAAGAGGCCAAAAACGCCATGTTCAGAATTACATCACATTACAAATTGTGTCAGAAATTTACGGGATTGTATCAAACAAAAACCGAATGTTTTCAGCACAAAATAAATGAATGCGACGGAGCCTGCACAGGAAAAATTTCGCCAGAAATTTATAATGCTCGTGTTCAGGAGTTTATAACAAAAAATAGTTTTGAAAATCAAAACATGATCATTATCGACAAAGGCCGTACTATCAGCGAAAAAAGTGCGATTTTAATCGAAAATGGCATTTATAAAGGTTATGCATTTTATGATTTAAACTACCAAATTCACAGACCAGAAATCCTTAAAAATATATTAATTCCGATGCAAAATAACCGGGATGTAAAAAATATAATTCAGGGTTATGTAAGAAAATTAAAATATTTAAAAATAATAAATTTCTGATTAGGAAAGTAACTGCAGGCAGGCAAGCCGGTTTCCAACGATGTATTTCAGGCTTTTTGCATTTTCTTTTGTGAACCCATAATAGAGTTTCCGCTGGTCTTTTTTTTGTGTAACAAAATTGGAAATTTTTGTAAAAAGGATTTTCATTTTTATTCGGGCTTCAAATAAATAATTAATAAAACCTTGAAACAAAATCATCTTATAGTTATTGTTGGCTCAACGGCAATCGGAAAAACTGCCTTGAGCATCAAACTGGCACAACATTTTAATTGCGAAATAGTGTCGTGCGACAGCCGCCAATTTTTCAAAGAATTAACAATCGGAACTGCAGTGCCATCAATTTTAGAATTATCCCAAGCCCAACATCACTTTATACAGAACAAAAGTATTTACGACAATTATACCGTTGGTGATTTTGAAAAAGAAGCTATTTTAAAACTTGAAACACTTTTTAAAACGAATGATTATGCAATATTAGTGGGAGGATCAGGACTTTATGTAGACGCCATTCTTAAAGGATTCGACACATTTCCAGCAATTGACATTTCAGTCAGACTCGAAATACAATCCAATTTTGAAATAAATGGAATTGCATTTTTACAAAAAAAACTATTGGAATTAGATCCGGAATATTACTCAAAACTGACAATTGAAAATGCTCAAACGCTTCAAAATCCGCAGCGCATGATGCGATTTTTAGAAGTTTGCATCGGAACCGGAAAGCCGTATTCTGATTTCTTGAACAAAGAAAAAAAACAGAGAAACTTCACCCCTGTTATCATCGGATTGGAAGCTGACAGAAAAATAATGTACGAGCGAATCAACCAACGGGTAGATTTGATGGTTGCCGGTGGTTTGCTTTTTGAAGCTGAAAAATTAATAAAATTTAAAAATTTAAATGCATTGCAAACAGTTGGTTACAGAGAATTATTTCAATATTTTGATAATGAAATTTCATTAGAATTTGCCATAGAATTAATTAAACAAAACACACGTAGATTTTCAAAAAGACAATTAACATGGTTTAAAAAGCTAGATGGCGTAATGTGGTTTGATCATAAAACAGTTTTAAATGATATCTTACGATACATTCAGGACAAATTAGACCATAAATAATATTAGTAAAATCATTGTTAAATTAGTAAAAAAAACTAATAAAGCAGCTTCAATTAAATTACCTTTGTACTCTAATTTTAAATAAAATAAAAATGTCTTTAGTAGGAAAAAAATTCCCAAGTATAGCTGTAGACGCCATGTCAGAAATGGGCGATAATTTGAAAATTAATATTTTTGAAGAAGCAACAAAAAATAACAAAAAAGTATTATTATTCTGGTATCCAAAAGATTTTACTTTTGTATGTCCAACAGAACTTCATGCTTTTCAGGCTGCCCTGCCCGAATTCGAAAAGAGAAATACTTTGGTTTTTGGTGCATCGTGTGATACAAATGAGGTGCATTTTGCGTGGCTGAATACTGCAAAAAATAATGGTGGAATTGAAGGCGTAACCTATCCAATTTTAGCAGATACCAATAGAAATTTGTCTAATATTCTGGGTATTTTAGACATTGAATCAACAACTTACAGCGAAGAAACAGACTCTGTAATGATTGAAGGTTCAAATGTAACATACCGTGCAACTTATTTGATTGACGAAGATGGAAAGATTTTTCATGAAAGTGTTAATGACATGCCTTTAGGCCGAAATGTAAACGAATATTTAAGAATGGTGGACGCATATACGCACATTCAGACTAAAGGTGAGGTTTGTCCAGCGAACTGGGAAGCCGGAAAAGACGCCATGACAGCCGACAGAAATAGTACTGCTAATTATTTAGGAAGTCACTAAATTACAAAAATAACCTACAAATTTAAAAATATGTTAGTCGAACTCAACGAAGATACTTTAGAAAATATTGTTCAAACTAATCAAAAAGTGGTAGTTTTATTTTCGGCCTCATGGTGCGGAAATTGCCGAGTAATGAAACCAAAGTTCAAAAAATTGGCAACGGAAAATGAAAATATTACGTTTGTAATTATTGATGCTGAACTGAATCCCATATCTCGAAAAATGGCAAGCGTAAGCAATTTGCCAACATTCGCTACATTTGTTAACGGAAAACTTCTGAATGAAACCCAAACCAACAAAGCAGAAGTTTTAGCTGAATTGGTGAATGAAATTGTATAACATAACAAAATAAAAAAGTAAATTTTTTAGTTTTATAATCGGCACTATTTATTCGAAATAAGACCTATTGAAAGGCATCAGGAATGCACTAAGAGATCTCATTTTTAAAGAATTATTATTGCTTTTAAAACTAAAAAATGTACTTTTTTTTTGTGAAAAATAACAAAACATGAAATTACCTGTAATTAAACATTTAACTCAATTTATAGAAGATAATGACCAGGATTATATTATCGAGACTATTGAAGTTTTAGAAAGTTTGCTGGAAATTACCAGTCTTAAAGATGACGAGATTGATGTTTTAGGCGAATTGCTGTCAAATATGTCTGGTGCATTGGAGGTACATAAATTGATTAAAGAAGGAATGGACAAAAAAGCTGCACTAAATGCATTTATGCAACGCGTTTTGGGGTCAATTGATAAGTGATAAATTTTTATTTTGTATAAAGTAGCTTTCTGAAAACAAATAAATTCATCATCAGAGTCAAAATATTAGCATATAAATAAGCCTGAAGTGCACCGAAATAAGAAAATTGTCTGACTAGAAAATAAGTTATTATGAGATAAGTCAAATTATAAATTATTTCTAGAAAAAAATACTGTTTTATCATTGTTTTTACAACAATTTGATACCCGAATGCAAGCGTTATCATTCTGACAAAATCGCCTGACAATTGCCAAATTAGCACTTCATTTATACCATCAAATTCATCGGTAAATGCTAATGCTACAATCATTCTTCTTGTAAAGAAAACAAAGCATAAAACAATAAAAACAAAAGGAATAAAAAATTTAAAATAGAATTTCAACTCGTTTTTAAACTCAATATCTGTTGTTAGTCTGGCTAATTTTGGAAGGTAATATAATGATAGTCCTGAACCAAAAACAACCATATAGAAGTTAGAAAATTTAGTAACACCATCCCAAATTCCGGCATCGTTTACAGAATGGTTTGCAACAATTAAATTGCGAATTGTGATTAAAGTTAAAGGAACAATAATAGCACTAAGCAGTGCCATAGAGGAAAACTTTAGTATAATTTGATAGTATTTTTTTGAAATAATTTTTTGTAAATCAAACCTAAAATAGTCATCATCATTGCAAACAAATAAAAATGTAGCAATTGCCAAAATAAATTCGCTCACGGCAATCGACAATAAAGCACCCTCAATATTGTGATAATAAATTAGATATACAGACACCAGAAAAACAAAAAAATTACCAGTAATCTGTATATAAATTATTTTTTTAAATTGTTCTAATCCATTATAAATAGCCAGCCAAAAAGCATTTAGAACCATAAATGGAATTAAAATTCCAAAACATTTAATATAATTTCCGTATTGAAGAGAAAAAAAAAGCAATTGAGAAATCGAGCTCGAAAAAACCACAATAATTGTGCTTAAAAATACAGAAACACTTAAAAATATCCAAAAGAAAGTAGAATAAATAACTGACAACTCTTTTTTGTCGTCTTTATTTTCGATATAAAGTTTTACAAGAGAATTGTTGATTCCTAAAGTCGAAGTTAACTTTACCATAGCGGAAAAATTCCTAAAACTTCCCAAAAATGCCATTCCCTGAGGTCCTAAAATAACCGAAACAATTTTTGTGGAGATAACACCAAATACAAAACTAACAAATACCGAGATTGCATTCAATGAAAAAACTTTGAAAAATGCGTTTTGTTTGAATATTTTTAACATTTATAAATATCTGATTATTTTTGCAGGATTACCGGCGGCTACAACGTTGTCCGGAATGTCTTTCGTTACAACAGAGGAATTGCCAATAACCGAATTTTCGCCAATAATAACACCTTTTAAGACTGTTACGTTAGAACCCAAGAAGACATTATTTTTTATTATAATGCTCCTTGCTTTTGGATTTGGGTTGTTTCTATTACCAGGATCCAAATCGTGGGCGTCGCTATCTAAAAAAGAACAATTTGTGCCTATTATAACATCATCACCTATTGCAATTTTGGAAAATGCAACAATTGAAAAGCAGTTATTAATGGCTACATTGTTACCAATTTCTATTGAACTATCTGAATTTCTTACCTCAAAATAACCATAATTACAAAAATAACCCGAAGAATTAATTACGCCAATTTGTACATTTTGTCCAAAACTAATTTTGCCAATTCCATTTAACAAAATTGGACTGTAAATTTTTGGCCGTCCAGTAACATTCTTGCAGGTTGAAAGAAGCTGGTATTTCTTTATCCTTGCAGTTACAAAACAAAAATGCTTTATGTTGGTTAAAATTCCCATAAAAAATAATTTAAAATTGCTTCAGAAGTTCAAAGTTTTTGGTTTCAATTCTAACATAATTTTGAACGGTTGCCACAGCGCCAAAACTTTCTTTCCAATAGGTTAACCCTTCGTTTAACTGCAGTCCGTTATTTTCAGACGAACAACCAAAACTTATCGTTTTTTTGCTTTTGTATTTTTTTATAATCCAATCAAACAAATGGTCTAAAGCAGGAATTTTATTTCTGTCTTCGGTTCCGGAACTATATTGAAAATGAACTACATTTTCCATCAAAAAAAGCACAACACCTGCTTTTAAAACGCCGTTATAATAAGCATTAAAAAGCACAATTTGATTAGGAAAAAGCAACGCTAAATTCGTAATTTCTTCGAGTGAATGAACTGGTTTGGCCTGAAACCGTTTTTCGAGATTTGGCGTTAAAATTAGATTCCAAAAAGATGTAAAATCTTTTTCTTCGTGAACTGCAATGTCATTGTTAGACACTGCGCACAAAGCTCTGCTCCTATTTCTGTTAGATTTATAATTCAAATTATCCTCCAAAACCAGATAGGTATCACATCTGTAAACAACCGCTTTTGTTAAAAATAAAATATAATCAATTTCATCTGAAAGCGATAGATTGTAAATTTTAGGCATTATTTTTAGATTTAAAAAAT
>ENA-OFCF01000705-OFCF01000705.1-metagenomes-genome-assembly--contig:-NODE-705-length-14197-cov-8.917268_pt1 | contig 14197 bp, 14 predicted proteins | sample MGYA00153387_OFCF01 | MGnify analysis MGYA00153387
GTTCTGTTGCGGTGTTTCCCTGGGAGATGTTTTTTGCGTGCCTTGCCATGCACCCAAAAATACACAATTCCGGATGAATTTCAAGCTAAGATGACAGTATTGGGCGGCCCGCCCGTTGTGAAATCGCTTGTCAAATTTCTCCTCCAAAACACCATCATCGTGGGATCATAGTGATCCTAAAGCGATCATAGCGGTCGTCTGGGCGGAATAACCAGCCAGGCTGGCGGTCTATCACATCGTAATCAGTGAGCATAAACTCCGATAAGAACTGGTTGCTATTTGGTTCATACACCTGCTTGCCAGTGTAATGTCCACTAATACGATATTCATAGTTGTGATCGAAAGCGTATCGCTGACCAGCGGCACCGTTTTCAGACATTCGGTCTGGCGTATGTTTTCTGTCCTCGCGCATGATCACTAGTTTCGCCCGACTCCATGGCTGCCTTGGCTGACGTAGGTATCCCCAGAAGCGGGTTTTTTCGATAAAGTATCTCCTGCCGTAATAAAAGCTTCCGGTCGGCTCAGCTGCGATTTTCGCGTTGCGTTCCTCTAGAGTCGGCCCGCCCAGATTACCGGATCCCATGGTGGATGATCCACACTGCGACAACATCATGGAAAAACATGTCAGCAGCAGGATTTTGCAAGTGATTTTCAGCATGTGAATAGACTAAATCACACATCGGCAATCCGGCAAGCTCGGAGACTTAGGACTTTTAAGTTCATTGAAAAGTCGAGTCAAACGCCGTAGCAGATAGAACCCAGTCCTCAGCCAACACCTGGCTGATTTCAACTTGTTTAGATTCCGCATTCGCGTTCCGCGTGATTTCCAGAGTTGCCCTAGCTGGCACTTTCATGGTGTTGACGGCCGCTGAGTTTTTGATAATGCGAATCATGGCCCTATCCTGGGCAGAGTTTTTTACGCAATATCCAAGCAGCGATTTATCGCTATCCGGTGAAACCAGTTTGTAGCAGGTCCACTTGGAATCATCGATGAAAGCGCCATTGTAATATTTGTCCTTACCGATGAATACACGCACGGTTCCGCTTTCATGTTTGCCTTCACTCATTTCACCAAAGGGCGGTTTGGAGATCCTTGCGAAGGCTTCAAAATCAATCTGCCAATCACCTTTTTCATTTGGTGTGAGTAAAGCGATGCGATTTTTAATCCTGCGTTCACTATGTTCTTGGACCACCATTCCATCGACGAGCAGGCCATTTCGATCCACACTGCTGAGCCATGAGTATCCTGTGATCGGCCCATCCAGTTTTGCCATTCCTTCGAGGAAGGAGACTACGGATTCTGGCGAGTGGGAACCGAGTCGAAAATATTTGATTACAGACGTCTGATCGCGCGCCAAAATCGCCTGTTTGACTAACATCAGAGCTGCACTTTCGGACGGAGATTCAAATTTAAAGTTTGCTGGCGCAGCGCGTTGGACACCCTCGGATTTGACCTCGGTTTCCGCCTCCACATTATGCCTTGAGGATTGTAACCGTAAAAACAGGGTGATTGCGATGACGCAGAGTGAAAGTAAACCAAACAATACAGACCACGCTAGAGCAACTTTTTTGCGGGCCAGCCTAGAACGACGATTGCCAAAACTCTCCTGTTTTTTTTGCTTTCCGCAGGAACTTTTGGGGAGTCCTGTTCCGGGTATTCGCGAAACTCTTCCGATAGATGGGGCGTCACCTTCTGTGCGATGATATTTCTGAGTTTGTACGGATCGCTGAATGTCGTTGGGCTTCAATGTCCGCAAAGCCCTATCCGAAATCAGACGGCACTGCAAGGGAACATCTCAGATCGTGCATTCCCAGCTTGGCAGCGGATCAAAAAAAAATCAGGATTTCGTCATGCCACGAATCCTCATCACGATGGGAGACCCTGCCGGAATCGGCCCGGAGGTCATCGACAAAGCCTTGGCCTCGAACCAAATTCCCGATGGCTTCGACTATCAGATTGTCGGAGACCGCAGCGCAGGCACGCCGGGCAAACCAGATGCTCGTTCAGCCACAGCAGCACTGGCCGCGCTAAATCAAGCGGTGGAGGAAATGAAACAAGGCAGCGCCAACGCGGTGGTCACCGGTCCAGTTTGCAAAGAAGCCCTGCAGTCGGTGGGTTTTTCGTTTCCCGGACAAACCGAGTTTTTTGCAGATGCTTTCGATGTCGATGATTTCGGTATGATGCTTACCGGCGATTCATTGACCGTGAGTCTAGCAACCATCCATGAGGCATTGACCGATGTTCCGGGGCTGCTTACAACGCGAATGATTCACCGCATCGGGATGCTCACGGCAGCATTTCTCAAGCGCCGGGGCATTTCTCAACCGCGCATCGCGGTAGCCGGCCTCAACCCACATGCAGGTGAAAACGGTGCGTTTGGCAACGAGGAAAGCCGTATCATCGAGCCCGCAATACGGAGCTTGAACGCTACGGGTGAAGCGATTTTCACCGGTCCAGCGATTCCAGACTCGGTGTTTCGTGAGGCGGTGCTCGGGCACTTCGATGCGGTGGTGGCTATGTATCATGATCAAGGGTTGATTCCACTCAAGCTGGTAGATTTCGACAACGCGGTGAACGTCACTCTCGGACTGCCAATGCCGCGCACCAGCCCAGACCACGGCACGGCTTTCGGCATCGCCGGAAAAAATTTGGCCAATCCCGCATCGATGATTTCTGCGATTCGACTCGCCTGCGAGCTTACCGGGCATCGTTGATTTCACGGTGAAAGGCTCATTTCGTGATTTGCAAATCTCTGCCGAGACACCAAGACTCTCCGCATGGCCGAACGCGATGACCTGAAGAATCTTTCCCTGCTAGGGAAACCCGACACCCGCCTGCCCGCATCTCCAGAAGAGGCGACGCTGGAGGTTTTCCCAAATCAACGGCCGGGTCGGCGATATTGGATCACCCTGAATTGCCCGGAATTTTCCTCGTTGTGCCCGGTGACTGGCCAGCCGGACAGCGCAAAAATCGTGATCCGCTACGTGCCGGGCGAGACTTGTGTGGAAACCAAAAGCCTCAAGTTTTATCTCGCCTCGTTTCGCAATCAACCGGCTTTCAACGAAGAAATCGTCAACCGCATCCTCGATGATCTCGTGCGCATCATGAAACCGCTAGAGTTGATTGTTAGAGGAGAATTTGCCCCGCGCGGCGGGATTCAATTGACCACGGAAGCCACTTTTCCCGAGTCCGCCTCAGGATCGCCATGAAAGTCTGCGTGCTTCTGAGCGGCGGGATGGATTCGGTGACGGTCTTATATGAAGCGCTGCGCACTCATGAGGTGGTGGCCTGTCTATCATTCGACTACGGAGCAAAACACAACGCGCGAGAAATTCCATTCGCACAACTTCACGCCGCTCGGAATTGCATCGTGCATCACACGGTTTCGCTAGATTTTATCGACCAGCTTTTCAAATCCGATCTACTAAAATCCGGCGGCCTCATTCCGGACGGCCATTACGCCGAAGCCTCAATGAAACAAACCGTGGTGCCATTTCGCAACGGCATCATGCTCGCCATCGCCGCAGGCTACGCGGAAAGCATTGATGCAGAGGCCATAATCATCGCCGCTCACTCGGGAGATCATGCAATCTATCCGGATTGTCGCGAGCCATTCATGCAGGCAATGGCAGATTCGATAGATCATGGCACTTACGCCAATATCAAGCTGTTGCGACCGTTCATCACGTTAGACAAAGCTGGCATCGCCCATCACGGGTTTGAGCTAGGTCTTGATTTTGCTGAAACGTGGTCCTGTTATAAAGGTGAGGAAATCCACTGCGGCACATGCGGCACTTGCGTCGAACGCCGCGAAGCCTTCCTGCTCGCCGGGTTGACCGATCCGACGATCTATGCCCAGACTCCCGTCCTGCCAATGCTAGACTCTCACCTTTGAATTCTGCCTTTCCGCACTATGTATCGAATTTGTAAATCCATTGAAATCGAGAACGGCCACATGCTCTCGAAGCATCCCGACAAGTGCCGTTTCCCACACGGCCACACTCGAAAAGTCGAGTTTGTGATCGAGGCAGAAGAACTGGATGACAACGAAATGGTCTGCGATTTTAAAATCATCAAACAAGTCATCGGTGACTGGTTAGACGAATTCGACCACGCCTTGTGCATGAACACTGCAGACGCAGCCTATCAGGAATTCAAGGCGCGCTATGGCGACCGCGTGATCGGTTTTGAAAATCAAGACCCCACCACGGAATTGTTAGCTCGCACAATCTTCGACCACACCGCCAAATCCCTAGCAGACTACGCCTCTGGCACCGTAAAATCCTATCCGCTCAACTCCGGCGTGCGGCTGGCCCGCGTGCGGGTCTGGGAAACCTCATCTTCATGGGCGGAATACGAGCCCTCACACTGAATCCTTATGCAATCGAATCAGCCATCGTTACCAGACATCCAGGCCACTCCAGACACTCGCGGCATCGCCATTGATCAGGTCGGCGTTTCCGATCTCCGCTATCCGATCCACGTGACCGATGCCGAGGGCAATCCATTTCCGACGGTGGCTGTTATTTCCATGTCGGTGCACTTGCCCCATCACTTCAAAGGCACTCACATGAGCCGATTTCTGGAAGTCCTCAGCAAACATGAAGGCGAAGTAACATCGCGCACTCTGCCTGATATTTTGCACGACTTAAAACAACAACTCAAAGCCGAGCAGGCGCACATCGAGGTGGCTTTCACCTACTTTGTTACCAAAAAAGCACCTGTCTCTGGTGCTGCTGCGAAAGTCGGTTGTGATTGTGTATTTATCGGCTCATCGAATGGCATCAAGGATGATCTAATTCTGCGCGTCACCGTACCAGTTACCACGCTCTGTCCTTGCAGCAAGGAAATCAGTGACTACGGCGCACACAACCAACGCGGCTACATCACGCTGGAAGTCCGACCGAAAAGCAAAGGCCGCAGTTGTGAATTAATCCTGATAGAAGACCTAATCGAAGTCGCTGAAAAATCTGGATCGGCACCCGTTTACGCCCTACTCAAACGACCCGACGAACGCCACGTGACGATGCAAGCCTACGACAATCCGGTGTTCGTCGAAGACGTGGTGCGCAATGCCGCCGCTCTTCTATCCGCCGATCCCAGAGTGGCTTCATTTACGGTCAAAGCCGTCAATCACGAAAGCATCCACGATCACAATGCCTTCGCCGTGATTTCCGGAAATGCAGCGGAACATGTCTGATAGATCTGTTGTGTCTAAGATTATTCCAACAGAAGTTCTGATAAACGCCTATTCACAAGGCGTGTTTCCAATGGCGCACGACGGGGAAATTCAATGGTTTTCCCCAGAAAAACGCGGTCTCATTCCGCTCGATGGAAAATTCCATATTCCTCACGGCCTCAAACGTACGATCAAACGCAAACCGTTTGAAATCCGCTGGGACACTGCATTTCGCGATGTCATGTTCGCTTGCGCCGAGCGCGAGGAAACTTGGATCGACGCAGTCATACTCGAAAGTTATTGCGCACTAAACGCCGCAGGATTCGCGCGTTCTGTCGAGTGCTGGGATGAGGATGGCCTTCAGGGCGGACTCTATGGAGTGGAGTTGTCCGGCGTCTTTTTCGGCGAGAGCATGTTTTCCCGCAAAACGGATGCTTCAAAAATTGCGCTGGTTGCGCTGGTGGAAAACCTGCGTGATCGAGAATTTCGATTGTTAGACACACAATGGATGACTCCGCACCTGCGCCAATTCGGCGGCTACGAACTCACTCGCCGTCAATACCACGCAGCACTAACAAAAGCCCTGAAGTCTTGCCGCTAAGCGAACTCTCAATGTTGCACGCGATAATGCTCTGCCATGACATCGCGGCCGAAGTCACCCTCAAAATCGCGCCACGATGTGTGAATGTGATTCGCGTGATTCTGAGTATTCGCAGCTTCCATTAGAAATGTGGGCCCCTGAATGCGATAATACCAAGCATCACCCGGTTGAGTTCCTCCGGCCCAGCCAAAACGGATCTTGCTGATGTCGGCAGCAATGATTTTTTTCATGTCCATTTCTGCCAGATCTTTGCGATGGCGACACGTGTAGGCAGATACTAAATCAAACAATGCCTTCTTTTGCGTGGCGGTCATCTCACTGGCTAGAATTCCCACTGGCTCGAGTGCCACGGCTTTTCTTTTTTCACCTGATAGAATCTCAGCCGGTGCTTTATCACTGAATACCACTTCCTTCTTGCCGTCCTGCAACAACACACTAACCAGCGCGTGAGCGAGTTCATCTTCGTCCTTCAACACGCGCAATCCCTTGAACTCCCCTTCCCTCACTTCGGCGGGATTCGCGCCGAAAAAAGATGGTGTAACGGAAACTTTATCGCCTCCGATCACAGTGTAGTTCAGCGAAACGTGATGCCCCTCAAACTTCCAACCCCATGCCTTTGTGTCACCTGGTTTCCCGAAAATAGATAGATAGTATTTTCCAGCATCGCGGTATTCAGCATTATTTTCTAAAGATGCTAGAACTCCTTCAAGTGTGATGATTTGCGTGGCTTTGAGCCGACCTTTATCGCTCAGCGCGGATTCTAGCAACTTCATCGCTGCACCGCGCTGAGATTCATTCATCCCCTTCAGTGGCAATCCTGTGCGATGCTGCGGTGTGTAACGGAAGTTCTCGCGATCATCGTCCTCAAACTGAAGCAATGCCTTTGCACGCCCGCTGTCATCAAGCGATGCGAGAAAATCCTCAGCTGCAGATTTCATCACAGTAACCGATGAGAAATCTTGCGCCGTCAATGGAAGTGACAATAGCAGCGCGAGCAGTGAGGCTTTCATAATCTTATCATTATGCATGATGCAGCAAAATCGAGTTCGCAGCAAAGTGGCTAGATATAATATCCGCTACAATCACCATCGGATTACCCGGATGAACATAGCCGTCTTTGAGCAAATGCTTCGTGACATTCTGGATAGTCTCTTCGATGTTAGATGAAAACGGCAGTTTAATGGCACGCACTCCACGTGTAAGCGAAAGCTTGCGGCAGACATTTTCTTTCGGCGAGATCGCATATAAGTCAGGCGTGCGCGGACGCAACATGCCGATCTGATTGGCGAGAATGCCGCGATGCGTTAGCACCACAAGACGTGCATTGGGAAGTGAATCTGCAAGCATCACTGCGGCACGCGCAGTTTTCTGCCGCTCGTCACGCAACAACACATTCTGACCAAAACCCAGACCGCCAGCCCGCTCGATTCGCGTAGAAATTCTAACCAAAGCATCAACGCACCGCACCGGGTAACGTCCCACTGAAGTTTCTCCAGAAAGCATCAACGAATCCGCCTCTTCGTAGGAAGCATTCATCACATCGGTCACTTCTGCACGAGTCGGAGTGGGATTGGTGATCATCGATTCTAGCAACTGAGTTGCCACAATCACGCGGGTAGCGAGTTCGTGACAACGCCTAACGATCCGGCGCTGCAAGAGCGGCAGTTCTTCGAACTCAACTTCGGTGCCGAGATCACCACGCGCGATCATGATAACGTCAGACTCATTGATGATGGCATCGAGATTTTTCACCGCTTCTTGATCCTCGATTTTGGCAACGATCTGAGCATCTCCTTCCAGTGCCGTCATCGCATCGCGAAGTTCCCTGACGTGGGCCGCATCCCTGACAAACGAACCTGCAATAAAATCCGCGCCGCATTCCACGGCAAGGGCGAGATCCTGATGGTCTTTTTCAGTTAGCGCAGGAAGGTTGAGGCGCACACCCGGCAGATTGATGTGGCGCCGCGATCCCATCGTGCCCGGTGTTTTCACAGTGCAAAGAATGCGATCCGCTTCCACCACATCAATGAGCATGAACAAAACTCCATTGTCCACGACAAGGGTGTTGCCCACCGAAACATCACCCATTAGACCATCATAATTCACTGTAGTGGATTTTCCGATTGTGGCTGTTGCACCCTCTTTGCGGAATTCTACCTGATCGCCTTCGACCAAAGTCAACGGTTGTGCGAGGTCGCCAGTGCGGATAGATGGGCCAGTGAGATCGAATAATATGCCGATGTGTTCCTTGCGCTTCTCGGATAGACGACGGATGATTTTCACCATGGCAGATGCCCATTCGTGTTTGGCATGACTCATATTGAGGCGAAACACATTCGTGCCGGCGTCGATCAAGCTGGCAATGATTTCCTCGGATTCGGTAGCGGGACCGAGCGTGCAGATGATTTTTGTTTTACGTGACATGTTGAAGGAAGATAATGGAAACAACTGGAACGTTAAGTCCTAGTCGCGCTGAAAGAACCATCCTCCCGCTCAGCTGACAAGCCACAATGCCTCCAACTCTCCGCATTTCTTCCAAAAATGAATCCGATGAGTTTTATTTCCCTTCGACTTAAATTAACACTGACTGCGGTAACTTTTTCATAACTCCACTACGATGATCTCATGGATGGCGACCTGCGGGACTTTGAGCAAAATTTTACCATCGCGATAATTATAATCCAGCGGCGTGCCAGCGGGAGCAAGCGTGACCTTTGATGGACGCGAAGCGTGACGGATAGAGACACTCAGAGAACCGATGGGCGAGATGCTGTCAATAAAAAGCTCCTTACGGTGAGGCCCACCGGTGTTGACAAGATTCACCAGCAGTTTGCCGTGATTGCGAGTAACGCTAACATCTACATCATGAGAGCCTTCTATCGTGACGATTGGATCGGCGAATAATATTTTTGTGAGGTCGTTCAGGTAATCTCTATCAATTGCGCATGGTGCATCGGTATAGTTCTTACCAAGGGTAAAATAAGTGGCGGCGATTTGGCCTTTGCCAAAATCAACAATCGAGGCGGCAGGCAGAGCCGAATCTGATGAATGCTGGAGTGAGCCAAATGATTGGGTATCTGCTTTCAATGTGACAGCTTGGCTAAGCCCTTTGATCTTGCTTTTGGTGCCATGATTCGTGACGAGTTGGATGGCATCGCTGGCTGCTGGCTTGCCTTGAAGCATGACTCCTAACTGTTCTTGAAACAATGCTGCAGTGCGTGGTCCAACGAGCAAAATTTTTCCACCAGCTTTCACATAACTTAAGAGTTCAGATTTGAATGCAGGCTCAAGGTTTTCACACTCCGGTAAGATAATGAGTGGATACTCCGCCATGCGGCCAGTCAGACTGTGCTCACCTAAAACTTCAACCGACTGCTGCCCTTCTAACAAGGCATTGAGCAAGCCAGAAATCGCTGAATTTTCGCGAACAAAAAGCTCATTGCTCCTGCGATAATTTGAGGTTGTTGAAAATAACATAGCGACTTGTGGAACGGCCACAGCGCGATGACATAACGTTTGTCTTGCACGACAAAATTTCGCGACCTCTGCCATCACTGGCATCTGTTCATCGAAGATTGATCCATCATTTTTTTGCACGAAATAAGTTTGAAATCCGCCGCCTAACGCGATCACTACAGCGGCTTCACGCTGCAACTGGGCCGCAGACTTTAAACTCTGTCCGTGACCCGGCGTGAAGCTCCATGCCATCAAATCCCACGGCTTGCCCTGCCGCGCCATGTATCTGGCCGCGATTCGGGCTGAGTTGACTGAGTCCGTTGACGAATAATCACCCGATAAATAATCTACGGGCGCGCTGACCTTCTCCGGCATGTAGTTCGTGAACGCCCAGTTGCTACAAATCTGGAAATTCGGATGAGTTTTTTTCACCTCCACAATGTAATGGTTCAGGTAGTTGCGAAATGCCTGACGGTTGAATTGCAGAAACTCAAACCAGTGCGGATCCCCCGGTTTGCGCGGAATCTCTTGGATGTCCGTGCTTTCTCGGAATGCCTTGAGCGCAACCTCGCTGTAGTCCGGTATCGATGCCCAGCAATCACCATCTACCCACGCTCCATCTACACCGTATTCTTCAGCTAACTCACGCAATTGTGGAATAAGAATCTTGTTAGCATAAGGCCCAAAAAGCGAAGTCGCTTTCTTGCTAGGCTTTCCATCCGCTTCATCTGCCGACCAGTCTGGATGTTGTTCCACCACATTTGAATCCCACACGCCCGAATAATGCATCAACAAGCTGACCCCACGCCGTGCCGTAACTTCACGCCAGACACGCAATGGATCTCCAACAAATCCCGGCGCTTGATTACCAACTTTGGTCGGATAACTCGAAAATCCCGGATGGCCCTTGCAGTCCACTTGCAGGTAATCCGGCTGAACGAGATTGATAATATTCTCCACCATCTCCGGCGTAGTATTCTTGCCGATTTCCTTGCTATTTTGATCAGCATGAAAATCAAAATGAATGCCTAAAAAGGCCTCAGAGCGCGGGATTCGTTTGGGGGCTTCAGCCCATGCTGTAGTGGTGCATAATGCGATCACCGAGATTATTGTTAGCTTACAGGTATTCATTGTTAGAAAAATTTTCGATCATGATCGTTTAGTAACACAAAGCTGCCGTCTGATGAAACAGACGCATACAATACAGAATGAATTAGCTACCATGATTAAGAATTTCTCAAAACGCATGGCCTCTTGGCTTTCTTGCAGCTGATTCCAAATGACCTGTGATTTTCTCAAATCCCCCGCAGCTTGGCTTTGACCCGGGGCGGATTTCGGGCTATGGCCCTTCCCTTTCCCATGAAGGAGCACATCCCAGTCATTCAATCCGAAGCACTTGCACAGATCGCCAACGCCAACGACGAGCGCTCGCTCGAAGATGTGCGCGTCGCAGTGCTCGGCAAAAAAGGCACTCTCACACTCGCCGCCGCAGGCATGAAGGACGTGCCGAAAGAGGAAAAAGCCGAAGTCGGCCAACTCCTCAATGCCGCCCGGTCTGCGATCACCTCGGCCTTTGAGGCAAAACAAGCCTCACTCCAAGACATCGCCGACCGCGCGGCGCTAGCCGGAGTCGATGTCACACTTCCCGCCCGCTCCGTTTCCATCGGTGCCCTCCATCCTCTCACTCAAATCCGCGATGAAGCGATCGGAATTCTCCGCCGCATGGGATTTGCTCTAGCAGATGGACCAGAGATCGAGGACGAGTTCCATTGTTTCGATGCGCTCAACACTCCTGCCGATCACCCGGCTCGCAACGAAAAAGACACGTTCTATTTCGACTCCGGAAAACTGCTGCGCACCCACACATCCAGCGTGCAGATCCGCACCATGGAAATCCAAACGCCGCCCGTCCGCATCATCGCACCCGGCTCGGCCTATCGTCGCGATGAAATCGACGCCACTCACCTATCGGTTTTCAACCAGCTCGAGGGGCTATACGTTGGCACGGATGTCTCACTCCCCGATCTCAAGGGCACACTCGAATATTTTCTCCACGAACTGTTCGGCCCCAGCACAGAAGTTAGATTTCGCCCGCATTTCTTCCCGTTCACCGAACCGAGTTTTGAAATCGACGTAAAACTCACCATCAAAGGCCAAGCGCCGCGTTGGATCGAAGTCGCCGGCTGCGGCATGGTGGACCCCGCCGTCTTCGAGTCGATCAACCAGACTCGCAAAGACACAGCCTTCGATCCCGAAAAAGTCACCGGCTTCGCCTTCGGCATGGGCCTCGACCGCCTCGCCATGATCCGCTGGGGCATCAAAGACATCCGCCTGCTCATTGAAAATGATGTGCGGTTTCTCAAGCAATTCGCGTGAAGACACAAGACAAAGAAACTCAACGCATTCCTCAGCGATCTCCGCGCCTCCGCGTTTCGATTCAATCGCTTTTACCATCCTCATCTCATGAACATTTCACTCAACTGGCTAGCCACTCATCTCGATCTATCTGGAAAATCGATCAAGGAAATCGATGACCTCTTCACCTTCGCTGGCGTGGAAGTGGAAGGCATCGTTTCCAAAGGCATTTCCTCGGAAAAAATTGTCGTCGCCCAAATCATGGAAGCCGTTCAACACCCGAACGCGGATCGTTTGAAAGTCACGCAAGTGAACTGCGGCGAACCCGGCCTCCGCCAGATCGTGTGCGGCGCACAAAACTATCAGGTCGGCGACAAAGTCCCCTGCGCCCTTCCCGGTGCCGAGCTTCCCGGTGGTTTCACCATCGGCGAGACGATCATGCGCAAAGTAGAGTCCAAGGGCATGCTCTGCGCCGCCAGCGAAATCGGCCTGCCTGCTGGCGAAGACGGCCTGCTCATTCTATCGGCAGACGCCAAAATCGGCAAACCCGTCAAACAACTCTTCGATTCCGATACGCTGCTAGAACTTGAAGTCACCCCGAATCGCCCGGATCTACTCAGCCACTACGGCATGGCCCGCGAACTCGCCACGCTGCTCAAAACGCCGCTCTTCTCAAGGAGCGTGGGCGTCCCGCCCACATCTTCCTCATCATCGATCACCCTGCAATCCCCCGCCGCTTGCCCACTCTACACCGCGATCCGGATCTCCGGCGTCACTGTCAAAGAATCCCCTGCTTGGCTCAAACAACGACTCGAATCGATTGGCCTGCGCCCGATCAATAACATCGTGGATGTCACCAACTTCGTACTCCACGAACTCGGCCAACCACTCCACGCCTTCGACTCCGCCAAACTCACCGGCAACATCATCGTCCGCAACGCCAGCGATGGAGAAAATTTCCTCGCTCTCGATGAATCCGAACACGTTCTCACCACCGACGACCTCGTCATTTCCGACGAATCCGGCACCGTTCTCGCTCTAGCAGGTGTGATGGGCGGCCTGACCAGTGGAGTCACGGAAACCACCACTGACATCCTGCTAGAGTCGGCATATTTCACCCCGCAAGGCATCCGTCGCACTTCGCGCCGCACCGCGCTTTCTTCGGATTCGTCCTACCGTTTCGAACGCGGCGTCGATCCACAAGGTGTGCTAACCGCTTCCGCACTCGCAGTGAAACTCATGCTCGAAACCGCTGGTGGCACCGCCGAAACAAGCACCCAAGTCGCCGGCGAAGCACCAACGCTAACAAAACCTGTCGCACTCGATGCCGCCAAACTCGACCAACTCATGGGCAGCTCGATTTCTCTAACTGACGCTGAAGAAATCCTCACCCGCCTCGGACTCACCCAGCTCGCCGATCGCACTTGGCAGGTTCCATCTTTCCGCGCGGATCTCCAGCGCCACATCGACCTCGTCGAGGAAATCGCCCGCGTTCACGGCCTAGCAAACGTCCCCTCGCGATTCCTCGGGGCATTCGTTCCCGCCAGCGCCGTCGATGCCGCATACGATGCAGACATGGTGCTGCGCCGTCGCCTTGCCGCTCTCGGCGTTTACGAATGTCAGACGATCAAACTCATCGCCGATCACCAACTCACCGACGCCATGCCGCTGCGCCCGCTGCAAGATGGCGACATTATCCGTGTGAAACTCCCGCTCAGCGAGGACCACGCCGTCATGCGCCCGAGCCTTGTGCCCGGACTCGTCGCATCCGCTGCTAGAAACGTCCGCCAACAGGCAAAATCACTGCGTTTCTTTGAAATCGGCCGCGCCTTCCGCAATGCTGGCGGCGGAAAAGCGAAGGACCAAGAAAGCGATGTCCTCGCGATCCTTCTATCAGGCGGCACCGCTCCCGCTGGCTGGAATCAAGCCGACCGCCAAATCGATCTCTACGATCTCAAAGGCCTGATCAACGCGCTTGTCCCAAACAAAACGATCCGCTTCTCACCTCGCGAACGCGATGGATTCGCCCTCGGTTGCGACATCAAAGCCGATGACCAAAACATCGGCGTCTTCGCTCGCCTCCTGCCCTCACGCGAACGCGAACTCGATTTCACCTCGCCCGTCTTCGTCGCCGAACTCGATCTATCAAAACTCCGCAAACTGCTCACTAGCATCGAACACGCGACAGACCTCCCGCAGTTCCCCGGTTCATCCCGCGATGCCGCGATGGATCTCCCCGCCACCCTTCCCAATGCCGAAATCGAATCCACTCTAACAAAGTGCAGCGAGCCATTGCTCATCGCCTTCGAGTGCTTCGATGTCTTCACCGATCCCTCCGGCCAGAAACTCCCCGCCGACCGCAAGTCCGTGGCCTACCGCTTCCAATACCGCGCCCCCGACCGCACCCTCAAAGCCGACGAAGTGGACACCGCCCACCAGAAAGTGCTAGAAGCGCTAACACAGAAACTCGGCGTGAAGTTCCGTTAAGGCAGAACCGAAAAGTTCTCCTCAGAGACTTGGAGAAGTATCAGATCAGTAGCTTACAGATCAGTAGCTTACAGATCAGTAGCTTACAGATCAGTAGCTTACAGATCAGTAGCTTACA
>ENA-OFCF01000706-OFCF01000706.1-metagenomes-genome-assembly--contig:-NODE-706-length-14196-cov-15.337529_pt1 | contig 14196 bp, 16 predicted proteins | sample MGYA00153387_OFCF01 | MGnify analysis MGYA00153387
TAAAGCCTAAAGCCTAAAGCCTAAAGCCTAAAGCCTGACTTTCGCAGGAAGTCTAGTTAGTCAATCCATGCTCTAGCGCGTAGCGCACCAGTTCGGTACGACTATTAGTGCCTGTTTTGCCAAATAGACGACTGACATATTTCTCGACATTTCGGACACTTGTCTCAAGCTGCTTGGCAATCTCTTTATTCATCAATCCAGCAGCAACAAGATCGAGGACGCTCTGCTCGCGCGGAGTCAGATCGATTCGGATTGGCGGTGGTGTTTTGATAATGCCACTAGTGGGGTTGAGCATCCCCCGCAGTTCGGCAGCGATTTGTTTAGCAATCCCTTCCATTTCAGGATTTTGGGAGGCGGCTACCGCTACAGTCCGCCGCTCGATCAGGTTTTGGACGATCGCAATCAGCTCGTCAGGATCGAAAGGTTTGGATAAATAAGCATCGACACCAGCTTGATAACCAGAAATCCGATCTGCTTTCATCCCTCTAGCAGTGAGGAAAATCACGGGTGTCGCCTTGAATCTATCGTCGTCCCGCATTTGTTTGAGAAACTGATAGCCATCTACCTGCGGCATCATCACATCAGAAATTACTAAGTCGGGTAGCTGTTGTTGCAACAGTTCCCAAGCATCTTTGGCACTACTCGCCACTTGGACGACATACCCACTATCTTCGAGATAAGCTTGAACTGCTTCCCGCAATCCTGGTTCGTCATCTACTAATAAAAGTTTTCCTGCCATCGTATTACGTTCCTATAGCCTTGCTGCCTGTACTTCTCACTTTAACAAAACTTGTCCGGTTTAAGCTGACTCTCGATTACCTCCGGTAGGCTACGCCAACGACTTAGATGGTGTCAGTACTTTGGCGGATTACATCTGAGTATTGTTTGTTATGATTGCGGATAGGTCGATCCAATCTAGGTTTTACAGATTAGATCGTAACAGAGTCGAGCATCGAAACAGCTATCGATTTTCATCTGTTATGGTAGCTTTCCAAGAATTAATCCAACCACGATCGAGGCTAAATTATCACTCGATCGGTTTAGCCAAATTCCATTCCCATTATTCAATTAATTATTTAGATTGATGCTCCTTCCAAACATGTCAATTCCTACATCACTAATGGTCACAATTTGGAGTTTACGCTCTGTACCAATTAGTATGCTGATCTTAATGTTTGTATTTAATAGTGGGAGTATTCATGCGCCGCATCCAAATCTACATTTTTGGTTTGATGCGATCGCGATTGGTGGCATTGTGGGGATTATTACCTATTGGAATAAGCTAAAACGCTTACATTGGAATGTTAGCTTCACTATCTATTTATATATTTTTCTAGTATTAATTCTTCGTAATCCCTATAATATTTTAACTGCGATACCCGATCGAGCATTGGCGATGGTTGACTGGCAATCGCTCTTAAATAGTCTGTGGGTGGGTGTAGGCATCTTTACGATCGGAATGCTATTAGAAGTCTTAATTTTTCATTTACGTCAGTTCAAAAGCTGGACGTGGTGGGTGGCTTTATCAATCTCGATTTTGTATGTGTGTAGCATTGTTTTCTTTTTCTCTGGCACCTTAGGGATCTGGAGTTTACTCGATATCGATACCAAACAGATATTTAAACGTCGTCTCCGTCTCCCAAATTAATTAACTTTAATTTCAGCTAAAATTGAGACTGTCGCTTCATCCTCCGATCCCTTTGAATATTTCATCTTCTCAGCCTAAACTCAAAATTCTGATCCTCTCTACTCCAGTTGGTGCGCTGGGTTCCGGCTTGGGGGGTGGTGTAGAACTGACGATCGCCAATCTCGCCCGCGAACTGCAATCGCGAGGACATCAGATCGATATTATTGCGCCGATGGGTTCTGAGTTAGGGGATCTATCGATCGTTCAAATCCCTGGGGAACTCCAGCTTACCGCCCAAACTCAGGAAAATGCTGCATCGATCGTCATGCCTGGAAATCCAGTTTTAGCCAATATGTGGGCAAAAGCGAGAGCGATTCAAGCTGATTATGACATTATTTTTAACACTGCCTTTGATTGGCTACCATTTTATCTCACGCCCTTTTTGGATGTACCGATCGCACATTTCGTCAGTATGGGTTCGCAAATCGCCGCGATCGATTCGGCGATCGAACGTGTCGCGATCGATTTTCCAGGTACGATTGGCGTATGTACGCGTACTCAAGCTAAGACTTTCAGTTTTGCCGATCTCTGCTGTGTGGTGGGTGGTAGTGGTGTCGATCCGGCTGTCTATCAATACTGCGATACTCCAGCAGACGCTCTAGCCTGGTTGGGACGTATTTCCCCAGAGAAAGCTCTCGAAGATGCTGTCGCCGCAGCCGAGCGGACTGGAATCAAGCTCAAAATTATGGGCAAAATTCAGGATCTCGCCTACTGGGAGCAAATCCAACGCGATTATCCTCACGCTCCGATCGAATATCTCGGCTTTCTGCCTACTCACGAACTACAGCAAGCCCTCCGTACTTGTCGGGGGATGTTGATGACTCCGCGCTGGATCGAAGCTTTTGGAAATGTGGCAATCGAGAGCTTTGCTTGTGGTGTCCCAGTCATCGCTTATCGGCGCGGGGGGCCTGCTGAAATCATCACCGATGGTAAAACAGGGTTTTTGGTCGAACCAGACAGTGTAGAAGGCTTAGTCGCCGCGATCGATCGGTTAGATGAGATCGATCGAGCTGATTGTCGCCATGCAGCCGAAACAGTTTTCTCTCAATCGGCGTGGGGAGACGTGATGGAAGGCTGGCTTTATCGGTTAGTAGAGCAATCGGAATACAATGATTGAAATCGTTGCTAGTAATGCAAAGTCCGCGTATGCGGACTGAATAATTAGTCCGCGTAGCGAAAAGTGCGGTCTTGGGGTTTCCCCAAGTAGAGCACCTTTTCAAGACAGGCGGACTTCGCAATCCGAGCCGAGACTTCCAGTCTCAGGCTCATTTATCACAAACTAAATTACCTCGATCTCATCTTCCCGCATGTGTGCCCGGAGCTTGTCATTGTCGAACTTAACAACGAGGGGAAAATTGGCACTGACAGGGCGACCTTTCCATTCAGTGGCAATTTTATCAATGATGCCTTCCTGGTTGATAATATCGACAGCTTGACCGCGATTTTTAGGGTGATGATAGATAACTACCGATGTACTGACACGAACGCGATCGCCTACTTGCATGTTCTTAAAATACCTATGTTTTCGATTGCCGAAATTTATCTAATAGCTTTCTATTCTCTCATGGTTTAGGAGCGATTTTTAGAGAGAGTAGAGGGTAGAGGGTAGAATGTAGCATTGTCAAGAGTAATATCCATCAAATAGTAAAGTTCCCTACCCTCTACTCCCTACTCCCTACCCTCTCTCTTAATACTTGGCAATTCCCTCTTCTCTAGCAGCTTTCTGGACAGCAGAAGCAACAGCCGTAGCCACGCGCTTGTCGAACACCGAAGGCACGATGTATTCGCGGCTGAGTTCGTTGGGGTTGATTAGAGATGCGATCGCTTTGGCGGCTTCTAGACACATATTGATGGTAATCTGATTGGCACGACAATCGATCGCGCCGCGAAATACGCCAGGAAAAGCTAAAACATTATTAATCTGATTGGGATAATCACTCCGCCCCGTAGCCATTACAGCCACATCACTGCTGATTAATTCTGGTTGGATTTCAGGAATCGGATTCGCCATTGCAAATACGATCGCATCTTTTGCCATCGACTTCACCATCTCAACACTTACGACTCCGGGCGCACTGACACCTAAGAACACATCCGCACCTACCATCGCATCGGCGAGAGTACCAGTTTGCTCGACAGCAAATTCCAGTTTTTCAGGATTCAAATCGGTGCGACTATTCGAGATAATTCCTTTGGAGTCGCAGATACAGATATGCTCTACACCAGCGGTGGTAAATAATTTAGCAATCGCAATCCCAGCAGCACCCGCACCGTTAATGGTAACTTTGACAGTATTCAGGGATTTTTTAACCAGTTTGAGCGAGTTCATCAGAGCCGCGAGGGTGACGATCGCGGTACCATGTTGGTCATCATGAAACACCGGAATATCCAATTCTGCCCGCAACCGCGCTTCAATCTCAAAGCAACGCGGCGCGGCAATATCTTCGAGATTGATGCCCCCAAATACAGGCGCGAGATGTTTGACAGTTTTGATGATTTCTTCGGTATCTTGTGTATCTAGACAGATTGGAAACGCATCGAGTCCAGCAAATTCTTTAAATAACATCGCCTTCCCTTCCATTACTGGCATCGAAGCGGCTGCACCCAGATTGCCCAATCCTAATACCGCACTACCGTCGGTGACGATCGCCACCGTATTACACTTAATAGTTAGCTCATAAACTCGTTCGGGTTCATTGGCAATTGCCATACAAACACGCCCTACCCCTGGCGTATATGCCATCGCCAGATCCGACTGACGGGTGAGCGGAATCTTGCTCTCCATCCGAATCTTACCGCCGCGATGGAGCTGCATCGTCCGATCGAATGTACTTGTCAGCCGTACTTCAGGAATCGACTTGACTACTTCGACAATTTCATCGCCATGTTCGGTACTAGTAGCATCCACAGTGACATCGATCCGCGACAGTACCCGCGTTTGCTCGGTAATATCGAGGGAACTGATATTTCCGCCGACAGAAGCGATACCCTGAGCGATACTTGCCAGCATCCCCGATCGATTGGGCACTTCCAAGTGCATGGAAATACTAAAGGAAGAAGTAGGATTTAAATTTACCATCTCAGTTTTTTAAGCGTCTACAACTAGCAGCCTTAATTATAGAGGTTCGCGTTCGGATCGATCGGGAATAATTAAATTACCTACATCCCAAGCTACTAGGACGACGAGATTCAGCAGATCGAGATAAAATAGAAATAGATTTGGTTGTTATTGAGTGTCTAGTCATGAATATCAATTCCCCTGCACCGTCAACTCAACATATCTTGCGCTACAGCCCAGCAGAATTTGCCGAAAAAGGTTCTCAACTTTACCACCAGACTGTTTTACCGACACTGGGAATACAATCTGATGATATGATTGTCGCGATCGATATCGAAACAGGCGAATTTGAATTAGCAGATACTACCCTTGCTGCTGCGGCTAAAATGTTCGAGCGGTTGCCAGCCGCCCAGCTCTGGTTTGAACGAGTTGGTGCCCAGAGCGTTCACCGATTCAACTCTGTGTATCCAGCAGTCTTATTAAGTTAGACAAAATCTAATCAGCCCGATCTGTTCGATCGATTACAAGCTCTTGGTGAAGACTTGTTAAATTTTACAGATTTGGCAGACTTATAATCTTGTTTGATGTAATCAATATATACCAGATTAGCTTTTTTGACGTGCTAAAAATTTCACTTTCTTTATTTTGTACTACTTCTCGTAAAAACGTTGTCACGTCACATTATGCAGTCAATCAATATACATAATTTCCCAACGATATATCATGGGCACGTATGTGCATCTTTGAACAAAAAAGTCCAAAACAAATTGCATAAATTCCCTCAAACATATAGTAGGGCGGAATGTGCTATGAGCTTTTGTTGGTTTATTAGTGGCGGCAAGGATACACTCTTTCACGACGATCTCAATCGGAGAAATAGACTAAGAGAAGGATTTTTGAGAGCAGCACTTGCAGAGTTTGTCTCGATGGAAGAGACGCTTATAAGGGATCTTGACAATACAAACAGCACTAAAACTGCAATAAAAATAAACAATAGCTCTAATCCACTTCTTCATATTTTAAGAGAATTGCGAAATCTTGAAATTCATTTGAATTCAAGTACATTATCAGCAGAGCAAAGAGATTTTATGTGGAAGCCATTTGGTGAAGAGAAAAATGTTACCACTAATGTTTGGTATATTGATAATCTACAACCATCAGACTTTCTACAGTTAAGAAACGCAAGAAACTACAATTTGACAGAGCTGGAAATGTGTATTAATCGTTTTTTGGCAGAACAGAAAGAATGGGGTATTCAGGAGATGATTATTCGTGGTGTGAATTCTTACAGTGAAGAGATAATTGATGAGTTTTATATTTAACAATTATAGTCATTAAGCATCAAATTTATTGTATTGTTTTAAATGACAAAAACATTGCTATAGCGATCCTAAATGAGAAGCGTAACCTCTAGAGGGCGGGTATGAAGCCAAGCAATCGCAGGAGTTAACGTTACTAGCAGAAACTCAAATAGGATTGCTATATGATGTGATTTAACGATCGATCTCAATCTCCTGTGGATGTCCCCATACTATCTGTTCGTGTTTGTAGATCACCATTCCTGGTTTTGCACCCTTCGGTTTATAGACATGTTTGGTTTCCGTATACACTACCGGAACGGCTTGGCTCTGTCTGGCGCGGCTATAGTAGGCGACAGCATTGGCGGTAAATTGTAAATCTGCTTCCTCAGCCACCGCACCAGGGGTAATTCTTAATAAGCCATGACTACCAGCTATTTCTTGAGCGTGAAACCAGAGATCGTATTCTGTTGCTGTTTTAAAAGTAAGTCGATCGTTTTGACGATTATTGCGTCCAATTAGTAGTTCAAATCCGCTGGGAGTTTTGAGAGAACGGGGTTTAGTTTCTGCGAGTTCACCTTTTGCTAATCTGTCTGCTGCGGGGAAATATCCGGTATCAATTAACTCGCGTTTGGTTTCTAATAAAGTTTGGAGCATTTCTCGAACATCATTCGTACCATCTTCTTCTACCTGAAGAATACTTTCTTCTACTTGTTCTAAATAGTCAATTTGGGCTTGGACTTCTGCAAGTAATGGATCTACGGCTAATTTGGCACGTTTTAGTTTCTGATGGCGTTTGTAGAGAAATTGAGCATTTTGAATCGCATTCTTTTCGGGTTCGAGTTTGATTTTGACTGGTTCCCCCGTCTCAAAATCATTGAGGATGATTTGTTTCATCCCTGGCTTCCACTCTTGGAGATATGCCATTAATAGATCGGCATTGGTGCGATATTCGTCAGCACCTGTAGACTCTTGCAGTTTGGCTTTGAAGGTGTTGGCTTTGACGCGTAATTTAGCTAAGATCGTGCTTAATTTCTGGGTGAGTTGATGCTTTAGTTGGCTAAATGCTTCTCGATCGAGTATCTGAGTATAATAAGTCTCAACTGCTTGATTGACTGTCGCGACTGGAGTAGCTGGTTTGCTCCATCCCATGACGCTGAAGCCGTTAGTTGTCAGATGAGGATGAAATTTATATCCTTCAACTTGAGTCAGGGTTCTGAGCCAGATTTGCCAGTATTCAAATAGCTTTTCCCAGTCTACAGGAGCTAATGTATCGGTAGTTTGAATGGGATCTAGTCCGGCGGCGGTAATCAGCTCATTCATCAGGATCGTACTCAAGCCGCGATAACTTCTGACGAGTCGTTGATTTAGTTTATCGGGAATCAAACTAACTCGATCGATCCAGCGATCGATCGGTTCCTCCAAACTTGGCATCGGATCGGTTAGCGATGGTGGTACTTCGTAAGGTCTACCAGTTTCGATCGTCCTGACGCTAGACTGTTTATTACTAACTTGATGCGCGGTGGTGATGATTAAGTTATCGGCATCAGTGAGGGTGAGATTGCTATATTTGCCGATCGGTTCTACATACAAATAATATAAAGCTTCTGCTCCAGGTCTTGAAGCAAATGCGAGTCGCACCAATCTTTCCCAGGGCGAAACGATCTCCATCCCAATCATCGCCAGTCCCCCCAATACAGAGCGCAATTGCTGGCTGAGTGTGAATGTGTCGGGAATCCGTGGTGGGGGGTCTGTCAGGACGATTCGGGCGGCTTGAGGATGCCAGGAGATGGCGATCCAGCCGCGTTTGTCGAGAGTACGTAAGCTGAGTGCGAGGGTGTAGCGATCGCGTTGATATACCGTTTCGACTCGTGCAGGTATCCAATCTGGTTGTAACTCCCGTACCGCCGCTGTCAATGTCGTGAAGTCAACCTGTTGCATCTAATCTAGAGAGTAGGGAGTAGTGAATAGTGAATAGTGAATAGTTAAATTTTTGTAATCGGCATAAGATTGTGATGGCTACGATGTTCGCCCTAGTCTCCTACCCTCTACTCCCTACTCCCTACCCTCTACTTCCCAATTACTCAGCCAACCAAGGTGTTAAAGTAGGTGTCCAATTAACTAATTCTTCTTCCTTAAACCATAACGCAATCTCGCTGTGAGCGGTTTCAACTGCGTCAGAACCATGAATGAGATTCCGACCGATGTTGATGCCGAGATCGCCACGAATGGTGCCTGGAGGGGATACTAGTGGGTTAGTTGTACCGATCGCGAGTCGGGATGCAGCTACCACACCATCGCCTTGCCACACCATTGCTACTACTGGCCCAGAAGTCATAAAATCAACTAAACCACCAAAGAAGGGTCTTTCTTTGTGGACTGCATAATGTTGTTCGGCTAGTTCGCGGCTGGGGTGTAATAATTTTAAGGCGACGAGGGTAAAGCCTTTAGTTTCTAAACGACGAATGATTTCGCCAACTAAGCCACGTTGAACGCCGTCGGGTTTGATTGCGAGAAATGTCCGTTCCACCGTGAACTCCTAAAATATAGATAAACTTACCAACCACAGATTATAGTTCTATTCGCGCTCTTTTAGGTGATGGAATCTAGGCTTTAGATGTTTCGATAAATATGCTTAGTCCCGCTCCTATTCCCTTTATAGTCGCTCCAGATCGAGCACGATCGACTATGGTGTATGTATTAGTTCCGCTGTCAAGCATGTATCATCTGACCCAGCGATCGTGCTAGTCTCTTCAGGCTTATTTACGATCGCATTATTATTGAGTCCATCTCCAGGTATTCTAACTCGGAGGGGATAGGAAATATGAGCTGTAGAATAACACGAGCGATCGTTAATTATTTTTTTGCTCCTTCGATCGATAGTCCATTATTTTCTACATCAATCCGATTTACTGAGAAATTTTGTTGCTGAATTTGGAGATCGATCGTCTGTTGAATTTTTGCTGGGGATACTCCCAGATTTTCAGCAAGTTGAGCGATTGTAAAGTTCATATTGCCGATCTTGATTTGAGTGTCTGGAGCAAATTTTACTCGACCTCCCTCAATCGTTGGTTTACCGACAATTCCAACATAGACATCCCGACCTTTCAAAAATGTTAAGTTGTTAGTTAGCTTAGTTAATGCAGCCGTTTGACTTCCTGGTTTGCCGTTGCGGGCTAGTTGGTCTAAATTAACCATCGCACCTGTATATATTTTTCCGTCTCTAATATTAGTTTTGATTCCTTTAATCCCAACTGGAACTTGCTTGGTTGCTTGGGATGTCGCAAGTTTAGCTACTACTAAATTATTAATGTCCTTATTGCTAAGTTTAACACTTACTTTTTGTCCCGATTGAGCGCGATCGATCGGTGCTGTGATTTTCTGTTTGCTGACAGCCGCTCGTTCGGTAATTTGACTTTGCTGCAATGGTAGGGATTGACTATCTATTTTATCTTCGGCACTGGCTTTAGTATATTCATCGGGTACTTTAATTGCTTCTTGCCATACATAATAAGCTCCACCAATAGCCCCGATCGAAATCACACCGAGTAACTTAATTAGAAATTTCTGCATCTTTTAAAAACTAATCTTTTCAACGCGAACAAAAAATGTTATTATACTATTATATAGTCTCCAAACTAGAGATATTCTGACTATTTGAACTAAGTATTTTGCATAGAATATGACAATCTGGGGAAATCTGATAGCGATCGCCATTATGGTGTTCGGATTATGGCTCAACAATACCTGGATTGCCGCAGCCGGATGTGCGATCGCACTAGTATTATCGCTCCCAATTATCTATCGAGGCATTCGCCAAGAACTGCTAGATTCGTTGTCGCCAGCGCAACGATTACAATTAATAGCGACGATTACCGTACTGATTGCCCTAGGTGGCTTACTTCAGATTCTGGAATTTTTTGAGTATGTCAGCAGTTTTTCCGATCGGATTGATTGGAATGCTGTCGGTGCATCGGGCGAATGGGGTGGGGCATTCGGTCAGATTTTGATTGCTATCTTAGCAGTATATATTGCTTGGCGACAGTATATTATCTCTCGCGATCTGACGATCGAGCAAAACCGCCTCACTACCCAACAAAATATCCTCACTCAACAACAGACGATCGATGCTTACTTTCAAGGGATTTCCGATCTAGTATTAGACGATGATGGTTTCCTCGAAGATTGGCCGCAAGAACAAGCTTTTGCCGCAGGGCGAACCGCCGCATTACTCGGTAGTATCGACGCAGCAGGTAAAGCCAAAGTACTGCGATTCCTGTCCCAGTCTAAACTCCTAACGCCACTCAGACGCGATCGTAGGCTCGGTCGGGCAATTTTGGATGGAGATGGTGGTTATGATGAAGATCGGCTGCATGGAGTCAGGGTAATCGATCTGGGGGTGATGCTAGCAGGTGCCGATGTTTCCCAAGCAGATTTACGCTGGACAGATATTAGTGATGCTAACTTGATCCGTGCCAATTTAAGTGGCTGCGATTTAGTAAAAGCAAACTTCTCTCGCACCATCCTATATGAAGCTAAATTACACGGTGCCGATGTCAAAGGTACTCGCTTTTTTTATGGTGATGCCGAACTTGCCAGCCCCCGCAGTCGAAATGAAATCCCTAACTATACGACTGGTGAATTTACAGGTGCAGTGGTAGAAAATGCTGATTTTACCAACGTTCAAGAAATGTCTCAAGAACAACGTAAATACTGCTGTAGATGGTGTGGTGAAGCCTCTCGTCAGACTATTCCTGGCGGATGTGAAGGTATTCCTAGTAAGTTGCCGCCAAAAAAATAACAGTAATATGTTCGAGATGGTGAGGGTAACAATTAAATTAATTGATAGTTGATACTATGCCTACGGCAGGCTAACGCCAACGACTACGCATCGCTAAGGGCGAGGCTGTGCCTACGGCAGGCTACGCCAACGCCAACAGTACAAGTAATTGATAATTGGGTTTTTAGGATGGGGATGTAGACCCCTACAGATCTTGGTGGTGTAATATTACCCGTAGGGGCGGTGCTTCATGCCCGCCCGCATTGATGTCGATTGTACTATTTACCTGTAGGGGTGCCCTTGATTTACAGTACTTTTCGCTATTGTCAGGTAAGCTAAAACTATTCCCATTCAGCGATCGATCGATCTTCTGATGTACGGATCTGCTGCCGAATATTTTGCCAATCGACGGATTCACTTACTTCATTAATTAATAATTTCCCATCCTGCAAATAGAGTAATCGATCGCTAAATCGCGATATTAATTCTAACTGATGATTGACAACGATCGTGCCCATTTGTTGCGATCGGACGATATTATTCAATGTATTCAATACTCGTTCGGCAGTGGTAAAATCTAAATTAGCGATCGGTTCATCTAGCAGTAAGACTTGAGGCTGAGTAATTACCCCTCTGGCGATCGAGACAATTTGTTTTTGTCCGGCAGACAGTTGTAATTCAGTGCGATCGAACCAAGCTGTAGGAATTTCAAACTGTTCGGTAATTGTGACTATTCGCTGTTTAATCTCTTCTATCCCGATCGATTGTAACTGCAACGGATAAGCCAAAGATTCCCGCACTTTCATGCCCAATAGTTTTGGCTCTTGGCTCACCAACATTACTCGCTGCCGCAAGGTAATTGGGGAAATATTTTTATAGTTATCTCCATTTAATAATATCTGTCCGGTTGTTGGCTCACTGAGACGACTTAGCAACCGTAATAATGTACTTTTACCCGCACCTGTAATTCCAGTTAGAGCGATAGATTCACCCTGAGCTAGACTAAACGAGATATCCGTCAGTAGTGGACGAGTAAAATTGGGTGGGGTATATTCGATCGACTCAAGTTGAAGTAGCAATCTAATTGTTTGAAAGATGTTGAAGAGTAATTACTTAGGGCTGGGGATGAGGGCGTTAACCTCCGCTAAAAAAGCGGGATGCTTTCCCATCTTTCTCCCTATTCTTGGGCTATTTGTCCTTTAAATACTAACTCAGCAGGGCCAGTCATGTAGACGCGATTATCTTCAAGCGACCATTCAATTTGGAGACAACCACCAGGTAATTCTACCGTACAACGGCGATCGGATTTGCCTGTCAGGACTCCAGCTACCACCGTCGCACAGGCACCCGTCCCGCAGGCTAGCGTGATACCTGCACCACGTTCCCAGACACGCATTCTGAGATAATCAGGACGAATAACTTGGACGAATTCAGTATTAGTCCGTTGCGGAAAAGCGGGATGATGTTCAAATTTTGGCCCGATAGTTTCCAGGGAAATTGCACTGGCATCTTCCACAAAAGTTATACAGTGTGGATTGCCCATACTGACACACGTAACCGTCCAGGATTTACCATCAACTTCGATCGATCGATCGATTACCTTCTCATCTGCTGTATTCAAGCTAGTCGGGATTTCAGTGGCAAGTAACCGTGGTTCTCCCATATCTACCTGTACATTGCCCTCTATCAATACTTGTGGCGTAATTATGCCAGCAAGGGTATGGATTTGATAAGTAACATCAAGATCTGTCTTCCCCTCCAACTCGGCAATAAATTTTGCCATACAGCGAATCCCATTCCCGCACATTTCCGGCTCGGAGCCATCGGAATTAAAAATCCGCATTGTATAGTCGGCTCCATTTTGGCTGGGGAGGACAAAAATCACTCCATCAGCACCAATGCCAAAATGTCGATCGCACCAAATAATTGCCTCTTCTGGCTCAATTATCGGCAAATCGCTGTGACGGTTATCAATGAGAATGAAATCGTTGCCCAAGCCTTGATATTTGCTAAATGCGATCGTCATAGATGAGGGAATAGGTTTAAAGAATTGGATCTTGATACTAACTTCGGGAAAATTAGAGGTAAATAAAAGTTGAATATCGCTCGAAAAATAAATTTAGCCGAACTGTTGTTTGGCTCGATCGTAAACTTCGACACTAATTTCGGTTATGCCCTGTTCTTGGGCAAATTTTTCGATTTTCTTCCGAGCCGCAGGTCTTACAAAGAAGGGAATTTCCTTCAGTTTTGCCTCAGCTTCTGCTGTCCAAGAAATATTATTGCTCACAGCGATCGATTCCAAGTTTAAATTAGAGGACAGTTGGCAGAAAGTAGTTATCTTGCGGCACTCTTCCTTAGTTAAATTAGTCTAAGGTTGAGAAGATATTAATACATTACAAGCTATTTACAATGGCGGATGGCGACGACTATCCAAGTTCGGTAATGGTGCGCGGTTAGATGATGGGGGTAAGTATAATTGCTTGGATTTGCGATCGGCTATAGTTTCAGCTTGCTGGATACACCACCAGCGATAGCCGATTGCCATACCAGAAGTTAGTAAGCCGAAGATCATTAATGTGCCCACTTCATTGACACCACCGACGACAGCATCAACGGCACCAACAATGATGAGAAAGCTTGATATTGGTTCTTTGCGGTATAGTCTTTTCAAGACAGTAGGGAATATCGCGTTCATTTGTGGGTGGTATGACTAGGATTTAAGATTATGCAGCGATGAGCCATGGTTCTAAGATCCTATTCTACAATCTTAGTACATGGAGTCGTTGGCGATACTTTGCACAGTCAGATTCGCATTTTGCGTTACGCAACAAGAATCGCCGATGACTAGATTAGTCCACACATTGAGTTGATATCTCATTATCCCCATTTTTAAGGATTAAGGATCGCTAAAATCTCCTAAGGGTTCGCTTTAGCTCTTAATTTATGCCAAATCCCATCCAGGCGAGAGGAGTTTTACTCGTAATATATTCAATTATCAATAATGATGCAAAGCCAACCATTGCCGCTCTGCCATTAAATCGCTCTGCAAAGCGATTGAAACCAAATCTAGTGACAACCAATCTGGGCTGGACAGTAGGCTGTATGTTTGCCATGACTAAAAATATTACTTATTACTGGGCTATGCAATATCTATTCTACGGTTGTTTGACCCGATCCGCTAGCGTATTTCACCAACCGATGATGGTGGTGTTATTTACAGCATCGGCTTTGCTAATTCGCTACTTTAACTGTGGAAATCTCTAGGTCGAGCGATCCAAGCTTGCTTAATCGATCGAGACTTGCTATGATTGCAATTGCCATCGGGACGTAGCGCAGCTTGGTAGCGCACTACTTTGGGGTAGTAGGGGTCGGA
>ENA-OFCF01000707-OFCF01000707.1-metagenomes-genome-assembly--contig:-NODE-707-length-14192-cov-3.773714_pt1 | contig 14192 bp, 12 predicted proteins | sample MGYA00153387_OFCF01 | MGnify analysis MGYA00153387
GACGACCGCGACCGCGGTCACGTTGAGCTTGATGCCTTGGATCGACGGCGCGCCCGCGACGGTGAGCGAGATCCGGCGGCTCGACAGGTCGATCACGGTGAGCTGCTGGACGAACGGGGCCGCGGCCGGACACGCCAGCACGTAGTCGATGCGCCAGCCGATGTTGCGCTCGCGGGCCCCCGACCGCTGCGACCACCACGAATAGTGCCCGGGGCCGGCGTGGAACATGCGAAAGGTGTCGACATAGCCGGCAGCCAGCCAGCGCGACAGCTCGGCCCGCTCCTCCGGCAAAAAACCGCTGGTCTTCACGTTCTCCCGCGGCCGCGCCAGGTCGATCTCCGTGTGCGCCGTGTTGAAGTCGCCGAGCACCAGCACCCGCTTGCCCTGCGCGCGTAGAGCAGCGAGCCGAGCAAACAGATGGCGGTAGAACTCGAGCTTGAAAGGCACCCTGCTGTTGTCACGCTCCTGGCCGTTGCCGTTCGGGAAGTACACGTTGGCGACCACCAGCCGCCCGAAGTGAGCCAGCTGCACCCGACCCTCGGCGTCGAAGTGCGGGGCGTCGAGGGAGGTCTCGACGCGCTCGGGTCGCAGCCGCGAGAACAGGCCGACGCCGCTGTACCCGGGCTTCTCGGCGGCGACGAAGTGGGTCGACCAGCGCCGGGGCCGACCGACCTCCGCCGCCAGCTGCTCGGCCCTGGCCCGGACCTCCTGCAACGCGAGGATGCTGGCGCCCGAGCCCTTGAGCCACGGCAAGAAGTGGCCCTTGGCGGCGCAGGCCCGCAAGCCATTGACGTTCCACGAGGCGATCCGCAGCAGGCGGGGGGCGGGCGGCACGGGGCGAAAGCTGGCCTCATGAGGCCGTGGTGTCAACAAGCGCCAGACCCCGGACCCGGGTCCGACGAGCCCGAAAAAGTTACCGCGAGTGTCCGCGAGTGTCCGGCTCGCGGTGCCCGGGAACCCATCCAGTGTCATGTTCGGCAGTCTTCGGGCGCCAATTGAACCTGTCATGGCATTGCACCCACTGTGCAAACTGCGATCTTCCTTACAAATGTATGTCCCGGTGACCGCGGTCGCATCGGGTGCATCGGGTGAAAAAGACCGCCGCAGGGCGACCGTCTGGTAGCATGAGCTGCCTTTCGTACGTGGGCAGTTGGAGCTGGTGCCGTGACCCCCCCTGGCAATCTTCGTCCCTACACTCACCTGGTCAACCTGGTCGCGAAGCGCAGCAGTCTGCTGCTGGACGGCAATGCCACCGGTTCGCAGGAGTACATGCGCTGGGTCCGTTCGCTCGAGCAGGACTTCGGCGTGCGCATCGAGGTCCGCACGATCATGGGCGCCGACAACCGACCCGCGGCGATCGGTGGGACCATCTCGTCGGTACCGTCGGCGTGTGCCGAACCCCCCGCGGCACGCGGCCTCGACGCGATGCCCAGCGACTGTCAGCTCGCCTTCATGGTCGACGGCGACGAGACCCGCTGCGCCCTGCGTTACTGCTGACGCCGGCCAGCCCGTAGGGCAGATGTTTGGGGGCCCGTGACAACGGGCGGGGTCGGTGAGCGAGCGCGGACACGCGCGGGCGTGCCCGTATTCGGGCCCGTAGTTGATCGCTGGCCGCCAATTGAACTAGGCTGCCACATCCATTGGCAAGGATGCGGGCGCTGGACCGGCGCGCACGGCCCGCGAGCTGACCCCCATGCCCCGCAAGTCGTCCACGCCGCTCGCGCTGCACGAGGTCGTCCGGATCGTCGGGGCCGAGCACGCCTACCTGTTCCTCGGGTCGGAGCGCAGCGAACGGCTGACGCTGAAGTCGGCCAAGGACGCCGAGGGCAAGTCGCTCCCGGGGCTCGGCGGCTGCAGCATGGCCGCGGTCGAGCGAGTGCGGATGAGCCGGGAGGCCCTGGCCGCCAGCGGCACCGCGGACGGGACGGCCAGCCTCGACGGGGCCACCTTGCCGCCGCGGCACCTGCTGGCCGCTCCTTTAGCACTGGGGCACCGGCTGTTCGGGGTGCTCTACCTCGACCGGGTGCTGGCCCGGGGCCCGTTTAGCGAGGGCGATGTCGAGATCCTGATCGCGATCGCCGACCACCTGGCGCTCGCGCTCGAGACGGCGCACACCGAGCATCTGGCCCGGTCGCAGGAGGCGGCCCTCGACGCCAACCGGGCCAAGAGCACCTTCATCGCCCACATGAGCCACGAACTGCGGACCCCGCTGACGGCGATCATCGGCTACAGCGAGCTGCTCGAGGAGGAATTTCAGGATCGGGGGGATACGCCGTACATCCCGGACGTGCAACGGATCCAGTCGGCGGCCAAGCACCTGCTGTCGCTGATCAACAACATGCTGGACCTCTCGAAGATCGAGGCCGGCAAGATGGAGCTGTATCTCGAGGAATTCCAGCTCCACGAGGTCGTCGAGGAGGCCGTCCTGGCCGTGCTGCCGCTGCTCGAGCGCGGCCACAACACCTTTGTCCGCAACTACCCGGCCGACCTGGGGGTGGTCCGCCTCGACAAGATGAAGGTCCGGCAGGTCCTCCTCAACCTGCTCAGCAACGCGGCCAAGTTCACCAACCATGGGCAGATCGAGCTCGAGGTCCTGCGCGAGCCGGGCCCGACCCCCGAGGACGGTGAGCGGGTGGTCCTGCGGGTCTCGGACACCGGCATCGGCATGTCGGCGGAGCAGATCAAGCGCATCTTCGAGGAGTACGCCCAGGGCAGCGCCGCCACGACCCGCCGCTACGGGGGTACAGGGCTCGGGCTGGCGATCTCCCGGAGCTTTTGCCAGCGCATGCGCGGGGACATCGAGGTCGCCAGCAGCCTCGGCGAGGGGTCCATCTTCAGTATCCGAGTCCCGGCGCAACTCGGCCCGGAGGATGCGCAGGAGCAGGACCCGGTCGACCCGGGCGACCCGGACGGCCTCGGCGAGCCCGAACTCTCGCGGACCTCCGAGACCCCGGTCGACGATCCGACGGACGACGAGACCACCGACGACGCGGCCAGTTCCCTGCGCTCCGGCATCTTTCCGTGGCCGGTGTGAACTGCGCGCTGTAGCGCGCTCGTCCGTCGAGCACCGCGAACCAACGATCGTCGTCTCGTACTTCGGAAGATCTGCCCGAGAGCATCCGCTCCGTGGCAGACTACGACAAGACGTGATGGCCACTCAATGAACCGAGTGCCTCAGCAAGGAGAAGCGATGGCGACTTCCAAATCCAACTCGAAGCGAAACACCTCATCGACCGGCTCATCGAAGACCTCCGGCAGCAAGGCCTCCGGTAGCAAGAAGGCCTCCTCCAAGAAGGCCTCTTCCAAGAAGGCCTCCTCCAAGAAGGCCTCTTCCAAGAAGGCCTCTTCCAAGAAGGCCTCTTCCAAGAAGACCGCCGCCAAGAAGACCGCCACCAAGAAGACCGCCGCCAAAAAGACCGCCACCAAGGCAAAGACCGCCGTGAAGAAGACGGCCAAGAAGGTCACCGCCGCCGCCAAGAAGACGGCGACCAAGGCCAAGTCCTCCGCCAAGAAGATGGCGACCAAGGCCTCGGGTGCGGTCAAGAAGGCCGCCAAGAAGGTCTCCAAGGCCATTGGTCAGGCCGCGGGTTCGGCCAAGAAGGCGACCAAGAAGGCCGTCAGCAAGGCCAAGTCCGCCGCGCGTCAGGCCAACCAGGCCGGCAGCCAGTTCGAGATCGCAGCGGGCAAGGTCGCCAAGCGGGTCGGTCGCGCGGCGAAGGCCGTCGTCAACCAGCTCGCGGGCGCCATCGAGAACGCGACCTCCTCGGACAACGAGGGCTCCGGCGAGTCCAGCGGCTCGAAGCGCGGCGGCTCGAAGCGCGGCGGCTCGAAGCGCGGCTCGTCCGGCAACCAATCTCACGGCGGTGGCAACGAGTCGGCCTCCAGCCAGCAAGGTGGTGACGAGGACTCCGATTCGGAGGACGACCTAGCCCCTGAAGGCCCACCCGGTCTGGGCCAGCGCGTCGCCGTCGCCCTCGACGCGATCCTCGATGCGATCGACGGTGACGACGATGGCGAGACCGCCGAGGGCGAAGCCTCCGAGGAGGCCGCTCCTGAAGAGGCCGCTCCTGAAGTAGCCGCTCCTGAAGAGGCCCCGTCCGACAAGGTCGCTGCACCCGTGGCGAGGAACGACGACGACGACGACGACGACAAGGACCTCATGGACGAGATCCTCGACTGAGGACCGACGAGCAAGGACGCCGCGCTCCCCGTCATACGTGACGGAGGCGCGGCGTCCCTGTGTCCGGCGCCCGGGTCCCTTATTTCAAAAGGGATCAGGGCAGTATCGTCGGGGTCATGCTCGCGCCGGTCGGCATGATGAGCATGGTCGACGAGGCGGTGCTGTCCGGGTGGCGGAAGGCGTCGAACAGCGCGAGGGCGATGGCGAGGACGACCGGCCCGAGGACGATGCCGAGCAAGCCGAACACCTTGAGGCCGCCGAGGACGGCGAAGAAGATGAACAGCTCGTGCAGCTTGGCCCGCTCGCCGACGAGCTTGGGTCGCAGGAAGTCGTCGACGAGGCCGATGACGAGGATGCCCCACAGCATCAGCAGGATCGCCTTGATCCACGAGCCGCTGGCCGCCAGGAAGATCGCGGCGGGGATCCAGACCACGAAGGCGCCGGTCAGGGGGATCAGCGACAGGAACATCATGGCGACGCTCCACAGCACCGCCGAGGGCAGGCCGAGCGCCCAGAAGACGATGCCGCCGAGCGCGCCCTGGATCACCGAGATGACGAGCACGCCGTACACCGAGGCGCTGACGACCTCGCGGATGCGCATGAAGATCGCATAGGTCTGGCGATGGCGCAGGGGGATCGCGCCGGAGAGCGCGCTGCGGACCTGCTTGCCGTCGCGGAACAGGTAGTACATCACGAACACGACGAACAGCCCGCCGGTGCCGAACGCCGAGGCGTCCTCGACGAGGTCATGCACGCGCTCGGCGCTGCGGGCGAGCAGGTAGGCGATCACCCCGAACGCGAGCACACATAGCCGCGACACCCGGAGCTTGCCTGCGTCGGTGATGCCGGGCCGCAGCGGCACAATTAAATTGTGCGCCGTCAGCGAGGCGGCCGCCAGCAACGCGCTGTCGACCGTCGACAGGATCGCCGAGATGAGCGCGCCGATGAAGGCGATGTAGCCGAGAGTCCCGAGGTGCAGGCGTGCCACCTCGCCGACGATCTGCTCCGGGTGGGCGATGTTCGGGACCAGCGTGACGCCGACCAGGCCGATGAACACGGGGATCAGGCCGACCGCGAGGTACACCAGCGCCCCGGCGATCGTCGCGCGGCGGGCCACCTTTGCCGACCGGCACGCGAGCACCCGCGCGACCAGCTCCTGCGCGACCAGCGAGCCACACACGGGGATCGCCCAGCTGTCGATCATCGCCAGTGCACCAATTTCAGATGACCCAAAGGACAGCCTCGCCGGATCGATCGCCGCGATCGCTGGACCAATGCCGCCGAGGTGGCTGACCACGGTCACCAGGAGCACCACGAGCCCGACGATCAGCGCGAGCCCCTGTACGAGGTCGGTGATCGCGTCGGCGAGCAGGCCGCCCGACACCGTGTAAAACAGCACGATCGTCGCCGCGACTGCGATCGCCACGTCCGCGTCCACGCCGGCGGTCGCCGCGAGCACCTGACCAAACGCCCGGATCTGCGCCGCCGCCCACATCACCGAGGTCGGGGCCACCAACAGCACCGCGAAGCGCTCCGCCCCGACCCCGAAGCGCGCACGCACGACGTCGGCGACCGTCACGTAGCCCTTTTGCCACAGGGCCGCGGCGAACACCGTGCCCATCAGCAGCAGGCACAGCGCGTAGCCAAAGGGCTCCGAGGCCCCGCCTGCGAGGCCGTGCTCGAACACCTGGCCGGCCGCACCGACGCAGGTCTCGGCGCCGAACCACGTGGCGAAGATCGTAAAGGTAGCGAGGCCGTAGCCGAGGCTGCGACCGGCGAGCAGGTAGTCCGTCTCGGTGCTGACTCGCCGCGCGACCCACAGCCCGAGCGCGAGCTGTGAGAGCACATAGAGCGCGACGCCGAGGACGACCGGGTTCACGACCCTCGCGGATCAGTCGAGGAAGAAGTCGGGGATGAGCGTCGCGCCCGGGGTCACCGAGTAGCGCTCGAAGTCGGTGGTCCCGGCCTCGCGCAGCAGGTCCTCGTCGAGGAAAAAGTTGCCGGTGCAGCTCCGGCTGTCGCGCGTGAGGATCAGGTGGGCGGCGTCGGCCATGATGTCGACGGTGCGGCAGCCGGCTATCATCGCCGGGCCGCCGATCATGTTGATCGCCGCGGTGGCGATCGCGGTGCGGGGCCACAGTGCATTGACGGCGATGCCCTCGTCCTCGAACTCGGCCGACATCCCGAGCACGCACATGCTCATGCCGTACTTCGCCATCGTGTAGGCGACGTGGTTCTTGAACCAGTGCGCCTTCATGTTGAGCGGCGGCGACAGGTTGAGGATGTGCGGGTTCTTGGCCTGCTTGAGGTGGGGGATGCACGCCTGCGAGCACAGGTAGGTGCCGCGGGTGTTGATGTGGTGCATCAGGTCGTAGCGCTTCATCGGCGTCTCGAGCGTCCCGGTGAGGCTGATCGCGCTGGCATTGTTGATGAGGATGTCGATGCCGCCGAAGGTCTCGACGGTCTTCGCCACCGCCGCGAGCACCTGGGCCTCCTCGCGGATGTCGACCATCAGCGGCAGCGCCTTGCCGCCGGCGGCCTCGATCTCCTGCGCGGCCGAGTAGATCGTGCCGGGCAGCTTGGGGTGGGGCTCGGTGGTCTTGGCGGCGACGACGACATTGGCGCCGTCACGCGCGGCGCGAAGCCCGATTGCGAGGCCGATGCCGCGGCTCGCTCCGCTGATGAAGATGGTCTTGCCGTGGAGACTCGAGTTGCTGGTGGTCATTTAGTTCTCGGGGTTCTCGTGCTGCTGAGCGGGTGCGGGAGCGGCTGCGGGCCGCTTGTAGCTGATCGCCATGATCGTGAAGACGGTGCGGCCGCGGGGGCGCTCGACGACCACGTCGTCGCCCTCCTCCTTGCCGAGCAACGCGTTGCCGACCGGCGACGCGACGCTGATCTTGCCGAGGGATACGTCGAACTCGTCGGCGCCGACGAGCTGATAATGCACCGTCGCGCTGTCCTCGTCCTCGAGCGTGACCCACGCGCCGAAGGTCACCTTGTCGGGCTCCTTCGCCGGCGGATGAAACACCTTGAGGTGGTCGAGGCGCTTGGCCAGGAACTCGAGGCGCCTGTCGATCTCGCGCAGGCGTCGCTTGCCGTAGATGTACTCGGCGTTCTCCGACCTGTCCCCGAGGGCAGCCGCGGCGCCGACCTCGGCGGTCACCCGCGGACGCTCGACCTTCCACAGATGGTCGAGCTCGGCGCGCAGACGTCTGAGACCCTCGGCCGTAATAAAGAACTTCGGGGTCTCCTCCGCCATTGCGGCGAACATACCAGGTGCTCACTCCGGCGGGAGCGCCCGTACAGCCTCGGGGCCGACCGGCACGGCCTCCTCGGCCTCCACCAGGGCCTGCGCGACGACCAGCTCCGCCTGCCGCTGCATGCCTGCGGCGCGGCCTCCAGCGAGGAACACGCCGGCCCCACCTGCGACCAGCAGGCCCACGCCGAGCCACATCAGCAGCGACGACAGGAGGAAGCCGAGCGCGGTGACCCCGAGGGCGACGGTGGTGAACATGACCGCGGCGAGCGCGAGGCTCGAGCCGGTCCGTTCAGTGCGCACCGCCACCAGGGCGCCGCCCTGGCCGTCGGGGTCGGCGTGGATGCGGTAGAGCATGTTGGTGCGATCATCGAGGATGTCGATGTCGCCGTTGCCTTGCCGATGTCCACGATGACCGACCTGGCGGGCGACCGCGGCGCGTACGCCCTCGATCGCGCGCTCGGGCGGGAGGGCGAGCCGCGTCTGCGCCGAGTAGCCGGCGACGGCGGTACCTGCGGACTTGGCGAGGGCGTTTCCTGAACCGCCGCCGGACCTCTGGACCAGCGCCTGACGCAGCTCCTCCGGGGAGATGCCGGCCTCGGCCGCGGCCTCGCGTAGCTCCTGATCCGTGAGTTTGGCCCGCTCGTCCATCGCGGGGAGACAGTAGCGTAGTCGCCGCGCCGCGTGGAGGCCGGGGCTCATGTTAACCTCGCGAAATGACCGATCTTGCCTTCATGGCGGCCGTGCAGGAGCGTCGACTCGCGGACCTGGTCGCGCGCGGGGTCCACATCATCGACCCACGCCAGACCTACGTCGACGCCGGGGTCCTCCCCGAGCGGATCCACGCGGGAGTCGTGCTGCACCCGGGCACGCGCCTGATCGGGCAGCGGACCTTCCTCGGGCCCGAGGCCGAGCTCGGCCGTGAGGGTCCGGTCACCGCGATCGACTGCGTGCTCGGCGAGGCCGCGCGCATCGACGGCGGCTACGCCCGCGACGCCGTGCTGCTGCGCGGCGCCTCGGCCGGGTCGGCCGCGCACCTGCGCGAGGGCACCTTGCTCGAGGAGGAGGCGAACACCGCCCACGCGGTCGGCCTCAAGCACACGATCTTGATGTCGTTCGTGACGATCGGCTCGCTCGTCAATTTCTGCGACCTGCTGATGGCCGGCGGCAGCTCGCGCAAGGATCACTCGGAGGTCGGCAGCGGCTACATCCACTTCAACTTCACGCCGTGGGGCGAGCGCGGCGACAAGGCCACGCCCTCGCTGATCGGCGATGTGCCTCGCGGCGCGCTGCTGCGGGCGCGACGGATCTTCCTCGGCGGCAGCGGCGGGATGGTCGGTCCGCGCGTGGTCGGCTTCGGGGCGGTCGCCGGCGCGGGCCAGGTGCTGCGCAAGGATCTCCCCGAGGACAGGATGGTCATCCAGATGCCCCGCGCGCTCGAGCGCCCGTTCCCCCACGACGCGATCGACCCCCCCGAGCCGCGCGCCGCCCACAACGCCCGCTTCATCGCCGAGCTGACCGCCCTGCGCGCCTGGTACTCGGAGATCCGCCTGCGCCGGACCCCGGAGACAGGTCCCTTCGAACATGTCCGAACGGTCACCCAGGAGGCGATCGCCTCCATCGACCTCGCGATCGCCGAGCGGCAGAACCGGTTCAGCGCATTTTTACGCGAGCGCGGCGTCGACGCGCCGGCATTGCGGCCCAGCCGCACCCACCCGTGCCCGCTGGTCCTCAGCCCCGACCGGGACGCCTATACGGACCACGTGGCCTGGGTGAAGGACCTCGCCGACGCCGATGTCGCGGCGCTCGGCTCGTGGCTCGCCGACATCGTCCGCGACGTGGCCAATAGCTAGCGCGGTGCTTTAGTTCGCGGGTGCCGTTCACCGCGTGGTTCCTGGCGCTCGGTGCGTTGTTCATCGTGATGGCGCTCGCGGGCTCCGCCGTGAAGCGGCTGCCGTTTAGTCCGGCGATGTTGTACCTCGGCGCCGGCATCTTGCTCGGCCCGCGTGTCGCCGGGCTCATCGACCTCGACCCGGTCGCCGACGCCACGCTGATCGAGCGACTCAGCGAGATCGCCGTCATCGTCTCGCTGTTCACCACCGGCCTGAAACTTCGCGTGCCGCTGCGCCACAAGCTCTGGCGCGCCCCGCTTCGCCTCGCCTTCCTCGCTATGCTCCTGACCGTCGCGGGCGTCACCGCCGTCGGCGTCACGCTGCTCGGGCTCTCGCTCGGCGCCGCCGTCCTGCTCGGTGCCGTGCTCGCGCCGACCGACCCCGTGCTCGCGTCGGACGTCCAGGTCGAGGACGAACGCGACGTCGAGACCGTGCGCTTCGGCCTCACTGGCGAGGCCGGCCTCAATGACGGGGCAGCCTTCCCGTTCGTGATGCTCGGGCTCGGGCTACTGGGGCTCCACGAGCTCGGCGCGTGGGGCTGGCGCTGGCTCGCCGTCGATGTCGCCTGGGGGGTCGTCGCCGGACTCGGCCTCGGCGCAGCCTCGGGCGCCGCGATCGCGCGGCTCGTGTTGTACCTGCGTCGCCACCACAACGAGGCGCTCGGCCTCGACGAGTTCCTCGCGCTCGGCCTCATCGCCCTCGCGTACGGCCTGTCGCTGCTGGTCGGCGCCTACGGCTTCCTCGCCGTGTTCGCCGCTGGCGTCGCCCTCGGGCGGACCGAACGCCAGGACCCCGAGGCGACACCGCCGCCCGCCTCGGTCGACGCCGCCGCCCGCACCTCCGATCCGCAGCCGGGCGGCTCGCAGGACGACTCCGCGACCATGGCCCAGGGCGTGCTCACCTTCAACGAGCAGTTCGAGCGCCTCGCCGAGGTCGCGCTGGTGCTGTGCGTCGGCGCGATGGTCACCGAGGTGTCGTGGCCGACCCACGCCGCGTGGTTCCTGGCGGCGCTGCTGCTGGTGGTCCGCCCGCTCGCGGTCTACCTCGGCTTGCTCGGCGCCGGTCTGTCCGGCGTCCAGCTCACCTTCATGAGCTGGTTCGGCGTACGCGGCGTCGGCTCGCTCTACTACCTCAGTTACGCCATCGTCTTCGGCGTCTTCGAGGGCCACGCGCGGCCCCTCGCCGACCTGACGCTGATCGTCATCACCGCCTCGATCGTCCTGCACGGGGTCTCGGTGACGCCGCTGATGCGACTGTACCGACGGACCCCGGAGGGCAGCGACTCCACCTCCGAACCGGTGAGCCTCGCAACACCGCGAGGCTCGACGTCAGCAGCGAGAGCGCCCGACGCCCGACCATCGCAGTCCAGCCGGTATGCGGCAACGGCATCGTCGCGGAGTTCTGCCTGCCGCCCGAGGAGTGCGACGACGCCAACCTGATCCCCGGGGATGATCTGACCTGTCCCGAAGGACAGTGTTCTGCAAACCCCTGCGTGCCCGAACCGGCGTGCCGCGCAAAGCCCGGCACGCCTCCGAGCCTCAGCGCGCCGCGAGGCTCGGCTCCAGCAGCGACAGCGCCCGACGCGTGCCCATCGCGGTGACCAGCGTCGTCAGCTTGGGCCCCTTGTCGCGGTCGATCAGCAGGTCGTACACGACCGGCAAAAACGTCTTGTTGTCGAGCGAGGTGCCGGCGGTCAGCGTCTTCATGGTCGGCACGAGGCCATCCTCGTCGATCTCGGGGTTTTGCCGGATGACCTCGACGAGCCGCCCGAGGCAGGTGACCTCGTCGGGCGCGAGCACGCGGGTCCTGGCCTCGCGGCGGATCGTGTAGCGGAACTCGTCGGGCGCGTAGCTCCCCAGCCAGTTGCGCACGCACACGGCCCGCCGCCGGCATGCGACGCGCCCGACCTCTGTCGTGATCTGCCCGCTCTGCTCGTAGTGCGCGACGGTGCGGTCGAGGTCGCCGTCGTGGATCTGCAAGATCATGCTCAGGTGGCGAAAGCCGGGCACGAAGGGCATCGACGCGCCCGCGACGATGCGATGGTGATCGACGCTGGCGAGCTGGAGCGTGCGCTGCGCGGCGAGCTTCTTTTGCTCGTCCTTCGCCTCGTCGAGCCCATACGCGAGCCGGCCCAGGCGGTCGTAGGACTCGTAGAGGGCGATGACGTCGATGTCGAAGCTGATCTGGAACTCGGTGTTGGGCCGATACGACACGAAGATCCAGCGCAGGACCTCCGGCTCGTAGATCTCGAGGCAGTCCGCGACGGTGACGACCTCGCCGCTCGAGCTCGAGATCTTGCCGGCGCGGCCCTTGATCCGCACGAAGTCGTAGCCGACGTACTCCGGCGCGCGCCAGCCGTAGACCTCGCGCACGATGTCCTTGGCGGTGTCGTAGCTGCCGCCCGCGGTGCTGTGGTCCTTGCCGCCGGGCTCGAAGCACACGCCCTCGTGGGCCCAGCGCATCGGCCAGTCGATGCGCCACGGCAGCTTGAGGTTGCCGCCCTCGCGCAGGTCGACGTCACGCTCGTGCTGACACTTGTCGCAGGTGTAGTGGACCGTCCACTCGCCGGTGACGCGAAAGCGCAGCTTGTCGCGCCCGCACTCGTCGCAAAAGCCGGACAGCGGCAGCCATTCCTCCTCGACGCGCGAGTGGGCGGTGGTCTGCTCGCGCATCCTGTTGAGGATGCCCCGGATCTCGCCCGCGCTCGCGAGCGCCTTGCGGATGCCCTCGGCGTACGCCCCGGCCCGGTAGCGCTTCGACTGGCGGATGAACTCGGGCGCGATGCCCAGCGGCACCAGGCTGCTCTCGAAGGCGGCGATGTGGTGCGACGCGTAGCTGTCGTGCAGGTCGTACGGGTCCGGCACGTCGACGATGCTGCGCCCGAGGTGGGTCGCCAGCAGCTCCGCCTTCGGCATGCCCTTCGGGACCTTGCGGAACACGTCGAAGTCGTCCCACGAATAAATGAAGCGGACCTGCGCGCCGCGGTCACGCAGGGCGCGGGCCACCAGGTCGACGGTCATGACCTCGCGGAAGTTGCCGACGTGGACGACCCCGGAGGGCGTGATGCCAGCGGCGACGGTGATGACCTTCGCGTCAGGGTGCGCGGTGAGGGTCTTGGCGGCGGCCTGGTCGGCCCAGTGATTCAGATAGGGGTCGTGCGACTCCATGGCGTGCATGGTTGTCGCGCAAACAGGCCCGCGGGCACAAGGCCCCCGGACCTGAAGAGTTGCCGAAGAGTGGCAGGAGTCCAGTCAGCGACCGACCTCTAGCCGGCGGCCTTCTTACAATTCGCGGCGTCCATGATCGCGTTGACCCGCTCGATGAGCGGCTGGCCGGCGTTCTTGGTCTTGTAGATCTTGGCGGCCTCCGCGATCTGCGTGCAGGCCTCCTTGAAGTTCTTCTTATAATTGGCGACCGAGGCGATGCCCTCGTATGCGCGGGCGGCGATCAGCTCGTTGCCGGGCTGCGCCGCCGCGAGGCGCTGCGCCTTGACGAAGGTGGAGGCGGCCGAGTCGAGCTCCTCCGGGTGGGCGATCTGCTCCTTCTCCTCGCCGCCGAAGGCCAGGTTGACCTTGGCCTCGCCGTACAGCACCAGCGCGAGGCCGGCGTTCGGGCCGTCGGCCTGCAACTTGTACGCGGCCTCGAAGCTGGTCGCCGCGTTGGCCATGTCGTCCATCCCGAGCTGGTAGCTCCCGATCGCCAGGTTGCCGAGGATCTGGACCTCCTTGTCGCCGGTCTGCTCGCCCATCGCCACGGCATACTCGGCGGGCTCCTTGGCGTTCTCGGCCACCGGCTCGGCGACCGCGAGCGCGAGCCATCCGGCGCTCAGGCCCGAGGCGCGCAGCTGCTGGCGCGTCTTGAGGTCGGCGGTCAGCGGCTCGAGCATCTCCCTGGCCTTGTCGAAATTCCCGAGCATGTACTGCTCACGCGCCTGGGCGATCGCCGGCGGATCGGGCTCCTGCGGGACGCCGGTCGGGTTGCCACCCGCGGTCGGCGTGCCCCCGGTGTCGCCGGTCTTCGTGTCGCCGGGCGGAGTGGTGGCGGGGTCCTTCTTGCAGGCGCCGAGCAGCGCGAAGGCGGTGAGGCAGAGCAGGGTGCGCTTCATGAGGTCGTGGTTCCTGACGGTTGCGATGGATCAGCAGAGGGATCGTCGGCGAGGGCGAGCGGGAGCGGTGAGCCGGGGCCGAGCGGGCCAGGGCCGGCGGTCGTGACAAGGTGGCGCGTGGGGTCGCGCGGGTCGATGTCGATGGCGACCAGCTCCCCTGTGGCGAGCGCCATGTCAGCGCTGTGGCTGAAGCGGACGGGCTCGGGGGGGAGGTCGGCTGTGCTTTCGGACAGGTCGTCGGTGGAGGGTGGGTCGGGGGTGAGCTTGCGAAGGAGCGCGTAGGCGGCGAGCAGGCCGTGACGGGCCGGGTGTGCGCGGAGCTCGGCGAGCCAGGGGGCGGGTGAAGACGAGGACACGGGACGTGGACTCGGCGACGAGGGCCCGGGTGTTGCGGTGGTTTCAGTCGGCGGGCAGTGCGGGACTCAGAGTCGAGGTGCTCGGCGGGCGAGTGAAGGCCGGGAGGGCTGGACGGGCGCTCACTCGGCGAGGTGCGGGGGCCAGGAGAGCTCGGCGGCGGAGGGCTGGAGGACGGTGTGCAGCTCGCTGGCGGTGAGGAAGGGGGCGGCGCCGGCCGCAACGCGCACCAACAGAGGGCAACCCCTGCGTGTCAATTCGGCCGGCCTCGATATGCTGGCCAACTTCTATTGAGACATGCAAGGAGTTGCCCGGTGTCATATGTATCTATCATCAATTATGACTACGACGAGTCGCAGACTGGATTTGTCCAGAACTTCGATTCCTCATCCGAGGAAGATTCGA
>ENA-OFCF01000708-OFCF01000708.1-metagenomes-genome-assembly--contig:-NODE-708-length-14185-cov-8.420170_pt1 | contig 14185 bp, 12 predicted proteins | sample MGYA00153387_OFCF01 | MGnify analysis MGYA00153387
GACCACCTGTGGTTGTCGGACCGGCCCAGCGCGGTGCTCAACATCGGTGGTATCGCGAACGTGAGCATCGTCGGCGCTGGCCCCGTGCGCACCGGCGACACCGGGCCGGGGAACTGCCTGATCGACGTCGCCGTCACGGCACTCACGGGCGCGGCGTTCGACTCGGACGGCGCGCTGGCCCGGTCGGGCACGGTGGATGAGGCGGTCCTCGCCGCCCTCCGGCGGCTCCGGCACCTTGCTCATGAATCTCGCCCACAAAATCGGCGAGGACCGCTGCTCGATCTACTCGCAGGACATTTCGCAAAAATCCTCCAGCCTGCTGCGGCTCAACCTTATCCTCAACAACCTCGTCCACTCCGTCCCCCACATCATCCAAGGCAACACCATCCTCCATCCGTTCCACAAGGACGAGAAGGGCGCTTTGCAAAAATTCGACTGCATCGTTTCCAACCCACCCTTCAAGCTCGATTTCTCCGACTTCCGCGACGAACTCGACACCCCGGCCCACCGCGCCCGCTTCTTCGCCGGCATCCCCAAGGTGCCGAACAAGGACAAGGACAAGATGTCCATCTATCTGCTCTTCATCCAGCACATCATCCACTCGCTGGCGAAGAACGGCAAAGCCGCCGTCGTCGTTCCCACCGGCTTCATCACCGCCCAGTCCGGCATCGAAAAAGGCATCCGACAGCACCTCGTGGAAAACCGGATGCTCGCCGGCGTCGTCTCCATGCCCAGCAACATCTTCGCCACCACCGGCACCAACGTCTCCATCCTCTTCCTCGATGCCGCCAACGAGGAAAACATCGTCCTCATCGACGCCTCCAACCTCGGCACCAAAGTCAAAGACGGCAAAAACCAGAAAACCTTACTCTCCACCGCCGAGGAGGACCGAATCATCCGCGTCTTCAACGCCAAGGAGGCCGTCGAGGATTTCTCGGTCGTGGTCAGTTACGAAGACATCACCGGGAAAAACTACTCGCTCAGCGCCGGGCAGTATTTTGACGTGAAGGTGAGCCATGTGGCCATCACGCCCGAGAGATTCGAGAAAAAGCTTACGGAATTCCAAAACAGGCTGAACGGACTGTTTAAGGAATCGGATTTGCTAGAAAGAGAGATCACAACTCAATTGAAAAAACTGAGTCATGAATAGATTTCGTCATGGAAAGATCGGCGACTTTTTGACTCTTCAAAGAGGTTTTGATATCACCAAAAAGGAGCAAGTTAATGGGCAAATTCCTGTGATTTCATCTAGTGGGATTGCCAGCTATCACAATGATTATAAAGTCAAAGGCCCCGGAGTCGTTATCGGTCGAAAAGGGACTTTAGGGACGGTTTTCTATGTCAAATCGAATTATTGGCCGCACGATACGAGCCTCTGGGTCAAAGATTTCAAAGGGAATGAACCCGAATTCATTTACTATTTTCTCAAGACGCTGCCGCTGGAAAAATTGGACTCCGGCTCAGCCAATCCAACATTAAACAGGAACGTCGTTCATCTGCTTGACGCGTGTATTCCCATCTTACATGACCAACGCAAGATCGCCGCCGTCCTCTCCGCGCTCGACGCTAAGATCGCCCTCAACCACCGAATCAACGGCGAGTTGGAGGGGATGGCGAAGTTGCTGTATGACTACTGGTTCGTGCAGTATGATTTCCCGCTGAGCGCCGCCCAAGCCGCCGCCCTCGGCAAGCCCCGCCTCATCGGCCAACCCTACCGCACCTCCGGCGGCCCCATGGTCTATCACGAACAACTCAAACGCGAGGTGCCGGAGGGGTGGGAAGTAAAACCGCTTTTCGAGGCAATGTCGGTTCAATACGGCTTTCCATTCAGTACGAAGCAATTCACATCCGAGGTCACCCATGTGCCTGTGGTTAGAATCCGGGATATTCTTGAAAATACCATCTCGCTCTACACGACAGAGCGGGTGGATGAGAAATACAAATTGGCGCCGAATGACCTCGTGATTGGAATGGACGGTAATTTCCACATGAATTTTTGGGACAAGGAAGGATCGTATTTGAATCAGCGAAGTGTCCGAGTCCGCGCTAAAGAGAAATCAGCAATATCAAGCTTCCAATCCTACTTCGAGCTGGCCCCATACATCAAAGCACGCGAAAAAAACGTATCCAGAACGACGGTCGGTCACCTAAGTGACAAGGACCTAAAGAGGCTTCATCTCATGGAACCGGAGACCAGCAATGAATTCGCCCCACGGGCAACATTCGATTCATTCCTGTCGCAAATTCTCCTCAACCGCACCCAAAACCAAGAACTCACCACCCTCCGCGACTGGCTGCTCCCCATGCTCATGAACGGCCAGGTGCGGGTGGGGTGAACGTCTGATCCGAAATCAGGTTTGACTCTCGATCTTTTTAGAATACTCATTTGAACACTTCGCCATGATGCTCTACAAACGCCAAAAGCTTCTGCTCGATCTCGTCCATGCGGCGGGAGGCGAGCTTGCGGCCACGGATTTCCAGAAATTGCTATTTCTCTATGTCCGCCAATTCGAGACCGAGCCCAGCTTCCAATTCGTCCCGTATCGATATGGATGCTTTTCCTTCCAATCCTATGCCGACCGCGCCGCCCTCCAGCAAAGGGGCATGATCTACGAATCGGACGAAAGCCTCTGGAAAATCACCCCAAAAGCAAAGCCCTACCTCGATCCCAAGCGGAAGGCGGAGCTAGTCCACTTTCTAACTCGTATCGTTCCGGAACGGGGCAATGAACTCGTCCGCCGCATCTACAAGCTCCATCCCTATTACGCGATCCGCAGCGAGATTCTCGACCGCGTTTTTCCGGACAAAAAGGATCAGCAGCCAATTCTCGATGCCCAACCTGCCGCCGAAGGCCAGGCACTGTTCACCATCGGTTACGAAGGCGACAGCGTGGATGGCTATCTGGAGCGTCTAATCCGCAACGGCGTCAAATTGCTCTGTGACGTGAGGCGCAATCCACTCAGCCGCAAAACCGGATTCTCCAAAGCGCAGTTGGCAAGCTACTGCTCCAAAGTCGGCGTCGAATACCGCCACCTTCCGGAACTCGGCATCCCTAGCCACCGGCGTCAGGAACTCAACACCATGGCGGACTACAAGGCCTTGTTCACAGTCTATCGCAAGGAAGACCTGCCCCTGGCCCGTCCGGCCATTAAGGAACTGGGCTCGCTGCTCAGCGAATATGGGCGGATCGCCCTCACCTGTTTCGAAAAAGAACACCAATGCTGCCACCGCCATTGCGTGGCCGACGAAATGAAACGGCTCGTCAAACACTGCCCCGCGCCACAACACATCTAAATCATGGCCCTTGAGCGGATCCTCATCACCGTCAAAACATATCCGACGCTCTCGGCCAAATACGGTGAACACGTCTGCACCGCAGGTCTGCGGGAAGACGGAAGTTGGATCAGGATTTACCCGGTTCCGTTTCGGAGTCTGGAGGAATACCAGAAGTTCGAAAAATACCGGATCATTGAGGCTCAGGTCATCCGAAATTCCAAGGATCCGCGCCCCGAAAGCCACAAGGTGAATTTCGAATCGCTCGCCCTTACTGAAACCAAACTCTCTACCGCCGATAACTGGCGCGAACGCCGCAACTGGATTCTCGCACGCGGCAAGGTGTATCACGATCTGACCGAACTCATCGCCCTCGCCAACGATCACAACCACCTCTCCATCGCCACCTTCAAACCATCGAGAATCCTCGATTTCAAAGCAGAACCCCAAACGCCCGATTGGGACGAAAACAAGATCGCCACGCTCCAACACGCATCACTCCAAGGCGATCTCTTCCCGGAGTGGCAACCCCGCGCAGTCACCCGCTTCGTGAAAAAGCTGCCATGGAAGTTCTCCTACCGGCTAGAAGATGCTTTGGGGCGTGAAAGCACCATGATGATCGAAGATTGGGAGATCGGCGCACTCTACTGGAACTGCATCCGGGAGGGATCCATACCGCAAGAAGCCGTCGCCAAAGTCCGCCAGAAGTATTTCGACAACTTCCGCGAAAAAGACCTCCACCTCTTCCTCGGCACCACCCGCGAATGGCATGGCCGCGGCAAGAACCCTTTCGTCGTCATCGGAGCCTTTTATCCGCCCATTCAGAACCAGCAGGAGCTGTTTTGAATTTGTGTCGTCACCAAACCAGGAACTCACCACCCTCCGCGACTGGCTGCCCCCCATGTTGAGGAGGAATCGAGACGCGGTCTCTTGGGTTGATTCAGTCCGAGGTAGGGTCTCACGATCAACTTTGGATTCCACGGACAAAAATCGCCACAGTTTCCTGAATCCATTGATCACGGTTCAACTCGGAAAGTCCAGAACTGCGGCGTAGCAGGCCACCCATCAGAGACGAGGTGAAGACTTCAGCAAAAGCCATCGGATTCACATCCCGGCGGATCAATTCATCTTGTTGCAATTTTTCCAGATAGACGGCGATGCTGCGGTGAAATGGCTCCAAAACATCGCCGATCAATTCTTTTGCGAGCGTCGGGCGGCGGCGGCCTTCGCCGATCAGCGCACGTGCCATGCCCTCGCAGCGTTCAAGCGATTCGTTGTAAATTCGGGCAAAACGCGCCAAATCTTTGAAGGGATCACCGCTGAAATCTCCCGGACATTCACACAGCGCACGAAATTCTTCCGAGGTATCTTGCACCACCGCTTCCAGCAATTTCTGCTTGGTTTCAAAATGCCGAAACAAGCTGACTTCATTGCAGCCCGCCCGTTCGGCAATGCCGCGGGTGGTCGCCAATTCGATCCCCTTTTCACTAAATTCGGCCCGCGCCGCCTCAATCAAACGCTGACGCATCGTGCCGGAAATTTCTAATGGTTTTTTTGCCGTCGGCGGGTTGCTCACGGCGGAAACAAATGCAAGTAATCGCTTGCACGCAAGAAAAATTCCGCTTTGATTAGCCGCGTTCATGCCAAATCTCCGTGCCATCCGCCACTGTACAATCTGGGCCATCGCCATTGGGCTGATCGCCTGCGCTCCCGTGGGGCCGGATTTTCAGAAGCCGGAAATGGAGCTTCCGGCGTCTTTTTCGCGTGGTGGCGTGAAGTGGAATCGCGAGTCTCCTAGCAGCCAACCGCGGCCGCAAGAATGGTGGAAATCCTACCGTGACAGCACGCTCAACGGCCTGGTTGAACGATCATTGTCGATGAATCAGGACCTCGCCGCCGCCGCCGCGCGACTGGAGCAAGCCCGACAACTTAGCAAAGCGGCGCGCAGCCTGTATTTCCCGGACATCGATCTGGGAGCCGGTGCGGAGCGGACGAAGTTTCGTTTCCGCGGACCCGGCGGAGGCTCGAATTACGGCAATAATTTTTCCATTCCTGTCGATATGGCCTACGAACTCGACATGTGGGGCAAAGTCCGCCGCCTAGTCGAAGCCGCCCGCTCGACGGAAGGTGCTTCCCGTGAAAATCTCAACGCTCTGCGCCTGAGCGTGGCGGGCGAGGTGGCACAAACTTACTGGGCACTCCGCGCGGTGGATGCGAACCGCGCGGTGATCCGGCAAACGCTCGTCGTGCGGCGCAAGGCGCTCGATCTTCTCACCAAACGCCGCGACGCCGGCACGATCAGCGCACTCGATCTATCACGCGGCGAAACGGAAGTCGCCACCGCCGAGGCCGATGGCATCCGACTCGATCAAGACCGTGTGACTCTTGTCAATGCTCTAGCAGTTCTCAGTGGTTCGGCGGCCACCGGTTCTGCGGTTACCGAGCGGGCGGATTTGCCAGCGCCGCCAAACGCACCGAACACCGTGCCATCCGAGTTGTTGCGCCAACGACCCGACATCCGCGCAGCCGAATACCGCGTGGCTGCCGCAAACGCAGAAATCGGCGTTGCGACTGCGGCATTCTATCCGTCGATTTCTATCCGTGGTTCTGGCGGGCTCGACACTGCGGAAATCGCCAATCTTTTCAGCACCGAGTCACTTGTCTGGACGCTCGGCGCGAATGCGAGTGTGCCGCTCACTCGCATCAATCTGCTGAAAGCCAGGCGCGCTGCCGCCGTTGCAGCGCATCAAGCAGCCAGCGCTGAATACCGCCAAATCGTGCTCGAATCGATCCGCGAAGTGGAAAACGCACTGCAAGTGGCCACCATTCTCGAACAACGCCAAGCCGCTCAGGATAAGGCAGTGAAATCCGCTAGAAAAACTCTCGATCTCGCCACCAAACGATTCAATGCTGGATTGGTTAGTTTTCTCGATGTGGTAGATGCCGAGCGCACACGTCTGGAATCCGAACGACTCGCCAACGTCGTGCGTGCCGAGCGGCTCGCGGTTTCGGTTTCTCTATTCAAAGCCCTTGGTGGGGAGTGGTAAAAAGAAGATTACTGTTATGAAATACATGTCGATGCTTGGTCCGATGTTCGGCATTTTTTGCCTGAGCGTCGTTTCCTGTGAGAAAAAATCAACCAACACAAAACCTAACGGACCACCTAATCCGATGGACAAGGTGCAAGCTGTCGAGGTCATGCCCGTCACCGTGATGAAGATGAGCGAAACGGTTGGACTGATCGGTAGCATCGCTGCAAACGAGAGCGCGGAACTGAGATCGGAACTTCCGGGCACCATCAAGTCGATAGGATTTGAAGAAGGCGCAGTCGTCAAAAAGGGCGATTTGTTAGTCAGCTTGGACACCCGCGAGCTGGAGGCGCAACTTGCCGAATCCCATGCTGGATTTACCCTCGCCGAACAAAATCTATCACGCAGCAAATCATTGCTAGAAGATCAAGCGGTGTCTCGAGTAGAAGTGGATTCCGCCATCGCTGCTCACGCCAAACTCAAAGCGGAGATCGATTTGTTAAACGTAAAAATTGCCAAATCTTCGATCACCGCGCCATTTGATGGCATCGCCGGTGCGCGATCGCTTTCAGTCGGTGATTATGTAACTTCGCAATCGATCATCACCACGGTGGACGACCTAACACGTCTCAAAGTCGAAATGCAAGTGCCGGAACGTTACCTGCCAAACCTCAAACCTGGCGGCACTTTCAGCCTGCGCGCCGCGACCTCCGCAGTCGGTGAAAACGCCGAGGGCACGGTGTATTTTGTTTCCCCACGCATCGATGAAACGACGCGTTCGACTCTCGTGAAAGGCTACGTTTCCAAAGCGCCACCATTCATGAAGCCCGGCATGTTTGCTAACATCACCTTGATTCTGCGCACCGTGGAAGACGCGCTCGCCGTGCCTGAAACTTCTATCCTCAACACTCCGCGTGGCACCGTGTTGATCACTCCAGTCGATAAAGATGGAACCACCATCGCCGCCTTCGTGCCGGTCAAAACAGGTCTGCGCACGCCGGGTTACGTGCAGATCACACCCGTCGGCCCGCCTATCAAACCGGGTGACAAAATCGTTTCCTCCGGTGTCGGCGGACTCATCCTCTTCCCCGGCGTAAAACTCAAACCGGTGGATCCGGTCATCAAACCCGGTCCACCTCCTGCCACCGACCGCAAGCTCGATTAAGTTATGCTTATCTCAGACACTTCTATCAAGCGCCCGGTGCTAACCATCGTCGGCGCGTTGATTATCATTCTGGTAGGTGTATTGGCTTTCCGCAACTTGCCAGTGCGCGAATACCCCGACACGGACGTGCCGACGGTTTCCGTGTCCACCACCTATCGCGGCGCTTCTTCGGAAGTAGTAGAAAGTCGCGTTACCGAGCCGCTAGAAGAACAACTCTCGGCCATTGATGGCATCCGCGTTCTTCGATCCACATCGCGCGACGAAGGCTCGCGCATCACCATCGAATTCAATTTGGATCGCGATCCCGACCAAGCGGCTAACGACGTGCGCGACCGAGTCAGCCGTGCCCGCGGTAGATTGCCCGATGAAGTGGACGAGCCGATCATCGCCAAAGAAGAAGCCGACGCCCAACCCGTGCTTTGGATGACGTTCACCTCCGACCGCCTGTCCCGCACAGAACTAACAGACATCGTGGATCGCGTGGCAAAACAACGCATTCAAACAGTACCCGGCTGCGGCACCATCTTCATCGGTGGTGAGCGTCGTTTCGCCATCCGCCTGTGGCTCGATCCCGATAAACTCGCTTCCTATCAGCTCACTGCCAGCGACGTAGAAACCGCGTTGCGCGAACAAAATGTGGATATTCCCGGCGGTAGAATTGAGTCGTTTGCTCGTGAATTCACCGTCCGCACTCAGGGAGATTTGTCAGATGTTAGTGCATTCGAAAATCTCATCATCGCGACGCGTGGCAACAGCCAAATCCAGCTCAAGGACATCGGTCGCGCAGAACTCGGTTCGGAAGACTATCGCACTCGCACCTTTTTCAACGGACAGCCAACCGTCGCACTCGGCGTCGTCCGCCAATCAAAATCGAATCTGCTAGAAGTGGCCGATGGCGTGAAAAAACTCATACCCGTCATCAAAGCGGAGCTGCCAGAAGGCATCAATGTGAAGATCGGATTTGACAGTTCGGTTTTCGTGCAACGTTCGGTGGATGAGGTTTACAAAACATTCGCGGAGGCATTTCTCATAGTCATCGTGGTGATTTTTGTGTTCCTGCGTGATTGGCGCGCGGTGCTCATTCCAATCACCGCGATTCCGATTTCAATCATTGGAACATTCGCTGTCATCAGTGCGCTGGGATTTTCAATCAATATTCTAACGTTGCTGGCGCTGGTGATGGCCATCGGCTTGGTGGTGGACGACGCTATCATCATGCTAGAAAACATTTTCCGTCGCATTGAGGGCGGAGAAACCCACACCAAAGCCTCAGTTCTCGGTGCGCGGCAGGTGGCGTTTGCGATCATTGCCTCCACGCTCACATTGTCGGCTGTTTTCTTGCCCGTGGCATTCCAATCCGGCAGCACTGGCCGCTTGTTCTATGAATTTGGCATCTCACTTGCGGTCTCAGTGTTAGTCTCGCTGCTGGTGTCGCTCACCGTCACACCGATGTTGTCATCGTTGTTGTTGAGAGGTGTGGACCCCGTGACCGGACATCCGCCGCACGGCTGGATCTATCGAGTGACAGAACCATTTTTCGAACTCATCAACCGCGTGTTTGGAAAACTTCTGCATGGCTCGCTTAAGGCATGGCCGGTAGTCATATTGTTATCTATCGGATTCACCGCACTGGCACCATGGGCATACAAACAACTTCAACGAGAACTCACCCCCGTGGAAGACCGGGGAAATTTCATCTCCATTTTCAACGGCCCGCTTGGTGCGCATCCAGATTACACATTGAGTTATGTCAACAAGATGACTGATATCGTCGAAAGACTGCCAGAAAAAGAACGCTACTTTGCCGCCACAGCACTTTCACGCGGCGGCCCCGGCTCTGGCAACCAAGGGCTGGTTTTCACCACTTTGCAATCATGGGAAAATCGCGAAAAATCCACTCAGAAAATCGTCGAAGAAGTCAACGCCGCTTACGGCGAAGAAGTCACCGGCGGCATGGCATTTGCCATCATTCCAAATCCATTGGGCGGTCGTAGCCTCAGCGAAAGTTTCCAATTCGTGCTGCAAGGAAGCGACTTCGATAAACTCCAAGAATATGGCGAAGCAATCCTAACAAAAATGCGCGGCAGCAATATTTTCGAAGGCGCACGTCCCGACCCAAAAGTGGATAAGCCCCAACTGAATGTGACGATTGATCGCTCCCGCGCTGCTGATCTTGGAGTGCCGGTTTCGCGCATCGCCACCGCAATGGAATCACTGTTCGGTGGGCGACAAGTGACTCAGTTCAAACAAGCCAGCCGCCAATACGATGTGATTCTCCAGATCGAGGATGCTGCGCGTCTAACGCCATCAGATCTTGGGCGCATCTATGTGCGTTCGGAGAGCGGCGGTTTGGTCCAACTTTCGAATGTGGTGAACCATGAAGAAACGATCACACCTGAAGAATACCCGCATTTCAACCGCCTGCGTTCGATCTCTATCAAAGCCCGGCTTGCACCAGGAAAAACCATTGGCGATGGCGTCGATTTCATCAAACAAACTGTGCCCGACATTTTGCCAGAAGGATACAATTACGCATGGAATGGCGAGACTCGCGAATTTGTCGAGAGCGCGAGTGACACCTTCACATTGTTTGCGCTCGGGCTGGTTTTTACCTTCCTCATTCTAGCAGCTCAGTTCGAGAGCTGGGTGCATCCGATTACCATTTTCACCGGCGTCGCGTTGGCTCTGGCTGGCGGAGTTCTCACACTTTATGCCTCGCGTTTCTGGGGTGAGCCGATGACCAATAACTTATTTGCGCAATTCGGTTTGATCCTGCTGATCGGCCTGATCGCAAAGAACGGCATCTTGATTGTTGAGTTCGCGAACCAGCTTCAGCTAGAAGGGAAAAATGCATTCGATGCCGTGTGGGAGGCGACCACCCTGCGCTTTCGTCCGATCTTGATGACTTCTATCGCCACTATTGGCGGCACATTGCCTCTAGCGCTTTCAAGCGGTGCCGGTGCGGAAACGAGAAACCCGTTAGGCCTTGTGGTGGTGGGCGGACTTTCTATCGCCACCGTGCTCACATTGTTTGTTGTACCTGTGTTTTATCTGATCTTCGATCGACTGGTGCAAAAACTAACTGGCCACTCCAGTGCCCAAGGCCTTCGCCGCGCCGCGCGAGTGGACGAGGAAGTGAAAGCCGCCGGATAGATTTCACGGACGCACTTTGCCGTCCAAAACACAGGAAACGCAGAGGTCGCCAGTCACATTGATCATGGTGCGGAAGCGGTCGAGAAACCAATCCACCGGTACCAATAACAGACTGTATTCCAAAGGCAAACCGACTGCCGTGAGTACGAGTGTCATGGTGATCAACCCAGCAGATGGAATGCCTGCTGCACCCACCGAGGCGGCCACCGCACAAACAACGATGATCAATTGCTCATCAATCCCGAGATGCCTTCCTAACAATTGTGCGATGAACAAAGCGGCCATTGCTTCGTAAAGCGCCGTGCCATCGTTGTTGAAATTCGCACCGACCAATGCGCCAAGATTCGCCGATTGCTCGCGGACTTTCACGTTTTCTACCAAGCATTCGTAAGTCACGGGCATCGTCGCGGTGGAACTGGCAGTGGAAAAAGCCATCACCAGCGCATCGCGACAGCCGCGGATGAGTTGGCTGGGCTTCACCCACGATTGCAGCATGATACGAGTCATGTAGTAGGAAAACTGTAGCGTCAGCGCCAGCAGCACGGCCACCACCAGCCACAACAGACTGATAAATGATGAAAATCCGTTTTCGCCCACTTCTGCGGCGACGACGCCAAAGACAATCAGCGGCACCAACTGCACGATCCAATGGAGCATGGCAATGAAGGCATCCATGAACACCTTGACCACCGCCGTGGTCGCGGCGATATCGGGCGAAACTTTGCGCAACGCGAGACCCAACAAAATTGCTAGAACAATCGCACCAATCGGGCTGGCACCATCGGTGAATGGTCCCATCACACTTTTGGGAAGCTTTTCAAGAATTTGATAGAACTTATCTTGAGGATGAGAATTCTTCGCGTTCTTCTCGGCGGCAGCGATCTCGCTGGCCATGAATTGCGCTTGTTGTTCGACTTTTGCCTTATCGGAGTCTGAGATTCCTTTGCGCTCGCCCGGCTTGATGAGATTGGCCACAGCCAAGCCGATCACGATTGCTACTAAAGTGTTAGTTGCTAGCAACTTGATGAGTCTCGTGGTTTTCCCTTTTTCGATTTTTGTGCCGACCAATGCGTGCATGATCGCGAAAAACGCCACCGGACACGCGAGCATTTGCACCAAGCCCATCAACACACTGCCCGGTTTTTTAAACGGTATCGCGTCAGCGCCGAACCAAAGTCCGGCCAGCGTTCCGAGCGCCATGCCGATGAGTGTGCGCACATACAGCGGCAGCCTCTGCCAACGCAAAATCAGCGAACCGATGAATTTCATGATAGATTGATTTCAGATCGGATGTTCCTCTCCAGGATTCGGAATGATGATTTGGGTATTGGGAAGCCGCTGGTGAATTTCACCGCGGAACCACTCGACTGCATCATCGTCACCATGCACCAAAAAGCATTTTTTAGGCCGGACTTTCACAATATAATCTGCGATGTCCTCGCGCGTCGAGTGACCGCTGAAATCAAAAATTCTTGTCTCACAGCGCAGTTTGACGGGTGGGTGCGCTGGATCTAGCAATACGCTATCACCCGGCTGCGCCACGCGGATGCGACCGCCGGGTGTTTCGGGATCTGCGTAGCCGACAAAGAACAAACCGTGTTTTTGATTTTCAAGAATGCCTTGCCGCGCAAAAATGTTAGAAACCGTATTCTCCGACATCATTCCGCTTGATAGAGCATAAATGCAGCCAGAACCAAATGGAATGGGGCCCTTGCGTTTTTTGTCGCTGCCCATGATTTCCATATCCTTGAGGAAACGAAAACCCGGAAGATGCCGCCGCGAAACATCGCTGTAACGGTCGTAAACATGCGTCATCTTGGTGCTCAACCCGCCGATGTAAACCGGGGTGTGTTTCGCAATCAGTCCTTCCGTTTTGAAGCGATGCAACATGCCGAGAATTTCCTGCGTCTTGCCCATCGCAAACACCGGAATAAGCACCGAGCCTTTGCGCGCAATCACTCGTGCGATGGCCTCGGCAAATGCGTTTTCCTCAGTGGTGCGATCATAATCTAACGCTCTCTGTTGGGCACCACGGGTGGTTTCCACGATTAAGGCATCCACCGTTTCCTCGGGAAACAATGCGCCTTTTTGCAAGGTGCTGTGTTCAAAGTTGATATCGCCGGTGTACATCACGCGTTTGCCTGCGCCCTCGATGGTCACGCCCACCGAGCCTAAAATGTGACCCGCGTCATGGAAGGTCCCGCGCAGCGTGCCATCGCGGTCCAGATCAAACGGGCGCTCGATGCCGCGATGCTCGAATGAATCCACGATGCGATCAAGCTCGCGGTGTTCGAACAATGGATATTCTGCAATGCCATGCTCGATGCGTTTCGATTGCATCACGTTGACCGAGTTGTGCAGCATCGCGGTCGCGAGTTCTGCGGTCTCGGGAGTTAGAAAAACCCGCGCTCTCGGTTGCTCGCGCAGAAAAACCGGCAGCGTGCCCACGTGGTCAAGGTGCGAGTGAGTGATGACAATCGAGTCCGCGCTCGCCTCCTCAAGAAAATCATAGTGCGGCACCGCCTCCATGCCCTCGTGTTTCGGGTGCATCCCGGCATCTAACACCACCTTGGCGTCCGGGGTTTCTATCAAATACGAATTTGCGCCGATTCCGGCGTGGCGACAAAGGCTCTTGAAAATCATGTGGTATAAGTGAACGGACGAGGAGTGGATGGAGAAGATGGACAGTCACCGATGGCCTGTCAACCCGTCAAAGTTTCAGCGATTTTATCCTAAAATATTGGGTCCAATGGCTGACTTTAGGGTGAAACAAACCTGCAAAACAGGGGAAAAGCTTCTCGGCGAGACTGAGGTTTACGAACAAGTGAATGGAAATGCCTGCATCTCTGGGTGAGTGGTGCAGTGATTCATGGCAACCTCGATTTCATCTTTGGATAAATCACGAGGCGTCAATGATGCGATGATTCTGGGTTCCTTGGCCAATGGAATCCCATCGTTGCTTCGTCTAGCAGAAGGCGCGGACTCAAACAGCTTCGCAAGCTTCCATTCAAATCGAGATGGGTGGGCTTTGTTGAGTTGAACCTCGAAGTATCGACCTCGCTCGCCATCTTTTGTGGATCTAAAACATCGCCACGCAGCAATATCTCGCCGACTTATCCGCAGACCATTGACGAATATTTCCTCATCTGTGATTTTCAGATTCGGAATCTTCTTCAAACGCAGCCAGATAAATATCCCGCCATGTAGAAGTGATAGAAATCCAGTTGTAATCCAAAACCACGGATTGGTTTGATCGGATGCAAAGAACCCAACTGCTAGCAAGCTGGCGGTGAGCGCAGCTGGAAAAATTTTAGTGAAGAAAAGATGTTTCATACTCTCAGCAAACTGAGCAATCGCATGAGGAAGTGGTTGAATGTGATTATTGATTCTAGCAAGTCAAATATTCAGTGTGTGTCCTGTTGTTTTGAAATCGGTGGCATTTTTCTAGTGTTGGCTTCTGACTAACTTGGAAGTTTCAGGCGGCGGGCGGGCCACCCGCGCCAGTGCGAACGCACATACATGAAATCAACCAGTGAAAGTCTGAGTCATCCCGAGACGAGCAACG
>ENA-OFCF01000709-OFCF01000709.1-metagenomes-genome-assembly--contig:-NODE-709-length-14171-cov-3.934755_pt1 | contig 14171 bp, 11 predicted proteins | sample MGYA00153387_OFCF01 | MGnify analysis MGYA00153387
TGGTCGTAGATGCGCAGGTCTGCCGCGGGCTTGCAGTCATCATCGCAGGTGTAGGGCTGGTCACCGGGCGAGGGCACGGTCCATGGGGCCCTCTGAGTGGCGGTGTCGAGCCGGAGGATGAAGAGACGATCTCGAAATTGCAGGGCAGGCCGGTGAGCACCGGAAAATCGCCGACGAACTTGCCGGCCTTGAGCGTCAGCTCGACCACTTTCCCGGGGCCCGTCTCCATCCTCACACCCTCGGCGTGGTCCGCGGTCACCACAATGCCGATGAGGCCGTTTGCGGTGATCGGGTTCGGCTGCAGGTCGAAGTCGATGACGACTGGCAACTCCGCGGGCTCGGGCGTCGTGTCGGTCTCGACCCCGGTCTCGGTACCTGGCGACGTCGTGCCCTCGTCATCGCCCGTGATGGTCTGCATCCCCGCACTTGCACCCGTGGTGGGGACAGTGCTCTCCGAGCTGCTGCTCGCGTCCGCGTTCGATGTGCTGCACGCGTCGAAGTCGACGCAGGTACCGAGTGGCTCCCAGACAGGGCAGCCCGCGAGGGCCACCAGGGCGATGGGAAGTGAAAGACGACGCAGGTTGAGCAAGGGGAGCCTCCCGGGAGGCGATTGGGTCAGAAGCGCGCGCGAAAGGCAACCCCGCCGGGCATGGGCAAGATAGTCGTGCGAGAAGCGAGGCGCGCGAGGCGCTTCGCGCCGACCCCGACCAGCACGGCCCCCACGATGACCGCGCTCGCCCCGATCACCGCCGTCGTGACCATTGGTACTCTGAGCCGCTCGTATTCCTTGGCCAGCGCGACGTCGCGTTCGGACGCGGCGTCGGTCCCGAACAAGCCGGCCTCGTCGTGGAGCTGGCGTGAGTCTCGCCAGTTGTTGAGCATGCGGCCGCCCATCAAGCCTGCGACGCCCATGAGCGCGAGGCCGGCGCCCAGCGACACACCGCCAGCGATCACAAGGCGGCGACCGGGAGGCGCTTGGCGCTTGCGTTCTTGCGGTGGGCCATCGAGGCCGCGGGGCGGGGCGGCCGGTCGCACGACGACCGGCATCACGTCGTTGGTGGTCGTCGTTGTGCTCGCCGGGGTGACCCGCGAGACCACGGGCGGTGGCGTCACAGGCACGCTCGCCGGGTCGGGCTGTGGGCTTCGTGGCTCAGGGGCCATCAGCTGCGGGGGCGCCTCGGCGATGCGCCCCCGACCACAGCGTGATCCGCTGGGCCCTTCGCGCCTGGTCAGGTCGGCACGTTGAGATTTGAAGCTCTGGCGAAGGCGCTGCGGTTGGCCCTTCACCGCGAGGCTACGGTCGAAGGTTCGCCGCGCTGCGCAGAGATCCTGATCCGTGCCCGTCTTGTCGAACAGGGCGAGGTAGAGGCGGTGGGCGCCGAAGGTGAAGACCGCCCGATCACGTGGCGTCTTCGCTTCCTTCGCGTGCTTCAGGAATAGCTTTGCTTTGCAGCGGTCGTCACCAGGTGGACAGGCGCCGGAGTTGGGTGGCGGCGCCGCTTGGAGCACCAGGAGGACGATCAGCGAACAGGACAGGATCACGGCATGAACTCCTCGTGGAGAGTTTGGCGCGGTGTGGGAGCGAAGCGCAGCGGCGTGGTGATGTCCGTGACGCAGCGGACGACGCGCTCGTCGTCGGCGCCCTGGACGGCGACTGCGGTGAGCCGCTCGCCCTCGGCGACGAGCTCGAGGATAAGGACGCCGCCCGCCAGGTGTGCACAGTGGCGCAGTTGAGCGGCGACGTCATCGAGGGCCTCGCGCATCGGCCTCACAGGTGAGGTGTTCGGTTCGGCGGGGGGAGAGGGCTCGCTCCGCGTCGCGGTTGCCCGGACACCCGGTGAGGGGTTCGGTTCGGCGGGAGGAGAGGGCGCTGGCTCGCTGCGCATCGCGGTTGCCAGGACACTCGCTGCGGCGCCAGGGTCCAGGTCGGTGGTTACCGTCGGGCTCCGACCCCACCACGCGAGCGCGAGCGCGACTCCTGCCGCCACCGCCAACATGGGCCGCACCCACGACCGGCCGCGACGCGGTCTCGTGGCCGACGCGCCCATCGGCGACGTGGCCACCGGGGGCCGGACTGGCGTCGGCGGCGTGATCGGAGGCGCGGCGACCGGGAGCGGTGGCTCGGCTGTTTGACGGAGCGCATCGGCGACCTCGTCCTCGTCATTCTCGGTCAGCTCGTCGGACGCAGCGTCCAGTTTGGCGAGCAGCCCTGGCAGGTCCACGCGCTCCAGCGGGTCGTCGTGGAGCGCCGAGAGCAACGCCGAGGCGAGCGTCGCGGGACATTCGGGCACGTACTGTTGGGGCGACACCAGCTCGCGCGTCTTGCCCTTGAACGGTTGCCTGCCGGTCAACAGCTTGTATAGCAGGAGGCCGAGCGAGAACACGTCGCACTTTTCGGTCCAGACCTTCGTGGCGCGGGCCTCCGGAGCCGTCCATTCGAATTTCTCCGCTCCTCCGGTCCCGAGCTTGACTCGGTGGTCAGGCGGTGTGGGGTAGCGTTGCTCGACCGCGGCGTAGTAGCGGTCGGTAAACTCGCACATCCCCAGATCTAAAATCGTCGCGGTGATCGTCGCACCAGCGCCATCGCGATGTAGCGGTGCGGGTGTTTGGGGGACGTGCGGCACTCGACCAGCTCGGGCAGCGACGGGTGCCGCGTCACACTCAGGGCCTTCGCCTCGCAGGCAAATCGGATGCACTCCTCCGTGTTGTCCTTCGCATGGGCGCCAGGGAGCTTGAGAGCCACGTAGCGGAGCTCTTCCATGTGGTAGGCCCGATGCACTTCGCCCTTGGCACCCACCCCGAGCGGCTCGAGCAGCTCGTAGCAGCCCGCGAACAAGTATGGCGACGTCAGGTCCGCGCGCGCTGTCCTTATCGCGTCGAGGCGGCGCTGAATGTCGGCAGCGGAGGCGATCCGCTGGTCGGGGTCCAACGCCAGGGCGCCGGCGACCAGCATCTCGAGCTCCGGCGGAGCGTCGCACTCGGGGCGGACGTCGTTCATCCGCCGGAGCTGCATCAGGTCCGGCATCTCGTTGGTACAGAGCACGAAGATCGTCACACCCAGGGCAAAGATGTCGAACCGTGGGTTCGGCCTGGCCCGCGAGACCTCGGGCGGCAAAAAGCCGGGCGTGCCCACCACCAGGCCGGTCGCGGTCTGATGCCGCGGAGGGGGCGTGAAACCGCCGCTCTGGAGCTTCCCCCAGTTCTCGACCTTCGCGATTCCCAGATCGATCAGCTTGACCAGCGGCCGGTCGGTCGCGCCGCTGAGCTGGACGATGTTGCTGGGCTTCACGTCGCGGTGAGTGACGCCGGCCCGGTGCAGTGCGTCGAGCGCTCCAGCGGCCTGTGCGATCAGCTCGGCGACCTCGCGCCAAGGTAATGGGCCATCGTCGATCAGTCGCTGATCGAGGCTCCGTCCGGGTAGCAGCTCCAGCACCATGAAGGGCGCCTTCGTGTCCGTCTCGCCGAGCGCGAGGACTTGCACGAGGTGAGGATGCCTGAGCGACGCCAGGATGCGGCCCTCCTCGAGGAAGCGTCGCCTTGCGTCTGCGGTGCCTTCCTTGAGGATCTTGATCGCCGCCGTGTTTTGCAGCAGACGATCTTTGCAAGCGTGAACCCACGAGTTGCCGCCAGCCCCGAGCAGTTCACCGACCTCGAAGCGGTCGCCGAGGACCGCAGGAGGACCGAGGTCTGCGTCCGGGCCAAACAGCGTCCACCGCCGCGACCTGTTGACGGCGGGTAGCGCCGGCTCCACGGGAGTCGCGTCGGGCGGATTCGGCATGGGTCCTTCGTCGTATAAGGACGGGCGTACCAAAAAGCGCAAGGAAAAATTGGGCGCCTGAACGCCCACCCAGTGCTCGCCGATCCAAAGGCCCCCCGTGCGCCCGCCCCTCGTCTGCCGCGACACCTTTACTGGCGGAGCCGTGCGGGATCCTCTACGGTGCCCGCTGTGGCAGCGCAAGTACGGGACCACGTCACGACGGAGGAGCTGCTGGCCGTCACCAAGTCGACCCGCGATACGCTGTACCAATGGGTCGTACAAGGCCTGCTACCGCGACCGCGGATCGACGCCGACGCGAGCGGTCGACAGTTCGCCGCCTGGGTGCCTGATGCGCTCGAGCGAGTGCGCCTCATCGTCGCTGGCTTGCACGGTGGCCAGACGAAAGACGAGATCATCGAGCTCATCAGCAAGCACACCCGCAAGTGACCGATCCTCCAATGGTCATCAGCTTCGAGCAGCGATGACGCGGGCCAACCCCACCCGGTAGCTCGCGGGCGTCCAGGCCGGGGCGCCTCCGGGCCCTGACGCCGGCGGTTGACCGAGAGCTGGCACGCCGGCCGGGTGCCCGCCGAATTACTTTGAGGACAGGGAGCTGTGCGAGGAGGCGGCGCTGGGCAGCATGATGGGTCCGAAGCAGCGGCCGCAGAAGAAGGGCTGAGCGGGTCGGCTCAGCCCGGGTACTCGAGGGTGAGGAAGCGGTTGGTGCCGACCTCCGCGGGGGTGAGGCTCCGGGTGGTGCCGTCGGGCCAGCGGACCTCGACGGTGAAGTCGCAGCCGAGCTCGCCGAGGCCGAAGTGGAGGGTGCGGGTGTCGAGCGAGTTGTAGGTGCCGCGCCCGGCCTTGACCTCGCGGGTGACCTTCCAGTTGGCGTAGACGATCGACACGCGGGCGCCGATCGCGTCGCGGTTGATCTGCTTGCCGTCGCCGACCAGGCGGATCGCCAGCCAGGCGTTTTGTTCGCCGATCGTGTTCTCGAACAGGAAGTTGGGTCGTCCGCCGCCGGTGTCGCGGCCGCCGACGAGCAGGTCGAGGTCGCCGTCGTGGTCGATGTCGGACCAGGCGTGGTTCTGCGCGGCCTTCATGCGCAGGTAATCGGCCTGCGAGTCGTTGATCCCGCTGACCGGGCCGACGCTGGTGAAGCTGCCGTCCTGCTGCTGATGCATGAGGCCGAACCAGCTCTGCTGATCGATGTCGTCGTAGGCGGGCTCGTACTTCTTGTCGCGCGAGACGGACAGGTCCATGCGGCCGTCGTTGTCGAAGTCGACCATGCCGCCGTCGATGTCGCCCTCGTTGAAGGGCAGGCCGCGCTCCAGGAATTCGTTGACGAAGGCGTAACTACCGGCGCTGCCGGTGTTGATCAGCAGCTGGCTGGGGTCGGACCACTTGCGGCCGTAGTCGCCGTCGACCGGGTGGGAGATCGCGGTGAGGAACACGTCCATGAGGCCGTCGCCGGTCGCGTCCTCGCACTGGATCCCGAAGCCGTTGGATCCGATGTAGTCGGTGGGGTCGACCGGCTCGGGCAAGGTGCCGTTGCCGGTCGAGCCGAGGTAGTAGTTACCGGTCGCGAGCGCCGCGAAGCCGCGCGCCATGGCGACCTCCGTCATCACGCCCTTGCCGTCGTTCTCCCAGAGGTGGTTGCGACCGTTGAAGCTGCTGACGCCGTAGGTCGATACGAACACGTCGAGGTCGCCGTCGTCGTCGTAGTCGCAGGCGACGCTGCCGTTGCTCGGCTGGGTCGGCGCGTCCTTCATGTACTGCGAGGTGACATCCTGGAAGGTGCCGTCGCCGTAGCCGAAGAACAGCTGGTCGGCGACGAGGTAGCTGGTCTGGCCGTTGCCGACGAAGATGTCGAGGTTGGCGTCGCCGTTGAAGTCGGCGAACACGGCGTTGCCAGCGAGGTTGACCTTGTCGACGCCGTGAAATACTTGGGTCCGCGTCACGACATCATGGTGCCGCAGCGGACGGCGCTTGCGAAGCAGGCGGTTTGTCATGGTGCGGCTCCGGGGGGCACGCTCGCGGGCCGTGCACGGCGGGTTTGCCGGACGTTCGCGCCGGGTGTTAGCCGTGGTGGTCGGTCTGCTCGCCTGGTCCGGCGGCGGCGGCGACGCGGGCGGCGGTGAGACGACCGGGGGCCCGAGCACGGGCATGGTCGGCACGGACCCGACCGGTGGTGAGACGACGGGCGGGGTGGCGACGACCGGCGGGGCGCCGACGATGACCACCGCCGACGGGACCACGCAGGGCGCTCCGGGCTCGACCACCGGGGGCACGGGTGAGACGGGCGGAGACACCGGCACGACCGCGGTCGATCCGCCGGATGATCTGCCGGCGATGACGCGAAAGATCCGCGACTTGACGGGTCCCGGTACCAGCGCGAAGCAGTGGGGGGTGGGCGGCACGGATCTCGGCATTCCGGTGCGGCAGCCGAATGGGCAGATCGCGTACATCTTCGGGGACACCTTCGAGAACGACGGGGTCGGCGGGCCGGGATGGCGGTCGCCCGTGCTGCTGCGCAGCGCGCCGGGCGGGCTGGCGGCGGGCATCGAGTTCACCGGGGCGGCCGGTGGGGCGTACGCCAAGCAGATCCTCGATTATGAGCACAACGATCTGCACTCGACCTGGTTACCGACGGACGCGATCACGATCGGCGACCGCATGTACCTGCATTACATGGTCAACAAGGGCCTCGGGAACGTGATCTGGTCGGAGATCGCGTACTCCGACGATAACGGAGAGAGTTGGATCTCCAGCGGTACGAGCTGGGCCGGCGACGAGGACCTGTCGCTGCGCCAGCTGTGGACCTGGGAGCGCGGCGGCGACGGATATGTGTACACACTGTCGACCTCGTTCACGCGCGACCGCGGGATCATCTTGTACCGCGTCCCGGAGGAGAAGCTGCTCGAGAAGGCCGCGTACGAGCCGTGGGGCTTCGCCGACGGGGCATGGGCGTGGGGCAACCCTGCGACCGAGGTGCTGACCGGCAAGTTCGGCGAGCTGTGTCTGCGCCGCGTCGAGGACAAATGGGTGCTGTCATGGTTCAACGCGGGCGACTACGACATCACGATCAAGGTGTTCGATTCGCCGACCTCGAACCTGTATCGCGCCGCGACCTACAAGCCGCTCAAGGGTGGGGCCTGGGGCTTCGAGGACGACACGACGGTCGCGCAGCTCTATGGCGGATATATCCACCCCGACTCGACGCTGCACGACCTGCACCTGATCGTGTCGCAGTGGAACACGGAGCTCGACTGGCCGTATCGGGCGATGCAGTTCGTCACGGGCGTGGAGTAGCGGCGGTCACAACATCGAGGATGTGCATGCGTGGGCCGCACTTGCGGCAGACGGTGACGTAGACGGCGAAGACGCGGGCGAGGAGGCGGGCCCAGCCGATGCGGCAAGGTCTGGCGGAGGGATCGGCGGCGGCGGACCGCGAGTCATCGTCATCGTCGAGGCCAAGGGCGCGCTGCTGGCCGGAGGCGGGGGCGACAGACGGCGGGAGGATGCGCGGGCGGAGGTGATGGCGACTGGATGCGCACGCGGCTGTCCGGGAGGGCCTGGAGGGCGTCGTGGGCGAACGGCGGGCGCAGCAGGTAGCGGCAGACCCGTTCGAGCCGCTTACGGTCGCGCCCGTCGATGATCGTCGCCGCATGCAGATGCATGCCCAGCATCGACACGGTGAGCGGTGGCGAGGACGCGGGCTGTGCCGGCGAGACCAGGCACGGGCCGGCGAACGCGAACTGCACGCAGGCGCGCAGAGCCGGGTCCTCGAGGTCGTCGTCCTCGTCGACAGGGGCGAGGACCTTGTGGACCTGCGCGAGCACGGCCGTCATACGCTGGGGTGTCGGCGTCGGCGCGGGCAGCAAGCGCAGCGCGCCGCCGTCCTCCTCGAAGGCGCCGTCCGTGGCGAGGGCGTGCCCTCCTCTTCTGCTCTGCCATGGACACCTGCGGGCGCGCAGGATCTGTGGGTCTCACGCGGGACGTCGTTGCCCGCGACGAGATGCGCGGAGGTGCGCGCACGGGCGTGGTCGCAGGGCCTCACGCGTCGGGAGCCAAAGGACGGCGCGCTCGCGTACCCGGGACCGTGCACGCGCTCGTGAGGCCCGCGGCGCGCACGATCTGTCCTTTCCGACATGTCCGGGAGTGCAGCCGATGTGAAAGTGACAGCGGGGGCTGGCGCCCCTTGTGGAACGTCGTGCAGGGGGCCTACGATGGCGGCGAGGTGATGATGGCGGATAGACCCAGACTTGGGATCGAGGGTGTCTTCGGGCTCGCGCTCGGGCTGCTCGCGCCGGCGTGCGGCGGCGGGGACGAGGTCGCGGAGACGGAGGCGACGACGCAGACGCAGGCGGGACCGGGCACCACGGGTGGCCCGGGACCGGACGGCAGCAGCGGCGCAGATCCATCGACGCCGACCACTTCGGGCGGCAGCGAGGACACCGGGGACGAGCCGCCGCTGCCGACGATCATCGAGGTGCCGCTGCGCCGGCTGACGGCCTTCGAGCACCGCAACACGGTCGCCGACCTGTTCCCGAACCTCGAGCCGCCGGTCTACGGGCTGCCGGTCGACGACCGCCGCGAGGGTTTCGACAACAACGGCGAGGCGGCGATCCCGAGCAAGCTGCACATCGAGCAGTACAACGCGGCGGCCGAGCAGGTCGCCGACCTCGCGGTCCAGGACTTGCCGGCGCTGATCGACTGCACGCCGGAGACCGACCCGAACTGTAGCGTCCGCTTCGTGACCGAGTTCGGCGCGCGGGCGTTCCGGCGCCCGCTGACCGCGGCGGAGGTCGAGGCCTTTCGCGTGTTCTTCGTCGGCCCGCCCGGCGACACCGACTTCTCCGCTGGCGTCGAGACGACGATCCAGCTGATGTTGCAGGCGCCGCAGTTCCTGTACCGCATCGAGCTGCACGAGGCCGGCGGCACCCCGGGCACGCTGGCGCCGCTCGACGGCTATCAGCTCGCCACCCGCCTGTCGTACTTCCTGTGGAGCTCGATGCCCGACGCGACGCTGCTGGCCGCGGCCGCAGGCGGCCAGCTCGCCACGCCGGCGCAGGTCGAGGTCGAGGTCCGGCGCATGCTCGACGACCCCAGGGCCGAGCGCGCGTTCCTCCACTTCTTCCGCCAGTGGGGTGAGCTCGAGCGCGTCGACCTCGTCAGCAAGCTCGAGGAGGACACCTACGACGAGGCGACGCGCAGCGCGCTGCGCGAGGAGTTCGAGCGCTTCGTCCGCGACGTGCTGGGCCACGGCGAGGGCAGCTTCGGCGACCTGCTGCAGAGCCCGCGCACCTTCGTGAACGACCGCCTCGCGGGCCTGTACGGGGTCGCGGGGCCGGGCCCGGACATGTGGGCGGAGGTCGAGCTCGACCCGACGCAGCGCGCGGGCATGCTGACGCAGCCGGCGTTCCTCGCGGGTCACGGTCACCCGCTCAACCCCTCGCCGGTCAAGCGCGGCAACTTCGTGCTGCAGAACTTGCTGTGCACCAACGTCGGCTCACCGCCACCGATCGCGGAGGCGATGGGTTCGCCCAAGCCGATGCCGGGCATGACCAACCGTCAGGTCTACGAGGAGCTGACCAAGGCCGACCAGTGCAACGCGTGCCACAAGATGATCAACCCGGTCGGCTTCGCGTTCGAGCACTACGACACGATGGGCCGCTTCCGCGAGCTCGACCAGGGCCTTCCGGTCGACTCGTCGGGCGCGATCAACGGCCTGAGCTACGCCGACGCGACCGAGTTCATGGCCGGCCTGGTGGCCGACCCGCTGGCGCAGAACTGCTTTAGCCGCAAGTGGATGATCTACAGCCTCGGCGGGCCGCAGTTGGTCCCCGACATGGCCAGCGAGGTCGCCGACGCGTTCTCGACGGCCGAGCTCAACCTGCGCGAGCTGCAGGTGGCGATCGCCACCCACCCGCGCTTCGCCAGCTACGAGGTGGCGCCATGAATACTCCCACGCGTAATCCCACCCAGCCCCGCCCCCGCTTCGACCGCCGCCGCTTCCTGCAGGCCATGGGCCTGGGCACCGGCTCGCTGTTTTTGCCGTCGCTGCTACGCGGCGCGCAGGCGGACGCCGAGGCCCCTCCGCCGCGGATCCTGTTCTTCTTCGCCGAGCACGGGACGTTTTATCCCAACTGGCGCATGCGCCGGCCCGACTCGCCGGAGTCCGAGCAGGCCGAGTACGAGTTCGACCTCAAGGACCTCCCCGAGGACCAGTTCAGCGAGATCTTGCGGCCGCTGTACCCGTACCGCAACGAGATGATCGTGCTCGACGGCCTCGCGCTGCTCAGCGCGATGGCCGACCCGTACGGCGACGGCCACGCCAAGGGCTGGTGCGCCTCGTTGACCGGCCAGTTCGCGCGCGAGACCTACGACGGCGTCAAGTCACTCGCCTCGGTCGCGTCGATCGATCAAAAGATCAAGGAGCACCTGCGCGCGCAAGATGTCGCGCTCACCGACCTGACCTCGCTCGAGTACGGGATCGCCAACTGGGGCGGGACCTTCCATCAGCTGTCCTATGGGACAGACACGCAGGGCACCGCGGTCAAGGTGCCGTTGGAGGTGGAGCCCAAGAAGGCCTTCGACGCGCTGTTTGGCGCCAAGGACGACATGAACGACCCGGTCCGCGCGGCGCGGCTCGGGGTCGTCGAGCAGGTGCGGGCGCAGTACGAGCAGATGGCGCCGAGGCTGTCGGGCGCCGACCGTGCGAAGCTCGAGAGCCACCGCGACCTGATCTCCGACCTGCACAAGCGCATCGAAACACTACAAAACCTCGAGTGCACGCAGCCGGAGATCATGGACCTGCCGTACGCCGAGTGGACCGGCGACCGCTTCGCATACAAGCGCGACAGCTTCGTCGAGCTGGTGGCGGCGGCGTTCTCGTGCCAGGTCTCGCGCGTGGCCACGATCTTCTCGTGGATCCCGCCGATGGACATGATCAATGGGGTCGGCGATTATCACCACGACTACGCGCACCAGTCGGGCCTCGACGCGCCGGTCGAGAAGCAGCAGGTCGTCACCAACGCGGAGCGGGTGCTCGCGGAGACGCTGGCGAAGTTCGCCGAGCGCCTCAAGCAGATCCCCGAGGGCGACGGCTCGGTGTACGACAACACGATCATCGTGTGGGTCTCCGAGCTCGCCGACGGCGGCCACGGACATAATCAATGGCCGGCGGTGCTGCTCGGCGGCGGAGCCAAGAAGTTCAAGAGCGGGCGGTACCTCCGCTTCCCCGAGACGACCCCGCACCCGCTCATCAAGGACTGGAACCCCGGCGGCTTCGTCGGCCAGCCGCATCAACCAATGCTGACGTCGCTGTGCCAGGCGATGGGCATGGAGGTCGACTCCACCGGCCTGAAGAGCATCCCGTGCCGCGCCCCCGACAGCACCACGGTCGAGGTCGGCCTCACCGGACGCATGGAGCGCCTGTATGGGTAGACGCGCGCTCGCACTGTGCCTGTCGCTCGGCGCCTGCGGCGACGACGGCAGCGACACGGAGGGGACCGGCAGCGGTAGCAGCGGCGCTCCGGTGACGACGGGGGCGCCGACCACCGGCGCCGATACCGGCACCGCGGATACCGGCGCGACCGGAGGTCCCGGCAGCACCGGGGACGCGACCGGGGGCGCGACCGACGACACGGGCTCCGACACGGACTCCGACACGGGCTCCGACACGAACTCCGACACCAGCACGGGCGAGCCGCTCGGACCGACGGGACACTTCCTCGCGGTCGGCGACGGCGGCAGGCGCGTACGCTCGCCGGACGGCGTGGTGTGGGACGGGCAGGTCGGCAGCGGCCTGCTCGACACCGACGACGAGATGGCGGCGCCGGACGCCCTGCGCGCGCTGGCGGTTGGCGACGGCTACATCGTCGCGGTCGGCGGCGGCGGCAACTTTTACACTGGCAACGCGATGGTCATGCGCAGCACGGACGGCGGCGTGACCTGGCAGGAGGACCTGCTCAAGGACAAGCCCGACTTCTCGCCGCACAAGCTGTACGGCGCGGCCGCGAGCGGGCAAGTGGTGGTGGCGGCGGGCATGCGCGGCAAGGCGATCCGCAGCGAGGACGGCGGGCTCGGGTGGACCGACATCTCGTTCGAGGACCAGAGCTCGCGCCTGCTCGGGGTCGCGGCCCAGGGCGACACCTTCGTGGTGGTCGGCTGGACCGACAACGGCGAGTTCCCGAACACCTCGGTGCTGATCTCCAGCCCCGACCTCGGCCTGACCTGGGGCGCGGTCGACCACTCGTTCGAGAACCTCGAGACGATCGCGGCCGGTAACGGGGCCTTCGTGGCGATCGGCGCCAGCAAGTGCCTGCGCTCGCAGGACGGCGTCGCCTGGGTCGAGTGCGGGCCGCTCTCGCTCGACTTCAAGGCGGTCTCGTTCACCGGCGGCGAGTTCGTGCTCGCCTCCGCCGAGGGCCTGGCGACCTCGCAGGACGGCATGGCCTGGACCACGCCGACCCTCCCGCCCGTCGGCCCCCCGGCGCAGCTGGCCCGCGGCAACGGCCGCTACGTGGGGGTCCGCTGGACCGACCGCGGCTGGTCCGAGGACCTCGAGGGCTGGAGCTTCGCGACCTGGGCGACCGAGCCGCTGCGCACGATCGTGTTCGTCCCGGCCCCGTGATCGCGCCGCGGGCTTTGTCCAACCCGGTCCGCCGCTGATACCCTGCTCCGCGGCCGTGGGGCCGGAACGACGTGTCGACGATCCTGCTGATCATTGCCGGGCTGATGATCGCGGCGTCCGAGGGCGCGGCGATCGGGGTACTGGTACCCCTGACGTTGTGGTTGCTGTTGCACGCGAGGCAACAGCGGCAGGAGCTGACCGCGCTCAAGCAGGCGGTCGGCGAGCTGCAGGCGAAGCAAGCGGCAGTGCTGCCCGTCGCGCCCGCTGCGGTGGCGCCGATGGCTCCGGTCGCGAGCTCGCCGAGCTATGGCGCGCACAGGATCGCGGAGCCGGCGGCGCCCGTGATGACGCCGACGATGCCCGTGGATCTGCCGGCTGCGGCGGAGATGGACGCGCCGGTGCCGGTGCGTGGGACGACCGAACCGACGCCGGTGACGACAGTCGAGCCGTCACCGCCGAGCCCGCCGGCGATGAAGTTCGACCCGCCGCCCGTGTACGACCCGTTCGCGCCGATCCGGGCGTGGCTGGTCGGCGGCAACACGATCGTCAAGCTCGGCGTGGCGATCCTGTTCATCGGGCTCGCGTTCCTCGCCCGCTACACCGCGGACCAGGTCGCGGTCGAGGTGTGGCTGGCGGCGATCGCCGCGGTCGCGGTCGCCTTGCTGGTGCTCGGCTGGCGCCTGCGCCTGCGCCGGCCCGGCTACGCGCAGGTGCTGCAGGGCGGCGCGGTGGCGATCCTCTATCTGACGCTGTTCGCCGCGTTTCGCATCCACGAAGTGCTGCCGATGCTGCCGGTGTTCGTGATGATGGTCGCGGTCGCGGCGCTGTCGGCCGCGCTGGCAGTGTTGCAGGACGCCCGCGCGCTCGCGCTGCTCGGGGCGCTCGGCGGGTTCGCCACGCCGCTGCTCGACGGCGGGACCCTGCGCGGCGCGGACCTGCGAGCCCGGCCTCATATGCTGATCTTTTGGACCACGTGGTGTGGCGTCTGCAAGTCGGAGATGCCGATGTACCGCGAGCTCGCGGCGCGTCACCCTGGCGTGCGGGTCGTGGCGGTCAACGCCGACCGCGACGGCGACATCGCGGCGGTGCGCGCCTATCGTGACACCCACGCGCTGCCGTTCCCGATCGCCCTCGACGATGGCACGATGACGCGAGGCTTTCGCGTGCGCATGTACCCGCACCTGGTTCTCATCGACGGGCAGGGTGCGATCCGCGGCGTGTATCAGGGCCGCAGCTTCGCGCGCACGCTGGACGCCGCGTTGACGCGGCTGGGCGCCGACCCGTGAGGACTGGCGCCCAGCTGCTGCGACCCTCGCAGCGGCCCACGAGTGCTGCTGGCGGTAGCCGGCGACGGTGATCGGTATGGACGGCATGAGCAGCCCGAGGGGCCCGGGCGAGGGCGTTGCAGGGGCCGCGAGCGCGGTGCGATCGATCTCGGTGCTCATGGCGGTCCCCGTCGCGCCGGCCCGGCCCGCGCCGCGACTGTAGCGGACGATCGACCGCGCGGGCGCGCGGGTGCTAGGCTCGCGCCGCCCATGGTCAAGTCTGCCGAAGCGACCCTCGCCAGCGTCTGCGACAAGCTCGCTCGCAGCTACTCACCGGAGGCCGCCGCGCTGCTGGAGCGCGCGCACGCGGCGGTGGTCGCCGTCGACCCCGGCGCCGGCCCGGGCGGCGTCGACGATGAAGTCCTCGACGGCTGCCCCCACGTCGTGCAGCGGAGAGCCCACGGCCAGTGCTGCGATGCCGGCCCACATCGAAGCCTCGGTGGCGTCGATG
>ENA-OFCF01000712-OFCF01000712.1-metagenomes-genome-assembly--contig:-NODE-712-length-14141-cov-4.038123_pt1 | contig 14141 bp, 15 predicted proteins | sample MGYA00153387_OFCF01 | MGnify analysis MGYA00153387
GCTGCGGTACTTCGCCATGAGGGCGATATTGGGCTTCTGCTCAAGTCAGTTGAGTTGAGCGAGCAGGGCGATGGTTCTGGATTATTCAATTTACCCGGTGGACTGGAGTTAAGCCCCGGCGAGTTCATTCAGATCAGCCTTGAGGCCCATCAGTGGATGCTTGGAATTGTTCAAAGCACACAAGGTGACCGTGATGTCTGAGTCAGCCATTGAGCGATGCCTTGAACTTTGCAGTCAGGCAAGAGGACTTCAGGGCGCGGCCTTGGGAGATGCGCTTGACGACCTTTCTGAGCAACTGATTCGTCTTTCCGAAACCTCGCGCACATCCGGGTCTGACGGCGCACAGGCCAATGAAAACCGCATTGTCGGGCAGTTGCAGGAGCCAATTTTTTCACTGGATATGAACGGATACCTGACGACCTGGAACATGGGGGCTCAGCACCTGTTTGGCTATTTGCCCGAGGAGGCCATCGGTCAACACATCCTATTCCTTTATGACCAGGATGGGGGCGAGGTGGACAACGAAATTCACGAATTGTTCCTGGAGACGGGCACTTCGTTTATTGAAGTTCGACGCCGCAAGAAGTCAGGAGAGGTGTTTCGCGCTGATTTGTCGCTGTCGACACTTCGCGACCATGACAATGTGCCGGTTAGGATCGTGGCCCAACTTTCTAAAATCGGTGAACGGCTCTCGGCTGCGGATAAATTGCGATTGCATGCCCGTATTGTTGAAGAAGCTCCGTTTGTCTGGATTGCCCATGACGTGGGACCACGCGCCCTGAGCCCGAAAGTCAAAAACGTGGTGCAGCCTAGAAGCTGGTTTATCGACATAGCCACCATGACGATGGATTGAGCCGCTTCCCAGTCAAAGCTCGACTGGAAACCGGAACTACCGAACACACCGCTTGCTGTCCTACCTGATCCGCCGCATCACCTACGCCTTGCCCACCATGTTGGGCGTGGCACTGGTGTGTTTTGCGCTTGTGCATCTGGCGCCCGGTGACCCGCTGGTGTCGATTTTGCCGCCGGATGCATCGCAAGAACTGGCTGCGCAAATGCGCGAGCTGTATGGTTTTAACCGCAGCTATCCCGAGCAGTTTGCAGGCTGGGTATGGCGCGCCCTTCAAGGTGATTTGGGTACGTCGATTGCCAGTGGCAGACCGGTAGCGACCGAAGTGATTCGTGCGGTAGGCAATACGCTGCGGCTGGCGGCGGCTGCTACGCTGATTGGCTTCGTGCTGGGTTGCCTGTTTGGCTTTGTGGCGGGTTACTTTCGCAACTCGTGGGTGGACCGCGCTGCATCGGTGCTGTCGGTGCTGGGTGTGAGTGTGCCGCATTACTGGCTCGGCATGGTGATGGTCATTGTGTTTGCCGCCAACCTGAACTGGCTTCCCGCCACCGGCATGGGCAGCGGCGATGCGTGGGCCTGGGACTGGGAGCACCTCAAATACATGGTGCTGCCGGCAGTCACCATGTCGGTCATTCCAACTGGCATCATTGCGCGCACGGTACGGGCTTTGGTAGCCGATTTGCTGGACCAGGAGTTTATTGTTGGCCTGCGCGCCAAGGGTCTGACGCAATTCGGCATCTTTTGCCATGTCGTCAAAAACGCTGCGCCCACTGCGCTGGCGGTGATGGGCTTGCAGTTGGGTTACCTGCTGGGCGGCTCCATATTGATTGAGACCGTTTTTTCATGGCCAGGCACTGGGTTTTTACTGAACTCCGCCATCTTCCAGCGCGACTTGCCGTTGCTGCAAGGCACTATTTTGGTGCTGGCGATGTTTTTCGTGGTGCTCAATTTGCTGGTAGACGTAGTGCAGACTCTGCTCGACCCCCGCATTGCGCGGACTTGATACATGACAGCATTGACTGCACCCCAACTGGCCGTACAACCCCTGGAGCGCTCGCCGGGTTACTGGCGCTCGGTCGTCACGCGCCTGCGCAAAGACAAGGTCGCGCTGGGCGCAGGCGGCGTAATTCTGGTCTTGCTCCTGATGGCGCTTTTTGGCCCGTACATCGTTCCCGCCGACCCGTACCAGTCCTCTATTTTGGGCCGGCTCAAAGCCATCGGCAGCCCCGGCTTTCCGCTGGGCAGCGACGAGTTGGGCCGCGACATGCTGTCGCGCCTTATCGTTGGCGCACGCTTGTCACTGTTCATCGGGCTGACGCCCGTGATGCTTGCGTTTGTGATCGGCACGTTCATTGGCTTGCTGGCAGGCTATGCAGGCGGCTGGACCAACAGCGCCATCATGCGCACGATTGACGTGTTTTACGCTTTTCCGTCAGTGCTGCTGGCGATTGCTTTGTCTGGTGCGCTGGGAGCGGGTATTTTTAATTCGCTGATATCGCTGACGATTGTTTTCATACCGCCGATTGCCCGCGTGGCTGAAAGCGTGACCACCCAGGTGCGCATGCGCGACTATGTGGAATCCGCCAGAGCCACCGGCGCAAACGCCTTCACGATTGTGCGAGTGCATGTACTCGGCAACGTGCTCGGGCCGATTTTTGTCTACGCCACCAGCCTGATTGCGGTGTCGATGATTCTGGCCTCCGGCCTGAGCTTTTTGGGCCTGGGCGTCAAGCCGCCAGAGCCTGAGTGGGGCCTGATGCTCAATACATTGCGCACTGCGATTTACACGCAGCCGTGGGTGGCAGCGCTGCCGGGGGCGATGATTTTTATCACGTCGATTGCATTCAACATGCTGTCAGACAGTTTGCGTGCAGCGATGGACAACAAGCAATGAAGAGCCACCGATGAGCACGCAACCGCTCCTCAGCATCAAAGGGCTGACCAAGCACTTCCCGCTCAAGAAAAACATCTTTGAGAGCTTGTTAAATAAGGGGGATGTGGTGCGCGCCGTTGACCAAATTGACTTTGACGTGATGCCCGGAGAAACGCTTGGGGTGGTCGGTGAGTCGGGTTGCGGCAAAAGCACCACCGCACGTTTGCTGATGCAGCTCATCAACCCAACCGCGGGCGAAGTGATTTTTGACGGTGCACTGGTCGGTGGGCGCGACCTGCCCCTGAAGGAATTCAGACGCCAGGTGCAAATGGTTTTTCAAGACAGTTACGCATCACTGAACCCGCGCCTGACGATTGAGGACTCGATTGCCTTCGGCCCGCAGGTGCACGGTGTGTCAAAGCAGGACTCGCTTGCACGTGCGCATGATCTGTTGGAGCGCGTCGGCCTTGCGCCCGCACGGTTCGCCGCGCGCTATACGCACGAACTGTCGGGTGGGCAGCGCCAGCGCGTCAACATTGCACGGGCATTGGCACTGCAGCCGCGCGTGGTGATCCTGGACGAGGCGGTATCGGCGCTTGACAAGTCTGTTGAAGCCCAGGTGTTGAACCTTTTGCTGGACTTGAAAGAAACGTTCAAGCTGACCTATGTTTTCATCAGCCATGACCTGAATGTGGTGCGTTACATCAGCGACCGGGTGATGGTGATGTACCTCGGCCAAGTGGTGGAAATTGGCCCGGCTGATGCCCTGTTTGACAACCCGGCACACCCGTACACGCGGGCACTGCTGTCCTCGATTCCGGCGATGGACCCCGCGCACCGCACCGAGAAAGCGGCCATTGCAGGCGACCCGCCGAACCCGATCAACCCGCCCAGCGGCTGCCGTTTTCACACCCGCTGCCCGGTGGCGCAATCCGTGTGTTCACAGCGCGTACCCACGCTGGGTAACGCGCACAGTGCACATCCTGTGGCTTGCCTCATGTATGAGCCGGGCAGTGGCTACCAAGCAGAAGTACGTGCAGCCAAAAAAGCCGAAGTCACCACATGACGACGCCCTACGTATCAATTGAAAATCTGAACGTCACCTTCACCGGCGGCGCGCGTCCAGTCAAGGCTGTCAATGGTGTCGACCTCCGCGTCAATCGCGGCGAAGTGGTAGCGCTGATTGGCGAGTCCGGCTCTGGCAAAAGCGTTACGCTGCGCTCTGTACTGCGGCTGCACAACGAACGCCGCACAACGATTACTGGCAGTATCAAAGTGGGCGAGCAAGACGTTCTCAAGCTCGCGCAAGCGCAGCTGGCGAACTTTCGCGGCAAAACGGCCTCCATGATTTTTCAGGAACCGCTGCTGGCCCTGGACCCGGTGTATTCGCTCGGCGCGCAGATCATTGAGTCGATTCGCCGCCACGAAAGCGTCAGCCATGCCGATGCGCACAAACGCGCACTTGAATTGTTCGAACGGGTGCGCATCCCGAGCGCGGAGCGGCGGCTGGACGCCTATCCGCACGAGATGTCGGGCGGCATGCGCCAGCGCGCCATGATTGCGCTGGCCCTCAGCTGCAAGCCGCAATTGCTGCTGGCTGATGAGCCAACCACCGCGCTGGATGCAACGGTACAAATTCAGGTGCTGCTGCTTCTGCGCGAGCTGCAGCGCGAATTTGGCCTGTCGGTTATTTTTGTGACGCACGATATTGGCGCAGCCGTTGAAGTGGCTGACCGCATAGCGGTGATGTACGCCGGCCGCATTGTTGAAGAAGGCCCGGTGGCTACGCTGCTGCGCGCGCCGCGCCACCCGTACACGATGGCGCTGCTGCGCAGCCGCGCGCACGGCGCCATGGAAAAAACCGATGGCAAACGCCCGCGCCTTCAAACCATTGCCGGCGCGCCGCCAGATCTGAGCCTGCTGCAAACCGGCTGTGCGTTTGCACCGCGCTGCGCACTGGCCAACGAAGCCTGCAACCAAACCCAACCCGAAGTAACCGCAATCAGCACTGGCCACAGCGCACGCTGTTTGCGACTTGACGCAACGCAATGAACATCATCGTTATCAACCCCAACACGACTGCGGTGATGACGTCCCGCATTGCCGCAACTGCGCAAACCGTGGCCCAACCCGGCACACACATCATCGCCATCCAGCCCAGCGCGGGGCCCGCGTCGATTGAAGGTTATGCCGACGAAGCCATGGCCGTTCCGCACATGCTGGAGGCGATGTTTGCCGCGCAGACCCAACACACCGAAGTTGCGGGCTATGTAATTGCCTGCTTCGACGATACGGGTCTGGACGCAGCCCGCTGCGTACTCGATGCGCCTGTGGTGGGCATTGGCGAAGCGGCTTGCCACCTGGCATCACTGATTGCTGCGCGGTTTAGCGTCGTGACCACGCTTGGCCGCTCGGTCAGCCCGATTGAACACAACCTGGTGAAATATGGCCTGGCTTCGCGCTGCGCGCGGGTGCGTGCGGCTGAAGTGGCGGTGCTAGACCTGGAAGACGCTGCATCAGATGCCTACGCCCAAATTTCAAACGAGGTACGCATCGCGTTGAAGGAAGACCGCGCCGAGGCCATCGTGCTCGGCTGCGCCGGCATGACCAACCTGGCCGAACGCCTCTCAAACGAACACGGCGTGCCGGTGATTGATGGCGTGGGAGCTGCAGTTAAATTGATTGAAAGCCTGGCTGGGCTGGGCCTGAGAACCAGCAAACGCACAACGTATGCGCCGCCGCGTGCCAAAGCGTATGCTGGCAATCTGCCGAACTTCATTGCCTGAAACAGAACACCTCGATATGCCACTCATCAACGACACCGCACACGCCTTTTTGCCCTACCCTGATGCGCCAGTGCCGCACGCTAGTGCCGGGCCTTTGAGTGGCCTGTGCTTTGGGGTTAAAGACCTGTTTGATGTGGCCGGTTACCCAACCGGCGGCGGCCAGCCGTTTGTGTTGGCGATGTCGGGCATCAAAACCACCACCGCACCCACCGTGCAAAAGCTGCTTGATGCTGGCGCGCGCTTTATTGGCAAAACCGTTACGGACGAGCTGGCGTTTTCGATGAACGGCAACAACGCACATTTTGGTGCGCCGATCAATGGCGCTGCGCCTGATCGCATTTCGGGCGGATCGTCTTCGGGTTCGGCATCAGCGGTGTCGAACAACTTGTGTGATTTTGCGTTGGGCACTGACACCGGCGGCTCGGTGCGCGCCCCCGCCAACCACTGCGGCCTGTACGGCATACGGCCCACGCATGGGCGCATCAGTCTGGCGGGCGCGCTTGATTTGGCCCCCAGCCTGGACACTTGTGGCTACTTCGCACGCGATGTTGAAACCTTTGCGCGTGTGTCCCATGTTTTGCTGGGAGCAGACGTTGCGCCGCTGCCGGCAAAAATCAGGCTCTTGAGGCCGCTGGACATTTGGGCCATGCTGGATGCGGACGTGACCGCTGCGCAAGCTGGGCCGCTGGCGCGCGTGCAGGCGGCACTGGGCGCTGCGCACGACACCAACGTGATTCTGGACGACATTGACACGCTGTTTTGGCGCTTTCGCCACATCCAAGGGCGAGAAGCCTGGATGGTCGATGGCCCGCTGATTGAGCGCTTTTGCCCACCGCTTGGCCCCGGCGTTGCCGAGCGGTTTGCGTGGTCAAAAACCGTGACCGACGCACAGTTTGCGCAGGGCACGGTGTACCGCGAGCGCTTTAAAAAACACCTGGCCGACTTGCTGGGCAACGACGGTGTACTGGTGATGCCGACTATGCCTGACATCGCTCCGTTGACGGGCGATGGTGGCGAAAAGATGGAAAGCTACCGCAACCGCTCGCTGCAAATGCTGTCTGTTTCCGGTTTGAGTGGATTTCCGCAGATATCTTTGCCACTGGGCGAGCGCCAAGGCGCGCCGCTGGGCATATCGCTCCTCGGCCCTGCAGGCAGCGACATGAGCCTGGTCAAGCTGGCGCAATTGATTGCAGCGCAAGCTGCATAAATTCCGGCGGCACGGTAATGCTGACCGGCTCGCTCAGGTTGGCTATATCGCAATCGACGCCTTGCGCGCTGCGCTCAATGACCACAAAGCTGGAAGCTTGCAGCGCTAAAAGCGAGTGGTGCCACACCCCGGCACGCAGCGTAACGGCCTGGTGACCATCGACCGCAAACGCTGCCAGGGTTGATTCGTCTGGCCGGGTGTCGTCGAGTGCGCCCAGCGCCACCAACACCACGTAACGCGCGCCAGCCAGCGGGATAAAAGTTTGCGTGCCCAAGCGGTGCCGCTCAATTTCAATCCACGGCCCAGCGGGGTTGCGGGGATGCGCTTTAAACAACGCGAGACAGGGCCTGCCGCCGTCAGCATTGAGGTCGAGCCCGGATTGCCCATCCAGACGCTCCGCGCTGGCGGCGTTGATGGGAGTACCTGCGCCGTGTGTGGCGTCAATCAACCAGCCGTAGCGGGCAAAGGCGTGGGTACTGATGGGTAACGCGTGCAAGGTACGCATGGAAGGAAAAGCGCTAAAAAACAGTCAAATATGCCTTTTGCCCAATAAATATGGGCGCAAGCAGCTACTTATTTAGTAGCTGCTTGCGCCCATATGGGGCTGTTCAGATCAGCTTTTTATGCTGCTTTCTTGGCCCACGCACTGCACCAGCCTTTAGAAGCTACTTGCTTGCCAGCAAACAACGGGCAGCCGCCTTGGGCCGAGCCTGCCGCGCCTTGGTACAACGCGCAGTTCGAGCAGGCCGAGCCAGCAACATATTGCGCGTATTTGGTTTTGTCGGCTTTTGAAGCGTCAGCGACGTAGCCGAGGCCCACCGCTGCTGGGTCTTTCTCGTCAAGCAGCGGGCCGGTGGCGGCTGCTGCTGGCGACGCAGGTGCGGCTGCAGGTGTGGGCTCTGGCATTGGCGTTGCGGCCACCGGCGCTGGAGCTGGTGCAGGCGTTGGCGCCGGGGCGGCAACGTCAACCGGCTTTTTTTCGCCACATGCGGCTAACAGCGCGGTCGCACCGGCAGCAGTCATTAAAGGCAGTGCCGGAACAATCCTGATAATTTGGCGACGGGTATTCATAAAAAGTGTCCTTTGGCTTTTGGCTAATTGGATGTAAATAAAAAACTGACTGGCAAATGCTAACGCGCAATGTGAACTCGCGCGTAACTGAATATTAATTTCCCACTAGCCGCGTTGCCGTAGGACTACAGCGCCGCTTTTTGCAGGCGTGCAAAAACGCGCCAGAACGCCGCATCTTGCGTGGTGGTGAAGTTAATGCGCATCAGCTGGCTAGGCGCACGCTGTGCGTAAAACAGCCCGCCGGGGGCAATCAGGTAGCCCTCATCCAGCAGCCGTCCGGCCAGCGCGTCGGTGTCGACGCCAGTGTTGACCCAGCCAAACAAGCCCGCCGGTTCGGCCGCAAACGTGCAGCCGTGGGCAAGCGCCAACTTCACCGTGCGCGCACGCGCCTGCGCCAGCCGCGTGCGAATGCGCTCGGCATGGCGGCGCAGTTGGCCCTGCTCAATGCACGATGCCAACGCCTTTTCAAGCAGCGCAGGTGTGGTCAAGGTCGTCAGCAATTTGGTGTTTTCTAGCCGGACAACCAACGCTGGCGGCGCGGCCAAAAAACCAACCCGCCAGCCGGGGGCCAGAATTTTGGCAAAACCGCTGACGTAAATCGTGCGCTGCAACCCGTCAAGCGCGCAAAGGCGCGTGGCGTGCTCGGGCGCCAGGTGGCTGTAGGTGTCGTCTTCACAAATATAAAAGCCGTGCGCATTAGCGAGTTGCAGAACCCGGTGCGCACTGCCGGGGCTGATGCAGTAGCCAGTGGGGTTGTGAAACACGCTGACGCTGACGAACAGCTTGGGCGCGTGCAATTTGCAATAGCGCGCCATCACATCCAGGTCAGGGCCATCGGCGCGCCTTGGTACGGGCAAGATGCGCATGCCCAGCGCGGCAAGGCGGGCAAACTCGACCGACCAGCCGGGCTCTTCCACCATTACGGCATCACCGGCCTTTAAAAGCGTGCGGCTGACCATGTCCAGTGCATGCGTGGCGCCAATGGTGGTGATGATTTGTTCAGCACCGGCATGCACATTGAGTGTGCTGAGCTTCTGCGACAGCGCCTGGCGCAAGCTGCTGTCGCCCTTCGGGTCCCCGTAGCGGAGCGATGTTTCTTTGAGCGCGGCGCTGGTGGTGAACTTGCGTACCGCTGTTGCTAGAAAAGGCGTTTCCAGCCAATCCGGCGGAAATACGCCGATGCCCGGCTGGGGCCTGTTGCCACCTCGTTCAAACATGCCGCGCAGCAGCGCGCTGGCGTCGATCGGCAGGCCCGGGACAAGCGGCATTTGAGCTACGTTTTTTATAGCTGTTTGCGCAAGTATTGATTGGCCTAGAGGTCTATTTTGCTCAAAAATAGCAGCAATGCCATCGCGCACGTAAAAGCCGCTGTTTTTGCGCGCCACCACCAGGCCCTGCGCCTGCAACTGGTCGTACGCCGCCACCACGGTGGATACGCTGACGCCCTGCTGCGTGGCGCACAGCCGCACCGACGGCAGGCGCGCACCCGGCGCAAGCAGCTGGCTTTTGATGCGCTCGGCAAAGCGGGCAGCGAGTTGCTCGGTCAGCGACTGAGAGGCGGTTTTCATCAACATCACGAAGCCTTCCAACAAGGGTGTACCCGTCACGCAGGCAATACAGTTTTCAAAACTGACTGCAAATCTGTACTGGTACTGTGCTGGCTTGAACTATAAAGTCAAGGCCATGAACTGGCAAGAACTCTCCGCCCTGTTGGTGCTGGCCACCGCCATGAGCTTTTCACCAGGGCCCAACACCACACTGTCTACCGCGCTGGCGGCCAACCACGGCCTACAGCATGCGCTGCGCTTTGTATGCGCCGTGCCAATAGGCTGGGGCTTGCTGCTGGGTGTGTGCAATTACGGAGTTGGGGCAATGGTCCTGGCCGTACCACTGTTGACAACGGCCGTGAAAGCCGTTGGCGTGGGTTACCTTTTATACCTTGCGTTCAAACTCCTTAATTGGGGTCAGACTCCAATTAATCTGCCGAACGCCAGCAAGATGGATGTCACGTTCATGCAGGGCGTTGCCATGCAGTTTGTCAACATCAAAGCGTGGATGCTGGCTCTGGCGATTGTCAGCGGCTGGATTGCCGGGCGAACCAACCCCGGGGAGCGTTTTGCCATCGTGCTTCCGCTGATGCTGGCATTTGCGTTTGTCAGCAACCTCACGTATGCGCTGGTGGGGGCGTTGCTCAAAGACTGGCTGGCCGGGCCGAACGGTTCTGGTCGGCGCTTGATTTGGTTTAACCGGGCTATGGCGCTGGTGTTGGTGCTGACTGCTTTTTGGATGATTTCCATATGACGAGGACCTCGCAAAAGTCCATCACCAAAGGCCTGTGGCTCGGCTTGCTGGGTATCGTGATTTTTTCAGTCACGCTGCCAATGACGCGGCTGGCTGTGGGCACGCCCGATGCACCGCAAATGTCGGGCCTGTTCATCGCCATGGGGCGCGCCGTGGCAGCGGCTGGGTTGTCGGCAGTGCTGCTGCTGGTCACCCGCGCGCCGTGGCCTGATAAAGGCGATTGGCTGCCGCTTGCCATTACTGCCATCGGGGTGGTATTTGGCTTTCCGCTTTTCACATCGATTGCCATGCGCTACGTAGAGGCCATGCACGCCAGCGTAATTGTGGGCGTGCTGCCCTTAGCCACCGCAGCAGTGGGTGCGCTGCTGCATCGCCAACGCCCATCCATCGGCTTTTGGTTGTGTGCCGGGCTGGGCAGTGCCCTGGTGGTGGTGTTTGCTGTGCTGCGTTCGGGCAGCTCCAGCCTGGGCTTGAGCTTTGCCGATTTGCTGCTGCTGGCAGCCATGTTGTGCGCGGCGGTTGGCTACTGCTACGGCGGACGTTTGGCACACCACATGCGTGCTGAGCATGTGATCTGCTGGGCACTCATTATTTCGTTGCCCTTGACGCTACCTTTGAGCATCTATTCTTGGCCCGTGCAAACCATCAAGCCAAGCGCTTGGTGGGGGTTTGCGTACGTAGCGGTGTTTTCGATGTGGTTGGGATTTTTTGCCTGGTATCGCGGACTGGCGCTGGGCGGCACGGTGCGGGTCAGCCAGGTGCAATTGGTGCAACCGTTTTTATCCATGCTTTTTGCGATTGCACTGCTGGGTGAAAAGCTGGATGCAGTAACGGTTGGTTTTGGGCTGGCGGTTATTGCTACTGTGTTTATTGGTAAAAAAATGCCTGTAGGCAACCCGACAAGAACACAAAAATGAATATACAAACTATCGCCTTCAGGCGAATTGCATTCAGAGCTGAAAGATGCTCACAGCTTTGCTAACGCTTTTGAACAAATTCTCACGACGAAAACAAGATGCATATCGCCATTCTCACCTTCGACGGTTTCAATGAACTGGACTCATTGATTGCTTACGGAATGCTTAGCCGTATTTCATTGCTGGGAGATCCGGACTGGAAAGTCAGCATCGCCAGCCCCACGGAAAAAGTTACATCGATGAATGGCCTGAGCATTGATGCGCACATTGATTTAAAACAAGCCAGCGATGCTGATGCAGTCGTCATCGGTAGTGGCATGAAAACACGCGAAGTAGCCAACAACGCATCTATTTTGGATCAACTCAAACTTAACCCTTCAAAGCAGCTCATTGCAGCCCAATGTTCGGGCACTTTTTTACTCGCAAAGCTTGGCCTGATAGGTCAAATGCCCGCTTGCACGGACACAACAAGCAAGCCTTGGGTGCAAGCCGCTGGGATCAACATACTAAACCAGGCTTTCTATTCCAGTGGCAATTTGGCAACCGCCGGTGGCTGCTTGTCGGCGCAATACATATCTGCATGGCTGATCGCACGTTTGAAAAGTACCCAACATGCGCAAGAAGTGCTTCACTATTTCGCGCCTGTCGGCGAAAAAGAAATGTATGTGTCCAGAGCCATGTCTCATATTTCCACACAATCACTGTCAACCAGTCACTTGCCATGAAAGTCACCATAGACCAGGCGCTTTCACGCTTCCCAGTAGCGCCCACAGACACCTACCCAGACGGTGCACCGTTTGTATGCATGATGTCAGGCGGCACAATGAGCGTGGAAGTGTTTGCACCCAAAGACGCAGACTTGCAGCAGCCGCACGCGCAAGACGAGCTGTACTTTATTCATAGCGGCACAGGGCGGATCGTTATCAACGCTCAGCGATTTGAAGCGGCGGCAGGCGACGCATTTTTTGTTGCTGCCGGGGTTGCACACCAGTTTGAAAACTTCAGCCATGATTTTGTGACTTGGGTTGTGTTGTACGGCCCACTAGGAGGAGAGTAAATGCGATGGACACAAGCTGCACGCGCAGAAAAAATGAACCCGTCAGTGATCCGCGAGATTCTGAAGGTCACTGAAAAGCCCGGCATCATCAGTTTTGCGGGTGGGCTACCGTCGCCCAAGACCTTCCCGATTGATGCATTTGCAGCGGCCTGCGCAACCATTCTTAAAACCGATGGCGAGGGCGCGCTGCAATATGCGGCCAGCGAAGGTTATGCGCCACTGCGCGAGTGGGTTGCAAAATCCTTGCCGTGGGATGTTGATCCGGCGCAAGTACTGATCACCACGGGCAGCCAGCAGGCGCTGGACCTGATTGCCAAGGTGCTGATCGACAAAGACTCGAAAGTGCTGGTGGAAACGCCGACGTATTTGGGTGCGCTGCAGGCCTTCACGCCGATGGAGCCGCAGATCGTCAGCGTGGCTAGCGATGATGAAGGCGTGGACGTCGCCGACTTGACCAGCAAAGCCGCCGGAGCGCGCTTCCTGTATGTTCTGCCCAACTTCCAGAACCCGACCGGCCGCAGCATGAGCGAGGCGCGCCGCGCCGCGTTGAGCGCCGAGGCCGCGCGCCTGGGTCTGCCCATTGTGGAAGACAACCCCTACGGCGACCTGTGGTTTGACGCGCCGCCGCCGCCCACCCTGACAGCGCGCAAGCCCGACGGCTGCGTCTACATGGGCAGCTTCAGCAAGACACTGGCACCGGGCTTGCGCCTCAAGCCGCTGGGGCGCGAGTTCGGGGCGCGGTGACCCCACTGGATCAACCTTGTATATTGATCACTGACAAGTCAGAATGCAAGGATGATTTCAAGCGCCAATGGTGCCCACCAGGGGTTTTTGGCAGGCCTGCACGGACATCCGGCTCGACCATGCCCATGTGGTCGCGCCCGTGGCACAAGGCTGGCCGCTGGCCGCTGGCCGCTGGCGGTCGGGCAGACATTCAGTGTGGACGTGATTTCGCCAATGCAACTGCCGTGGGCTCTGGCCCGTTGACTGTCTTGCGCGGATGGAAAATCCGCACCGCGCAGCCGTTGCTTATGCCCGTTCCGATCCGTTGGTAGCGCGTGTTTGGACAGCAAATTGTCTTACTGGCACGTCGCTCAGGCCAGCAATGATCAGGTGGCAGCTTTGGATATTGGGTGACGTTCGCCGTCGCGGGCTGCAAGGTCGGCGAGGGCCAACGGCTCCGAATCAAAGAAGTTTTGCGCACCAATTTCCTGTATCAGGCCGGTGCGTTCCATCACGTCCACCACGCGCTGCTTCGAGCCGCAAAAAGCCATGACGACACCGATGTCTCGCAGGTGCATCAGGAGCGAGCGGAGCATTTCTATTGCGGATGAATCGATGGAGTTGATCCCGTGCGCATCGACCAGGATGAATTTCAATTTCGGACTCTCAATTTCAATCCGGCGCACCGTCTTGTCAAAATAGTCTGCGTTCGCGAAAAACAAAGCGGCATGAAAACGCATCACTGCGATCCCCCTGGGCAACTGCGGATCCTTGTCGATGTTCGCGTCGGTCGATTGGTACTTTTCCGCGCCGCCCTCCAAGACGATATGGGGAGCCATGCGACGGTAGATGAAGGCGCCAAGCGAAAACAGTATGCCGCAGAGGATGCCATTTTGAATACTTGGTGCAAACGCCAAGGTTGCAAGAAAGGTGAGCGCTGCTGCAATTCCGTCATCCCGGTTCGCCAGCCAGGCGTTGCGCAAGCTTGAAAAATCGATAAGGTTGAATACAGACATGAAGATCATTGCTGCAAGTGCGGGCTTGGGCAGGTGGTAGAGCCATGGCGTGAAAAAGACAAGCGTCAGCCACACGAAACCGGCTGCAAACAAACTGGAGAAACCCGTGCGGGCATTGGACGCAAGGTTCAGCGCCGATCGTGAAAAAGATCCACTCACCGGCATGGAGTTGCAAAACGCAGCCGCGATCTTGGCGAGGCCTTGTCCGATCAATTCCTGGTTCTCGTCCCAACGTGTACGGGTCTTGCCGGCGATCACCTTGCAACTCGACATGGCTTCCATGAAGCTGACCAGCGCGATCACGAAGGCGGCAGGTAACAGCGCCATGGTGGCGTCGAGG
>ENA-OFCF01000714-OFCF01000714.1-metagenomes-genome-assembly--contig:-NODE-714-length-14137-cov-3.093382_pt1 | contig 14137 bp, 10 predicted proteins | sample MGYA00153387_OFCF01 | MGnify analysis MGYA00153387
GTAGGGACACGGCACTGCCGTGTCCCTACACTTCACAAACCTGGAATACGCTGTAAGCTCTGAGAAGAATCGGCAATTTAGGCTAACAACAGACAAACAAGTCAAAAAGGAGGATTTGGTAACGTTTGCAATTTTCAAATCTCCCTATCATCGGTAGTCTTCTGGTTTAGCCTGTTAGCTGCCAATTCACAACCACTGCTCAACCAAACTATTATTCTAGATTAGAGAGTTCCGCTCGATATTGTGGCAGAGTCAGAGTAAAAGATGTGCGCCACAACTCGTCAGATTCAGAACCTTCTGCCGGAGTGCTAGACACATCAATAGTACCATTCAAGTGCTGCACTAAAGACTTTACCAGAGCCAGACCCAAACCCGTACCCGCGATCGCCTGGTCAGTAATGCCAGTCCCACGGCGAAACTTCTCAAAAATGTGGGGCAAATCAGCAGCAGAAATGCCGGGCCCAAAATTAGAAACGCTGAGGACAATAAAGTCGGCCGCCTCAGACGCCTCGAAAACTACCGCACTTCCAGAAGCCGAATATTTTCCAGCATTCGTTAGCAGTTCCAGCAGCACCCGCCTGAAACTATCCGGGTCGGTTTCCAAACAAGGGGCAAACTTCGACAAATTGACCTTCACAGTCAATCCCTTATCCGCCCACGTTTGCTCAAAATCCCCACATAAATCTTGAATTAAATGCTTGAGATCGATTTTGGTTAGAGAAATCGGGAATTGCTGAGACTCAAACTGCTTGAGGGCAAGCAAATCAATAACCAGAGCGGTTTCCTTAGAACACTGCTGTTCTAGAATATCGAGATACTTAGTGCGACTTGCGGTCGGCTGTTCAGTTTGTTTCAGCATCAGAATTGCCAGCTTCATGATTGTTAAAGGCGTCCGCAACTCGTGACTCAGAGTGCTGAGAAATTCGTCTTTAATCAGCTTCAATTTCCGCAGTTGCTCTAGTTGAATGGCAGATTGTTCGTACAGTTTCTCCTGCACGTCTAGACTTTGCTGCAACTGAGCGGTTCTGTCGCAGACTAGGGTTTGCGCTTCCTTAAGCGTCTGATTTTGGATAATCGCTTTGCTCGCTTGAGCTGCGACTAATTCCAGAATTTCCAATTCTTCGGGACTCCAAGCGCGCGGCTCGGAGTCCTGCAAAACCAAGAACCCCAAGACGGTTTCCTGTCCCCTTGCGCCCATAATCGGAACCAGTAGCAGGGCGTTAATGCCTTGAAGTTTCAAGATTTCTAAGACGCTTTCTGGTTCATTGCCGATCGACTCGGCGATGTTAGAGAGGACGAGGGGTTTGGGTGCGCTGTGGAATGCTCGATCGCACAAACTAGATTCCGACATCCAAAAAGCGGGAGGGTTCTGTGGTTTTGATTTGGAAATTTTGGATTGGGATTTAGAAGTTTTCTCCTTGTTTTTTGTTTTGGCTGTCGAGCTTTGTTTGGCATCGCTTTGTTCAATTGCTTGTTTGCTTGGATTTTTTTTCCAAGCAGATTCGCAAACTAATACAATTTTTACTTTCGGTGTTTGATTGGGGGCAGAAGTTTTGAAGAGGGGGTCTGTATATTTCAACAGCAGGATTTGACCTCTATCTACTTCCAGGGTATCGACCGTATTTTCAATAACTTGCTGCAAGATTCGATCGACCTCAGAAGTCGTGTCGATCGATGCAGCAACTGAGGCGATGAGATTTTTGTATTTAGCTTGTCGGTGTAACTGTTCGTTTAAGGTGGCAATTTCCTGAGTTTTTTGAATGTGAGAAATCGTGATGCCGATCGCCTCTGATGCTGCTTCTAGGCGCTGCCGATCGGCCCCCGTCCACTCGTGAGGTTGCGACTTACCCACAATCATGATGCCATTTACAGCCCCTCCGAATCGTGCTGACAGGGCCAAGATTGCCCGAAAAGGCAGCGGTGTCACGGGGGAATTGGGCTCAGAAGCTGCTGGACTATCAAGATAGTCGGATATCGCCACTATCTCGCCCTCTGTTAGCACGTTTGCGAAGACGGGATGTTCGAGTGATATGCTAGGCGATTCTAATCTTGTGGTTTCGGAGTATTCTGGTATTTGAGTTGAATCTGCGCCAGCATCGGCATTGGGGCGATCGCTCGTATTTTGCCAGCAAGCATTCGGATTTACTACTTTCTGGTCAGCTACAGCAGCCACAAAACAGAAATCTGCTTCACAAGCAACCCCCAAAGTATTTGCTATTTGCAGCAGCAGGATTTCTCGATCGAAGTTGGTCGCGAGAATTTGGTAAATTTGCCGCCCGATCAGGGCAGGATCGACCTGGTACTGCATAAGACGATCCAAAAAGTTTTGGACTGATACTGGTTCTCCGATTTGCGGTAAATGCAAAGTGCAAGACTCTTTTCGCGATCGGTCGATCGGAGTAGAGTCTTGATTTCCCTGGCGATCGATCATGGCAACCAAGCCTTTATTTTAAGATGTTTGAGCCGGCGCACTGCAAGTATAGAGCTGATCCATAACTGTCCGCTGGACTGTTATGAGCCTGCTTTCTGTGTTTGCGCTGCCTGTGGGCCAGTCACTAGAACTGTAGAAAAATATACCAGACCTGACGGAGTTCTATTTTCCGGTTTTCTACCTTTCGATCTGTACGGGATGAACTTTACGATCCTTTACCGGATGAAGATAAATCCCATTTCCACCAATTTTGACCGTTATTATTATGAAGCTTTTCTAGATATCGCTTAGTGACACCCCTCTCCTGACACTGTGATGTTTCTTATTTAAGTTTGTGATCCTCGCAAATTTTTATTGTGATACAAATCAGCCGATCGAGTGACCACGATCGCAAAAATTTTAAATTTTAAATTTATTACTCATCACAGAGCACAGAGTTGCCGAATTTTTGGTCAAAAACTCATCGAACGCAACTCTATGAGACGCTAGTCAGCCAATAATGTTAAATTTATTCGGCTTTCCTACTTACTTATTTTGTGCTTCCTGTTGTGCTTTATCGCTATTTTGGCGGTAAAGTACCGTCCGGTTGACAGCCGTTGTGTAGCGGGGATGATTAGGGGGGACGGAGGCCATCAAATCCGAAGCTTGCTGCCACTTAGCAGCTACTACTAACCAATTTTCGCGAGATTGAGCGATTTTGCCATCGGTGGCTGCTTGCTGGGCTACTCGCACCCCTTGTGCAAAAGAGTCAACAGCAGAATTAGCACTATCCTTAGAAATTTTCAAAGCTGGTGTTGCTTCCGAAGGAGTAGAAGTTATCACTGCTTGGGTAGTGGCTTGTGTGCTGTTTGGCACTTGGGAATTGAGTCCTTTGTAGATGGCGGCAATGGCGGCGAGTAAAAACACGGTCAAACTAATCCCACCGACGATACCGCGCTGAAATTGGCGCGGTTCCTGCATCGATCGAGGTGCAGCAATTCTCGGCAAGCGAGCTTTGCCACCTTGAGCTTGGCGTTCGTGATGCGCGGTGGCCAAACGCTTGAACAAATTCGGCTTTCTGAGTTTAATTTGTTGAGACCACAGCAGTTGATTCTCGGGATCGCGGCTAATTTCTTCCAGCCACAGCAGTTGATGTTCTCGAACCAGCCGGCTGTTGATGTTGACTCGGCGAATATTGCGGGGCGAAATGCCCTCTAAAATTGCTCGGACTCGATCGACCAAGCTAGACTGTTCCAGCAATTGGGGCGTTGCAGCTTCGCACAGCAGTTGCAGCACCCCATCTGCAAACACGGCTCTAGCCCTGACGCCTACCTGTGCCAGTTCGTCGTTAAGGATTTGAATAATCGAAGCAACCATGCCCTCACGAGCTTGTCGAGCAATATCATCTATTGGATTTGCCATAAAACTATCTTGACACTCAGCAATCTGTTAATTATTAGCCTAAAGTCTCGGATCTAATTTTGACTCATACAGGCGATCCCTGACACTGCCAGGTTAAAATAAGCAAATGCAAATCTTCTTGCATCAAATATCCCACTTAAAACCATCAGCACAGCATCGAGCTCTCGCCAACAGGAAAGAAACTATGGGCAAAGTAATTAGCGGTCAAATTTTTGTTGTAGACGACAACATCGATACAGATCAAATTATCCCAGCCGAATACCTAACCCTGGTTCCCTCAAAGCCGGACGAGTATGAGAAACTAGGCAGTTACGCGATGATTGGGTTGCCCGATCGCTACGGTAAGTTTATCGAGGATGGCGAACAAAAAACCCGGTATCCGATTATAATTGGTGGCGAAAATTTTGGCTGCGGTTCTTCGCGAGAGCACGCTCCGATCGCTCTGGGGGCTGCCGGCGTCAAAGCAGTGGTCGCTTTGTCTTACGCGCGGATTTTCTTTCGCAATTGCTCGGCTACTGGCGAATTGTACCCGATCGAATCAGTCGATCGACTGTGCGACTTATTTGTGACGGGCGACGAAGTGACGATCGACTTCGCGGGCGATCAAATTATCAACCACACTCAAAATCTAACTTACTCCCTCAAAGCTTTAGGAGATGTCGGGCCCGTGATTGATGCCGGAGGCCTATTTGCCTACGCACGCCAAACCGGAATGATTGCGGCTCGTTCCTAACTATATTTGTAAGGTGCAAGGCACAATAGCACCTTACAAATATTGAATATAGTCTCAAATCGAATCAATAAAATTCAATAAAATACGTTGGTGAGCAATGCCGAAAGGTCGTACATCTCCTGACTTTTGAGAATAGCATTTTCCTAGCCGAATATCCTCCGTTGTCAACAACTGCATATCCCAACCCTCGTGCAAAACTAAATCTTTGACATCCGCACTAAGTTGTGAGTGAAAAACGTGGCGAACCACATCTCCTTCGATATCGCAACAAACAAAAGAGACACTTGCAGGAACCCAGGCAATTTCCTCTGATAATTCGCGCAACAGAGCGGCTTCGGCAGTTTCTCCCGGTTCCAAATGTCCGCCAAACAAAGCCCAGCATCCCGGATACCTGATATGAGGAATATCATCTCGCAACTGGCAAAGAAACTTGCCATCTCGGTACAAAATGGCGATCGCAACGTGAATTTTAGTCATTAGAAATTGGGCATTGGGCATTGGGCATTGGTGGTTTTTATTGGTTATTTTTTATTTTTTAGTTGTTATTGGTAACGGGCTACCAATGCCCGATGCTCTTGGGCCCAAGAGCATTTTGCCTATTTCCCCTTGTTTGAACTGGGAGTCCGCTGTAACTGTTGCATTTCCTCAACATAAACCTCACCTAAATCCTTTCCCGCCAATTCTTTCAACGTAATACTTTTATAGCGGACTTCGCCCTTAAGCAACACTTCATCGCCAAGTTTTGGCAAATCTTGCTTGGTTAAAATCCAAATACTGCCCGTACCATCCTGAAGTTGGTAAGCCGCATTCCCCACAAAGGGAGCACGATTTTCCACTTTTCCCCGCAGATAAACTTCAGCATCCAGTTGCCGCTTTTGTTGAACGTCGCCAATAGTAGCCACATTAAAGCCAAGATTAAGTTGAGACAGAGGTAAACTGCCACAACTGAACAAAGCACCGACGAATATGAGCGATAAAGAGCCAATGCAGCTTTTTTGAACCCAAACTTGGTTAATTACAGTAGTCATTAGTTAAATAATTTGATATTTGAGATTTAAGGTTTGAGATACGAGCTACCTTAGCAGAATCCAAGTTTAACGGCGAGGATGCAGTCAGAGGCTGTAGTTAAGCTAAAATCTAAAGTTGTCTGCCCCTAACCCAGAGTCTACGATGGATGCCAAAACTGCTCAAATACTAGATGGCAAAGCTTTAGCGACAAAGATTCAAAGCGAGCTGAGCGATCGAGTCCGCGCCCTACAACCCCAAAATGGGCGTCCTCCGGGACTTGCGGTGCTGATGGTGGGCGACAACCCAGCCAGCGCGGCTTACGTGCGCAACAAAGAGCGAGCCTGCGCTAAGGTTGGCATAGCTTCCTTTGGTCAGCATTACCCAGTAAATGTTACTCAATCTGAACTCGAACTGGCAATTGGGGCGCTCAACGAGGACGATCGAGTAGATGGCATTTTAGTGCAACTACCGCTACCAGAGCACTTAGATGCAATTTCACTGCTGTACCAAATTGCTCCCGACAAAGATGCTGACGGACTACACCCTGTAAATTTAGGCCGCTTGGTGCGTGGAGAAGAAGGTTTACGCAGTTGTACTCCCGCCGGAGTGATGCGGTTATTGCAGGAATATCAGATTGATTTGAAAGGAAAAAATGCCGTAGTTTTGGGACGGAGTATTTTGGTGGGTAAACCGATGGCGCTGATGCTGTTAGAAGCAGATTGCACTGTCACCGTAGCTCATTCGCGGACGCAAAACCTAGAATCGATTACTAGCCAAGCCGATATTTTAGTAGCTGCCGTTGGTCGCACAGAAATGATTGCAGCTAATATGGTAAAACCGGGAGCAGTAGTAATTGATGTCGGTATTAACCGCGTCATCAATCCAGACGGTACTAGCCGTTTGGCGGGAGATGTGGACTTTGATGCTGTTAAAACAGTAGCCGGATTTATCACACCGGTGCCGGGAGGAATCGGGCCGATGACTGTCGCTATGTTGTTGGAAAATACGGTTTTGAGTTATTGCAAGCAGCAAGAGGGCGGAAGGCAATAGATTTAACAGATGGAAGGAAAAAAGACGATCGCCAGATTCTACAAACGATAGATTTTTTGTCTAATTTGATTTTTGTGCGATCGTACATTGCACAATTTCCCAGAGCTTGCAAGTGGTTAAGATCATTTTGTTTGGGATCAGAAAATAATTTTCTGAGTGCTGTGCGATCGTCCCACTTGGCTTCGGGGACACTTTTAGGCTCGGTATCATTCCGCTCCAACTGAGATGTTGCACCATTCTCGCTTCACAGGCTTTCGGGCCTGTTTCACAAAGAATCAATTTCTGGTGGGCCCTCCTAGCCCGCCCTTGAAATACTGATTGAGAATGCTGTAATATCTCATTTTTATGTTCAAGTCAGGTACGATCGCAATTCGCAATTCCATTCTCTGACAAGGAACCACCAATTCCTGATACTCTTGAGCTCTTCGGCCCCCCAATGCCCAGAAACACCTAATGTACCAAAGAAAGGTTAAATCTCATTTTTGCCAATATGACGATCGGTTTTCTGGTTTTTCGTTCCAGAACCCGAACAGCTTTTGCATTTAAGCCTCTGTAACCGAACTCTAGAATATGGCTGGAAAATTTTGGGTACAGTTGTCTGACAGTTAAGCGGTAAAATCAATTATGTTCAGCTCAAACAGGGTGTGTTGATATTTTAATCAGAGAAAGTTAGTACACAAGAGCTGGAAGTATAGATATTGCCTTAAACGCAAAAACTGTAGCAAGTTTTTTGACTGACTCACCTTTTTCGGCTTTGGGCAATGGCAGTCCCCGCAGTTTTGCTAATCTTTAAAGAAGTGGCATTGATACTGCTTTTCCATTCGTCCAGAAAACTGGCGGCGGCGGCAGTTTTCTAGACGCTCTCCCGTAAGGCACTGCTGTGCCTAAATGAAACAAGAAAAGTTGGGAAAGGACGGCTATCCCCGGATTCGGAAAACGACACCTTCATAGAGGACTATTAGTGTGCTGTATCTAGCGGAAGTACAAAAACAGAGAAGCGGCTTTGGTCTCGGTGGCGGTAAGGCTGAACTGAAACTGCTAGCTTGTCAGCGGGGCGAACACAACTGGAGCGCCGTACCGGGCGATGATGCAATCCCAGTTGAGGAAGCTAATAAATTTAACGACGGCACCCTGGTGCTGGTGGAGTTGAGCGCTAGTAAGCAAGTGCAGCGGATTCAGGAGGCGGCTCGCCAGTTGGTGAGCATTCTCCAAAATTTCTCGCGCCTGCAAGACAAGTTTAAGGATAAGGAAGAGGAAATTGAGCAGTGGAAGGCTTCTCTGACGTTTTCGAGTCAGGAACTTAATCGCCGGGAAATGGAAATGCAAGCCCGCGAAGAACAGTTGGCTCAAATGGAAGAGGAGTTGGAGCGGCTGGAGGCTCAACGCTCGGAAATTGAAAATACTCGGGGTGAAGCTAATCGACTGCGAGAAGATGTCGATCGCTCTCGTGCGGAAATGGAGACGGCTTGGGAACAGTTGCGGGGCGAGCAGCAGCAAGTGGCGTCTCAGCAGTCTCAGGTTCCCCAAGGGGCTGCGATCGACGAGGAGCAGGCGAGGAGGATTCAGGAGTTGATGAACAGACTTGGGGGGGCAATTTCTTCGGCCCAAGGGGTGCGGGAACAACTGAATCAGTCTTTTGGTGTTGTGGGGGCTCAGCAGGCAATTCTGGACGTTCATTGGCAACAGTTGGAGCAAAAACGGGCAAATGCTCAGCAGCAACAAGAAGAGGTCGATCGACAAAATCAAAGCCTCCAAAGCCGCTGGCAGGAGTGGTACCAATCTCAAGATGCTTTGGCGCAAGCTCGGGCGGATCTGAAAGGCCAGCAAAGTACCCTCACCGCTAAGCAGGATCAGGCTCAGTCGGTGTCTTTGCAGGTGCGGGCTGTTGAGGATCTCTACCAACAACTTTCTGGACTCGCATCTGCTTCGGGTGCTGCGGTTACGCAGCAGAGAGTAGATGTGTCGGCTCTGGAGAAGATGTCGGTTGAGGATTTGCAGGGGCTGGTGCAACACCTGCAACAGGATTTGGAAAAGGTGTTCCGGTTTGTTAACGATCAAGAGGAGGAGTTGACTCTCCAGCGGGAGACAATTGAGGAGCTGCAAGCGAAAATTCAAGCTGCTAGTGAGTACGATCGCATGAGTTTGGAAAATGAAATGGCAGATGAACTCGAAAGTTATCAGATGTTGAACGAAACTCTGGTGGGACAGCGCCTCCGGTTGCAGGAACGAGAGGATGTTTTGAAGCAGCATCAGGCGGTGCTGTGGCGTCGCTTGGGTACTGCCAATGCTCCAAAACAAGAGGGAGGAGATATTGATCTGGGGCCGATCGTCGCACAGCTCAATTCTGTGCGCCAGCAGCAAAGCCAAGAATTGCAAAGGCTCGAAAACGAAATTCAGCAGGTGCGGGAGGCGATATCTCAAATTGAGGCAAATGTCAATCGCCAAAATGGGGAAAGTGAGGCGAAACGCTACGAACTCAAGCAGTTAGAACAGAATTTGTTTAACCAGAAAGGTGCAGTGGCGGAACTCTGGGGCCGGGTGAATGTTTATCAAGAAATGTTGCAGCCGGTGCAGGATAATTTGAAGGGGCTGCGCCAAAAACTGGAAGGGGCGGCGGCGGAGCTCGATCGGGTGCAGGAGACTGGAGAGCAGCAAGATCGAGTAATTTCTGATTTGCGACAAGCTCTTTCTGGTTTGATGACGGCTTAAAGTTTAATATCTAAAATTATTGAAGGGTTTTCAACTCGGGCGATCGCTCCTCCAGGAAATGGATCGGTTTGCGATCGGTTGGGGGATGCGATTAAGCTGGTTAGTTTTTCTACGCTTTCAAAGCTGGGTGCTGAGGGTAATATTTGTTGCAGTAGCTGCCGCATTGCTCGCCGCTGCAACGCCAGGGGTGCTTCTCGCAAAATCGGGCGATTTAACTTGAGAGGAAGTTGATAATTTACCTGCGGGCTGTCTTCGATTGGAGAGATTGCTCGCTGTAGCAAGTCGCTGGCTGCAAGTTCGAGATATTCTACGTCGGCGCGGAGGAGTTCGGCTGTTTGAGCTAGGGCTTGTTGGGCTTTTGGGTTGAAATGAGTTTCCAAATAAGGCAATAATTCCGATCGAATGCGGTTGCGGGCATATTTGAAGTCTTGATTTGTGGAATCTTCCCAAATCGGTAGTTTTTGCTCTTGACAAAATTGACCTGTTTGCGATCGAGTTATTTCGAGTAAGGGACGAACTAAGTAGATTTTGGATTGGGAATTTTGGATTTTAGATTCGGGATTTTCATCCAGATTTTCCAATCCCAAATCAGCAAGGGGGCGCATCCAGGTGAGTGCAGAAAGTCCGTCGGCGCCGCTACCGCGAATCAGGTTGTAGAGGAGAGTTTCGGCGCGATCGCTGGCTGTGTGGCCTGTCACAATGTAGGGGTAGTTGTGGGCGATCGCAATTTCAGTTAAAGCTTGATATCGCCACTGTCTGGCGGCGGCTTCAGTTTTCGGGGTGTCCGAGGCTGTTTGCAAATAGTAGGATATTCCCCAGTTTTTAGCTAGTTGTTCTACATGATTTGCCGATGCTTCCGAATCAGAACGCCAGCGGTGATCGCAGTGAGCAATTGCTAGATTCCAGCCCCATTTTGGCTGCAAATCGAGCAGTAATTTAATTAAGCACAAAGAATCTTGTCCACCGGATACTGCTACTAACAATGGCTGATTTGAGGGCAATATTTGTCGGTGTAGCAGCGTCCGGTGCAGTTGAGCATGGAGGTGTGTCCAATTGAAAGATTCAGCCATGAGAGCAGTCTTTTTATGAAAAACGGGAAATTATTAGTCATTAGTATGAAGGATGCAGTTATCTGATCCTTAACTCACAACTCTCACTTTCAACTTAAAAAAACTCAAAAATATTCCCCTTCTCTTGTCTCCTAAGTAGTAGCTTAGCTCCACATTCCTAGACTCTGGGGGTGGCTGTCTGGATACCTAGAAACAGGAAAGTTATTACTTATTTGCGTTGAATCACTGACACTTTGTTCATCATTTGTATCAACTTGCTGTGAGTTATCTTCGCTGTAGTTTTGGGTACTATCTAATTCTTCCGAGGCCGCAGGAAGAGCTTTCAGTTCTCTAATCTCAGGTTCGGGATAAAACTCCAGACGCATCCTAAGTTTACCTTTTGTCCAGGATTTGCCAGAACTTAAAATTTCGCAATCCATACCATCCGAGAACAATTTATCTTCAAGCAATCTTGATTGCATGATAGTCGTAAATTCGCTGACTTTGAAGGTACATTGATACATCAAAGCGCTGCCGGGAGCAGACAAAACATCGTCTTCTTTTAGAAATATTTGGGGGTTATCCATATCAATTGTCATTTTAATGAAGGAAGTTCGGCAACGGATTCGCAAGGGCGGATGTAACGGATAGAAGGAAGAAGGAAGAGGATCGATGTGAAGAAGGAATGATATCCTTGACCAACGATCGGTATTGTATGATGTTAAATTTTGTAGGGGCGGGCGATGCCCTGAGCCCTTCGGCTACGCTCAGGATAAACTCCGCCGAAGGGTTCACCAAGAATTGCGCATAATTTACAATCTCATAAACCCGCCCCCGCTTTGATTTATGCTCTTCTTCTGTGTCTGATTGGTGTCTCAGAAATTAGAAAAACCAACCGTAGGAATGTAAACCTTTACCTAATAGATTAACGCCTAGATAGCAAATCCAAACTACCACAAAACCTGTGGCGGCTAAAATTGCTGGGCTTCTTCCCTGCCAGCCGCGTGTGATGCGGGCGTGGAGGTAGGCAGCAAATACCAACCAAGTAATCAGCGCCCAGGTTTCTTTCGGGTCCCAACTCCAGTACGATCCCCAAGCTTCGTTGGCCCAAACCGCGCCGGCAATAATCCCAATAGTCAGTAAGGGAAATCCTAAACCAATGATGCGATAGCTGATGTTATCAAGAGTTTCTGCTAGATTCAAGCGCTGGGGCGAGAGAAGTTCTACGGTTTGAGTTTGGGCGGTTGATGCAGTTTGAATGGTTGCTAATTCGAGGACTGCGGTGGTGCCCAAACCATTGTTGTTGGAGTTGAAAGATGGTTCGCTGAATGCTAATGCACTGTCGGCGACTGTTTGTGCAATTTGAGCTTCGGGGTTTTGAGCGCGTTGGATGCGGTAGTTGCCGTTGCGGTTGCCGTTGGTGCCGAAGGAACTGCCGGTGAGTTCGACTTTTTGGCCACGGGTGACGATCAAAAATGCGATCGCCAGTAATGCTCCTACCATTAAAGTCGAGTAACTGAGCATCATGACGCTAACGTGCATCATCAGCCAGTTGGACTTGAGGGCGGGCACTAGGGGCTCAGCCGATTGCATGGTTGCGGGCAGAGTCAGGGCTGCAAAGGCGGAAATTGCCATTGCTACGGGGGATGTGGCTACTCCTACTAAGCGCGATCGACTCATGTTTTCGGCGACTAGGTGGATGGCGGTGATTCCCCAAACTAGGAAAAATAGGGATTCGTAGAGGTTGCTGAGAGGGAAGTAGCCGGCTTCTATCCAGCGAGAACCGAGTAAAGTAGCGATCGACAAATTGGCGACGGCCATCCCTGCGGTTCCTAGGGCCCCCAAGTAGGGAATGCCAGGAAAGGCTGCGCCAACCCAGTAAATGAGCATTGTTGAGAACAAAACGGCAAAGGAGATGTTGTCCAGCCAGTTCTGGAGTACGACCAGATCCATAAAAATTACTCCGGTAAAGTTTTTACTTATTTTTGCTAACTACTTGATCGTACTGGGGTTCTGGAGTTTTGGGTTCGAGATTTTGAATTTTTTTAGTAATTCTGGGTATGTAAATGACAGCGATGCACTTCGATCGCACGTTAGCGAAGCTTGCAGAAGAGGATCGCCCCCTCGAACTATCGTACAATTTGCCAGTTACCAAGGATTGCCAATCATTCTAAAAGCCGACCAATAATAGGGATGAGAGAAATTTGGAGTAGCCGTGTTTGCCAATTCCGCAGGTAGGGGCAGATTACCAACAGAAGTGCGCAACATCCCCCCTTCAATCCGCACGTTTTGGCGCAACATCTCTAATTGCGCTTGCCTTAAAGCTTCTGTTTTAGTCGGAGCACTTCTCAACTGCCCATAAAACTCCGCCATCAATCCCAAACTGCCCTCGTCGCTAACATACCAGAGAGTCGCCAGAGCCGATTTAACCCCGGCTTTCACCGCTAACCCGCCAAAGCCCAATTCGGCATTGCGATCGCCCACAGCAGTCCTGCAAGCGCTCAAAACCAAAAGTTCAACTTGCGGGCTGTGCCAATTCATTTGCCGCAACTGATCCAAACGCAATTTAGTATCCCACAATTGAATAAACGATTGGGTCATATCTCCCGATCGAAATTCGGCGTGAGTAGCCAAGTGAACGATCCCAAAAGGCTGCTGGCGCTGCGATTTCAAATTGCTCAGGGTGAAAGCTTCGTTCAAGAAATACTTGCCGGGCCACTGCTGGGGAGTGATGGTCGATACTTCTATTTCCACTCCAGGTAAAGGACTCATATCTGCAAATTGCGACGCCCCCATTGCCAAAACTTGGGTATTTTTGAAATTGGTGGGGCTGGTATCGGTCAAACTCAAACTCGGCATCGCGCCAACACTGTAACGCTCTATCAGAAAGCCTTTGCCGTCGTGCAGGGCGGCCATCGGTATCGATCGCAACCCTATATCTGAGATAAAAGATAAATTCTGAATGCCTTTGGCTTGCAGTTCTGCTTCGAGTGGCGCTACCAGCCACTGATAGAGCTGCTGAGAAGAGGGCAAATAACTTTTAGTATTGCGCTTTACCGGGTTAGTCAGTTCATCGCGAAATCTCCGAACAGCTTCCATTACCCGGGCGTGAGAGGTTCCAGAGATGCGTACTCGAACGGGCACGCCTTCGGGGGTGATCACCATCAGTTCCAGTTCGTCAGAGGCTTGAATTTGCTGTTCTACGCGCAACAGGGGCGAACTGTTGTAGGGCCGATCGACTGTAGAACCCTTGGGGACAAAGCTCATATAGACGAGAGCTGGTTTAATGCCTGTGGCTTGTGCGACGCGGCGCAGGGTATTTTGGGCATCTGCTAGGGTGGCGATCGTATTTGTTGATGGCAACTTTAGGTAATCGACAAACTCGCTAGTAAATCTGTCCTCTACGGGAAAAATAACGGCGCTGAGGTTGCTTGGCAAATTAGCAACGTCAATATTCGGGGACGCTGGAGGTGAATTGCGCTGTTGCAAGGAATTAGCTAGCTGGTTTTGCTGTTGCAAGCTGGGGGAAAATAAAGGATTTGCGATCGGCTGCTGGCTGACTGCGAGATCCGGTGTTGGTATCGGTGCGAGATCGATCGGCGCGGCAGCAGGCACAACAGGTATCTGGTTGAGTGAAACTGCCGGAGGCGGGACTGTTGCTGGTGCAAGGGTTGGATTTTGAGTAATTGTTGTTGCTGGCAAATTTGATACTACTGGTGCAGGATTTTGAGTAATGGTTGGTGCTGGGGAATTTGA
>ENA-OFCF01000716-OFCF01000716.1-metagenomes-genome-assembly--contig:-NODE-716-length-14123-cov-4.118638_pt1 | contig 14123 bp, 13 predicted proteins | sample MGYA00153387_OFCF01 | MGnify analysis MGYA00153387
CGCCCGCGTCGGCCACCGCCTGGGCGCCAAACAAAAAGATGTCCCACTTGAAGGACTCAGCACCGGCGTTGTCGCCGGTCTCACGGATGCGCATGATGTGGCCGTTGACGTTACCTTTTTGAGCCGCGATACGTACCGGGTTTTGCGAGGTGATTTCTTTGCTGTCCAGCCAGTAGCGCGGGTTGGCAGCGTCCACATCCGGGTTGGGGATGTTGTTGTTGGAGACAGTGGACGTGCTGCCGCGGTCCGGGTTTTCCGTCATGGTGATGTAGATTTCACCGTTTTTTGGGTTCACAGAGGTCCACTCCGGGCGGTCCATGCGGGTGGCTTTGGCAGCATCGGCAGCCAGACGGGTATTGACGCAAATGTCAGCCAGGCCGTCAAACTTGTAGCCGTCGGGGTTTTGTGCGCTGACAGGAACGCCCGCTGCCACGTCCGGGTTGCTCATGTCCAGCTTGACCCAGGTGCCCGTGCCGTCGGCATTGAAACGCGCGGCGTAGATCGTTCCTTCATCCATGTATTCAGCACCCACATTCATGCGGTCAGCCCGGTTGGCATCAGCCGCGACCCAGAGCTTTTTTGACACAAACTTGTACACATACTCGCCGCGCGAATCGCAGCCCATGTAAAACGCCAGTGGGCGGCCAGCAATGGCCAGGCTAGGCCATGCGCCTTCGTTTGCGCGACGGCCTAGTGCGGTGCGCTTGACGGGTGTTGACGTGGCGCTGTAGGGGTCAATTTCAACGATATAGCCAAAGGTGTTGGCGGCGTTGCGGAAGTCACCTGTGCCGTCTGCCGGCTGAGCGCTGGTGGCGGTACAGTCCCAGCGGCTGAAGGCAGTGCTGGCTGCGTCAGCGGCTACGGTGGTGGTCCAGCGGTTGACGCCCGTCAGGCCTGGACGGATGCCGTTTCTGAGCAATGCGGCGTTTTCTTTCGGGCTGCGCACGGCTGCGTCTTGCCCACGGGTGAAATAACCGGCCCAGTTTTCTTCAGCCGTCAGGTAGGTGCCCCAAGGCGTGTAGCCGTTGCCGCAGTTGTTGATGGTGCCGCGGGTTTGCGTGCCGTTGGTTGAATATTTGGTTTTGACAAAAGCCGATCCACGCGCAGGGCCAGCGAGTTCCATCGGCGTTGCAGCCGTGATGCGGCGGTTAAAACCAGACGCTTTGACCATGCCGAATTTGCCAGAGGTTTTGGCCAGCTCAATCACGGACACGCCGTGGGCTTCAATTTCTTTGAGCGATTCGCCCTCAGGCCTTGGGCCTGCGCCGCTGTTGCCAGTTTGCCCATTGACGTGCATGAAGCGCGATGTGCCCGAAATATTTTCGTGGTTCATGACCAGCAAGGCGCGGTCATTGCTGGTGATGCTGGGCGCACCCGCTGCGGTCAAGCCAAAAAAGTGAATACCATCATGATGGTCACCCGCGCGGCGTGCAAAGTTGCCATCTGTACCGTCGTTTTTGTAGTCGGGAACTTGTGGGTCAATCGAGTCGCCCGTCGCGTAAACAACGGTGGCGGTATAGCCCTCTGGCACGGTGACGCGGTCTGAAATGGCTTTGCCAACGGCCTTGAAACCCAAAACAGTGGTGCCCGCCATCTTTGTTCCGGTGGCGCAAGCCGTCAAGCCGAGTGTGCCAAGGCTGGCCATCGCCATTGCGCCCACGCCGCCCTTTAAAACATGGCGGCGGTGCAGGCGCGCGGCCAACACATCATGCATGCTGGGGTTGCCACTGATGTTGTTCTCCAGATCGTCAGGGTCTATGTGGTTGAGTTCCTGGGGATTATTTTCAAATGTCATCGAGCGCTTTCAATAAAAAATCAACGCTAGATATTGCTTTGTATTTGTGACCAAGTCATGACACGCCTTAGTGATAATGCGCTGATGGAAAACGTAACTGACGAAGCCCGGGCGCAGCCCAAATCGCTGACCGATCTCTTTGTGTCTTTCACGCTTATAGCTTTGCAAGGCTTTGGCGGCGTACTGGCAATCGTGCAGCGCGAGTTGGTCGAAAAAAAGCGTTGGATGACGCGTGAGGAATTTGTTGAGGAGTGGGCAGTCGCGCAAATCATGCCAGGACCCAATGTGGTGAACCTGTCGCTGATGATTGGCTCGCGCTACTTTGGCATCAAGGGGGCAATGGCCGCTCTGGCAGGCATGCTGGCTGCGCCGCTGGTGATTGTCTTGCTGCTGGCGCTGGTTTATGCCCAATTTGCTGGCCACCCAGGCGTTCAGGGCGCATTGCGCGGCATGGGGGCGGTGGCAGCAGGTTTGATAGCGGCAACAGGGTTGAAGCTTTTTGGTGCATTACAAAAAAACGTGCTTGGCTTGCCGCTTTGCATGGTGCTCGGCGTAGTGTGTTTCATTGCCATTGCTCTGTTGCGCTGGCCGCTGGCTTATGTGCTGCTGGGCCTGGGCGGGCTGGCTTGTGCAGTCGCTTATAGAAGGCTAGCACCATGACTGACCCATCACAAGTGCCGCCGCAACTCGTGCTTGCCGTGTCTGATTGGCTGGCACTATTTCTGCACTATTTATCGCTGTCTCTTTTGTCAATTGGTGGGGCCATTACCACCGCACCTGACATGCACCGCTTTTTGGTCGATCAGCAGCACTGGCTGACTGACGCGCAGTTCAACGCATCGATTGCGATTGCCCAAGCCGCACCCGGCCCGAATGTGCTGTTTATCGCGCTGCTGGGCTGGAACGTGGGTTTGAATGCTGGCGGCACATGGACTGGGCTGTTGGGTGTGCTGGTGGCCATGACGGGCATATTGATACCCAGCACCACTCTCACCTACCTGGCTGCCAGCTGGGGGCATCGCAACCGCGAGCTGCGGGCGGTGCGTGCCTTCAAGCAGGGCATGGCACCGATAGTGGTGGCGCTGTTGATTGCGACTGGGTGGATTCTGGCCACGGCCAATGGCGGCATGCTGAAGGACTGGCCACTGTGGTTGACCACTTTGGTCACAGCGCTTATTGTTTGGCGCACCAAAATGCCCATGCTGTGTCTGCTGGGTGCTGGTGCTTTGCTGGGCTGGTTCGGTTTGGTTTAAACACTCGAAAGTAAACCTAAAGCACTCCACACAAATAGATACAATTATTTTTAATATTTATCAAGGGTCGCCGCATGCAAACGCCAGACAACGAAAGTGTTGACTCAGCAGTTCCCCTGTTTGATGTGGTCATCAGCATGCCGCCGGGTGCCAAGCTAGAGACGATTCAAAAGCTGGCTGAAACTGAAGCGGGTTTGCCGCCTGATCGCGTGGAGCGCCTGATCAAGGTACTGCGCAGCACACCCAACGCCAAAGTTGGCGCGGCAGTCACATTGGAGCGCGCCGAAGAAGAGAGAGCACGCTTTACAAAGGCTGGCTTGCTGGTTGAGGTGACGCCACTTTTGACTGTGCAAACTTTGAGTGCTGGCAGTTTTGATGGATTGGAAGGCTGCCCCGCCTGCGGCAAGCGTGCTGTGATGCCTAAAAATCGACAGTGCCCATCATGCGGGGTGTTCATTGACAAACTGACCGACGAGTATTTGCTGAAGAAGAAAATCATGCAGCAGGAACTCGGCGCGATTGAGTTTCAAAAGAGCAAGTCAGCCAAGGACACCACCAAAAACAGCCGCGAATCTGTCGAGGCCGCCATACGCGCACAGGTACGGGCCGAGCTTGAGAAAAAATACGGCATCAGCAAAGAAGGCTTTTTTAAGGGGAAAGCGGGCTTGCTGACTGGCATCACAGTGGCCATTGTTATGGGCTTGCTGTATGCAGGTGAAAAAGGCGTCACCATTGGCGGTATGTCGCTTCCCTGGGGCAAAAAAGAAGCGCCGCCGGGTGCGATGAGCGCTTCAAGCCTGCAACAGGCATCCGCTGGTGCATCAGCTGCGGGGGGTACGGGAGCGGCGGCTGGTGCAGCGGGCACGGCGGCTGTTGAACTGACAGGTGATGCAGATATTGACGACATGCTGATTCAGGCGGCTGCAGGTAAAAAACCAGGCGGCAAAGCGTTGACGATTGAGGAAGCGGTTGCTGCGTCTAAAACATTGGCCAAGTCAGTGGGCAATACAACCGCTGAGCGTGCGCTTGCTGGTGCACCAGTGGGTGGACCTGGCGGAGCAGCAGGCGCAAAAGCTGGCGCAGCAGCAGGCGCGGTAGCCGGCACAGCGCAAGCCGGTGCAACTGGCGCATCCGGTACAGGTGAAGCCTCTGGTGGCACAACGGACACCGTTCCAAAACAAATCAAACAGGTACTGACCGCAGAATTCGCCAGCCTGCTGGCTGAAATAGGTCAAGGTGCTCGGGCACGTGAAGTGCTCAAAGCGCTTGCAGGCGGTATCAATCCAGCCACAGACACACAGGCAGCCTTGGCATTTCAAGCTGCGCAATTGAAGACGCTAGCCTGGTCTGCACAGCGCATGGGCGGCCAGGCTGGGCAGGCGACTGAAGAACTGAAGGCAAAAACGCAAGCCATTGCCAATGCGCAAGAACGCACGCAGCTGCAAGGCCAGGTGGCGGTTATTTTGAGCCGCAATCCGCAATTAGCACCTGAAATACCGCGCATGTTTTTGTCGCTGGGCGCTGAATCATTAAAGGCCGTCGGTGGCGCGCAAACCAATGCAACGCTGGGCGACTTGGCGGTGTCGATGGCGGAGGTGTTTTTGAATGAGATCACGGCGCGCGCCAAAGCAGGCGGCTGGACCAAAGCCAAGGCCAGCGCAGCCCAGGTAGAAGACCTGATCAAGCAGGCGCCCGATGCCTGGGCGCAGTCCCGGCTGTACGCAGTTGACCACCAGGCCAAGCTGCAAACGGGCCAAACAGACAAGGCCGCGAAAAGCCTGGAGTCAGCGCTGGCGCTGGCTGGTAAAAATAGCAACTTGCAAGAACGCGCCATGTGGTTACGCAGCATTGCCCAGTTGTCTGATGCCAGCACGCAGGAGCAGTTTGAGTCTGTCGCCAACAATTTGCAGACTCAGCTCAACGCAAAATCCGGCATGGAAAAAGCCCGCGGCCTGACCGAGCTGTCGCTGCTGTACACCGCTGCGGGTTTGCCTGGCAAGTCGGCTCAACTGCGCAGCCTGGCGCAAGCCACAACGGGTTTGAGTGCGGCAGACAGCGTCACCATCAACACCGACCTGCTGGTGCGCAGCGACATGGCCACGGCCAAGATGCTGCACGGACTGGGACGTTATGCAGAAGCCGAGGCAGTGTTGCAGCGCATCGGCGGCTATTTGTTTTAAGGTTGATTTGAACGGCGTTGCCTGAGTGCTTCGTACAGGCACACGCCACTGGCAACCGACACATTCAGGCTTTCAACCGCCCCATGCATCGGGATGCTGACCAGATCGTCACAGGTCTTGCGGGTGAGCTGGCGCATGCCCTCGCTTTCAGCGCCGAGCACCAGCGCCACCGGGCCGCTCAAGTCCACGTCGTAAATTGTTTTTTCAGCATCATCTGACGTGCCAATGCACCAGATGTTGCGCTCCTTCAATTCACCCAGCGTGCGCGCCAGGTTGGTCACCATAAAGTACGGCATGGTTTCAGCTGCGCCACTGGCTACCTTGGACACGATGGCGCTGATGCCCGCCGCATGGTCTTTGGGCGCTATCACCGCATGCGCACCCGCGCCATCGGCCACCCGCAAGCAAGCACCCAGGTTGTGCGGGTCGGTCACGCCGTCGAGCACCAACAGCAATGGGTTTTTGACGCCTGATGCTTCCAGGTTTTCAAGCAGCTCATCAAGCGAGGTCACCTGCGCCAATGCATCAACCCGCGCCACCACACCCTGATGGCCATGGCTACCGCACATTTTGGCCAACCGCAAGCCATCAGACTCGACCAGCTTGATGCCGCTGTCCCGCGCCCGGTCAATGAACTGACGCATCCGCGCATCGCGGCGTTGCACGTCATAAAACAGTTCATAAACGGATTTGGGTGCGGTTTTAATCCGCACGCCGACCGCGTGAAAGCCGAAAATATTTTTGGAAGATGATGACATGCAGTGATTATCCCTGCTCAGTCATGACATTCAATGGCTATTATTTTTATAGCTACCTGCATCCGTATTGATTGGTCTAAAGCCTCAAATGATACCTAAAAAGGCTTCATTTCAAGAAAATTGACTATATAGCAGCTTTGATCCACGCCACCACGGCTTCGCTGGCAACAGCGGGTGTGCTTAAGTGATTCGCCTTGACTTCCAGGTACTGACTTTTAGGATGGGCGGGTAGCTTGTCCACAAAATACGCTCTGGCGCGGGTGAACATGTAGTCGTCATCGCCCACCACCGTTAGAACTGGGGTGCCAGGGGGTATGCGCGGTGCTGTCACGCCCATCTCGGCGTCAGACTCAGGGTCAAAGTACGACAGGTAGTCCTTTGCTGTTGCCACCACAATCTGCTGTTTGCCCTGATTGTTGTCATAGAAGCGCTCACGTGAGTCACCCTTGCCCGCAGCAACCAATGCCCGGGCTTCATCAATACTTTCCCGAACCACGCGTACACTTTCTGGGTTGTAATAAGTTTTAGGCACATGCCCTGGTGCCAGCAGTACCAGCGCCTGCACATCGCCACCGCGCGCGGCAAAACTCATGGCAGCAGGCACGCCAAGGCTGTGCCCTACCAACACAATTTTTGTCGCACCCTGGCTGCGCAGGCTAGTGACATGCATTGCCATCTCCGCCATGGCTTTGTCCCAATGACCATCAATGTAACGGCCTCGAGACCAAGGCATGTCTGGTAGCACAACCAGCATGCCGGCTTTTTCAAACGCTGGTTTGATCTTGCTGAAGTTGGGGTCCTGATTGTTGCCGGGGTTTTTGCCATGCAACATCAGCACGCCGATTTTGTCTTGCGCCTGGCTGGGGCTGGCCAATACCGCCAATGCAGAAACCAGCAAGACACCCAAAAGATGAATGAGTTTGAGCTGCATGAAATACTGTCCTTTTCAATCGATTGAACTGATTTGTCCTGCCTCGATTGTAATCCTGCGTTCGCACCGCGCGGCAATCGCCTTGTCATGCGTCACCAACACCAGTGTCGTACCCAATTCGCGATTCAGTTCAAACATCAGTTGCATTACCGTGTCGCCAGTCGCAAAGTCCAGGCTGCCGGTCGGCTCATCGGCCAGCAACACTGCTGGTTGCACCACAAAGGCTCTGGCCAGCGCCACGCGCTGCTGTTCACCGCCTGAAAGCACTTTGGGGTAGTGCGACAGCCGCTCGCCCAAGCCGACACGTTTAAGCATTTCCAGGGCCATGCTTCGAGCGTTTTTGGTACCCGACAATTCCAACGGCAGCATGACGTTTTCCAACGCCGTTAAATTGCCCATCAATTGAAAGCTTTGAAACACAAAACCCACTTTCTGCGCCCGCAAGGCAGCACGGTCGTCTTCACTGATGGCAAATATGTCTTGCCCCGCCAGTCGCACTGTGCCGCTGGTCGGTGTGTCCAGTCCAGCGATGATCGACAGCAGCGTGCTTTTACCCGAGCCCGATGCGCCGACAATGGCAGCGGTTTCGCGCGGAGCGAGGGCAAAGTCGATATCGCGCAAAATAGTCAATGTGCCTGTTGAGTCAGTCACCGACTTGAAAATATGCTGAACGGCAACAATTGGATCGCTGGAAACTACAGAAACAGACATGACAGCCTTATCAAAAATCTTGAAATTGAATATGTTGCACCCACTGCGTGACTTTAACAAGTTGGCCTTCTGGCCTGCTTTTAAAGGGCTAAATGGTGTGTTTATGGTTTTAGCGCTCATTTTTTTTGCAGGCACGCAGGCAAGAGCTGCCACCGACACAATTTTGATCGTCGGCGATTCACTGAGCGCTGAATATGGCCTAAAGCGCGGTACAGGGTGGGTATCGCTGCTCGAAAAGCAGTTGGCCAAAGAAAAGAAAACCGCCAAGGTCATCAACTCCAGCATCAGCGGCGACACCACGTCTGGCGGTCGCTCCCGGCTGGCTACTTTGCTCAAAACCCACAAGCCCAGCATTGTGGTGATTGAGCTCGGTGGCAACGACGCCCTGCGCGGGCTGCCGCTCGACATGACCGAGGCCAACCTGACAGCCATGACCCAAGCCGCCAAAACAGCGGGCGCCAAGGTGTTGCTGCTGGGCATGCAGGTGCCGCCTAACTATGGTGGTGCGTATGGTGCGACTTTCTCTGGTCTTTTTGCCAAAGTGGCCAAGACTGAAAAAGTGGCGCTGATGCCGTTTTTCCTGGCGGGCGTGGCCGATGTGCCCGATGCTGCTGCGCAGTTTCAGACCGATCGCATTCACCCCAACGCGCAGGCGCAGCCCAAAATGCTGGCCAATGTGTGGCCCGAATTGAAAAAACTCCTGAAATGAGTTTGACAAAAATTCCAGCTGCAGATGTGTTGAACAGGCTCGGCGAATTCTCAGACGTCATTGATGCACGCAGCGAAGGCGAATTTGCCGAAGACCATTTGCCAGGCGCGATCAACTGGCCCAGCTTAAACAACGATGAACGCAAGCTGGTGGGGACGGAATACAAGCAGATCAGCGCCTTCGATGCCAAAAAGCGCGGCGCTGCACTGGTCGCTAAAAACATTGCGCGCCACCTGGAGCGAGATGTGATTCACAAGCCGCGCGACTGGCAGCCGCTGGTGTACTGCTGGCGCGGCGGCAAGCGCAGCGGCTCGCTGGCGCTCATCCTGGACCAAATCGGTTTCAACGTCACGCTGGTCGACGGTGGCTGCAAAGCTTTTAGAGCCGCGCTGGTGGCCGACTTGCCGCAACTCGCAGCGAAATTTGACTACCGGGTGGTGTGTGGTACCACCGGGTCAGGCAAAACGCGCTTGTTGCAAGCCTTGGCAGCCCAAGGCGCGCAAGTGCTGGACCTGGAAGCACTGGCCAACCACCGCTCATCGGTATTGGGCGTGATCCCCGGCTTGCCGCAGCCGACACAAAAAGCATATGACAGTTTGATCTGGGCGGCACTCAAAAGCTTTGACGCATCGCGGCCTGTGTACATTGAAAGCGAAAGCAAAAAAGTCGGCAACGTGGCAATCCCCGAAGGCTTGATCACCGCCATGCGCGCCGCGCCGTGTCTGCAACTTGATTTGAGCGAAAACGAGCGCGTTGCCCTGCTGCTGGAAGACTACGATTTTTTCGTCAAAGACATTGAGTTTTTCTGCGACCGCCTGGGCGCACTGACGCAGGCGCGCGGCAAAGACGTAGTAACGGACTGGCAAACCCGCTCGCGCAGCGGCGACGTCGCCAGCGTCGTGCGCGAATTGCTCGTCAACCATTACGACCCGGTGTACTTGCAATCGATGAAGCGCAATTTTGCCCAGTATTCAGCGGCAACAGTGATTGCGCCTGCTGACCGCAGTGTGCAAGCCATGAAGGTGCTGGCATCCGAGTTGCTGGCGCGGGCTTGAAGCTACTATGTATTTAATAGCTGCTGGCGCCCAGATTTATTGGGCTAGAGCCTCAAATAGCTAATAAAAAAGCACTAAAATAGCCAAAAAAGGAGACCCCATGACGCACATTGAAACCGACTACCTCGTCATCGGAGCGGGCGCAGTGGGTTTGGCGTTTGCCGACACGCTGCTGGCTGAAACGGATGCGCACATCACCATCGTTGACCGCCACGGCAAGCCCGGCGGCCACTGGAACGATGCTTACCCGTTTGTAGCGCTGCACCAGCCGTCCGCCTTTTACGGCGTGAACTCGATGCCGCTGGGCACCAACCGCAAAGACACTTATGGCTCAAATGAAGGCTGCTATGAATTGGCCTCGGGCGCTGAAGTCTCCAGCTATTTTGACAAGGTGATGCACCAAACGCTGCTACCCAGTGGCCGCGTCAGCTACCACCCGATGTGTGAATATGCAGGTGATGGAAAATTCGTATCCATCCTGTCGGGGACGGAAACTCAAGTCACGGTACGCAAAAAAACCGTCGATGCCACCTACTACGGCACCACTGTGCCCGCCACCCACACGCCAAAGTTCAAAGTAGCTGATGACGCCTGGCTGGTCACGCCCAGCGGTTTGGCGAATATCTGGCAAGCGGGGCGGCAAAACAAACACAAACGTCCGCAGCATTTCGCCATCCTTGGCGCTGGCAAAACGGCGATGGACGTGGGCGTGTGGTTGATCAACTCTGGCGCAGCGCCTGGCAGCATCAGCTGGGTTATGCCGCGCGATTCGTATCTGGTCAACCGCCTGCACACGCAGCCCGGCGTCGAGTTTTTCAACGACGCGATAGGTGGCCAGGCTGACCTGATGGAGGCGTTTGCCAAAGCCACGTCACTTGACGATTTGTTTGAGCGCTTGGAGGCCTGCGAGGCCATGCTGCGCATCTACCCTGACCACAAGCCCAGCATGTTTCACTATGCCACCATGTCAAAAGGCGAGATCGACATATTGCGCAAAATTACACAGGTGATTCGCTTGGGGCACGTGCAAGCGGTAGAGCGTGACGCTTTACAACTGGTGCAAGGCCGCGCCAATTTGCCGCCTGATACCGTGTGCATTGACTGCACCGCATCGGCGGTTGAAAGGCGCCCTGCTGTGCCGATTTTTCAAGACAACAAACTGACGTTGCAAATGGTACGTATCCCCCAGCCCGCCTTCAGCGCGGCACTCGTCGCCTATGTTGAGGCGCACTATGCAGACGACGCCGCAAAGAACAAACTGTGCGTGCCGGTGCCCCTCACCGATGACCTGAAGAGCTACCCGCGTTCAACCCTGGTCAGCATGATGAACCAGTTTGCCTGGGGCCAGGACAAGGCATTGCGCGCGTGGATTCACAACAGCAGGCTTGACGGTTTTGGCAAAGTGATGGCATCAGTCGATCAGCAGGATCTGGAGAAAATGGCGATTTTGGAGAAGTTCAAAACCTACGCTAAAGCTGCGATTGGCAACATGCCGAAGCTGATGGTTGCAGTTTGACTGACATTTATTAGCTATTAAATCAGGAGCTTCTTGCGCCCGTATTCATTGGGCTAAATGGCGATTTGATACCTGAAAAAGCAATTTTTTAGTGTTTTTTCAGTATCTTCAGACCTGCGGCTCTACAGGCGGTGCACCGCCTTCAACTGGCTCGCCATCAGCATCTGTGTCGTCGTCCGGCTCGTCTGGCTTGCCTTCGGCTTTACGTTTGAGTTTATCTTCTTTTTTACGCTTTTTAGCCAGCTCTTTTTGACGCTTTTCGTAACCATAATTCGGAGTTGCCACAGGCTGCTTTCGTTTGAATGTTGTGCTAACTGTAATGCATCACGCTAAGTGCCTGCGTCAGGTCTGTCTGCAAATCTTGTACCGCCTCCAGTCCGACTGAAAACCGCACCAAAGCACCCTTGTATGGCCACGGTGTGGTGCGCAGCGCAGGGATGTCATACGGGGCGCACAAGCTCATGGGTCCGGCCCAGCTGTAGCCGAGTTTGAAGAGCTTCAAAGAGTCGCAAAAGCGGTCAATCTGCGTTTGACTCAATTCTGGTTTGAACACCACACTGAACAAACACGCCGCTGCTGTGCAGTCGCGTTTGAAGGCTTCATGGCCGGGCGAGCCTGGCAGGGCCGGGTGCAGTACAGCGGCGACTTGCGGCTGGTCTTGCATCCAGGTCGCCAGCTTGCGTGTGGCAGCGTCCTGGGCGGCGTAGCGCAGCGCCATTGAGTTGAGGCCGCGCAGCACCAGCTCCGCATCATTGCCTGCCACACCAAAACCAACACGCATGTGGCAAAAGTGAATCAGATGGTGCAGCGCCTCGTTTTGCGTCACGACGGAGCCCATCAGCACATCCGCCCCGCCGCTAGGGTATTTGGTCAACGCGTGGGCCGAAATATCCGCTCCCAGCGCGAAAGCATTGAACGCAATACCAGCGCCCCACGTGTTGTCGAGTGCAGTAACGATGCCCAGTGAGTGCGCGTTCGTGTGGGCTTTGACAACCGCCACCAACGCAGGCAGGTCGGGGAACTCCAGCGTGATGCTGCCTGGCGCCTCCAGCCATACCAATCGCGTTTTTGCGCTCATTTTGGTGGCCAGATCTTGCGGATTCATGGGGTCATAAAACTGGTGCGTGATACCCCAAGCGGCTAGCTCGCCATTGGCAAACGTCTTGCTCGGGCCGTAAGCGTTGTCGGGTATCAGCAGCTCGTCGCCCGTTTTTAGCAGTGCCATGCCGACCAGCACGACAGCCGCCAAGCCACTGGGCACCAGGGTGCAGAACTTGCCGCCCTCTAGGGTGGCAATGCGCTCTTCCAGCAAGAAAGTCGTCGGCGTGCCGTGCAGCCCGTAGGTGTAACCGGTCTTGTTCTTCCAGTCCCGCGTGCGCAACGCAGCGACGCTTGGGAAGATGACTGTTGATGCCCGGTGAATGGCGGGCGGCACAGCCTCAAAGCCTGCGGGTGGCTTGTAGGGGTGATGAATCAGTGCGGTGGGGAGTTGGGGGATTGAATCGCTCATCACCACAACCTGTCAGCAAAATTCAACCGACAAATGCTCAAATGTGGCTTGTGGCCTGACGGTACGGCCATTTTTTACCAGCTCGACCAAACCGTAAGCCGCCATGGCATGCAGGGAGCGTGACACATTGGGCGCCTGCTTGCCCACCACTTTGGCGAGTGTGTCCATCGAGTCGGGTTGCTGCTCACGCAGCGCTTTCAGCAAGGCCATGTTTTCATCTGACAACACCCGAGCCATGGCCGTGACGGATGGAAACCAGACATGCGGCTCGCTAGTTGCGCGCTTGCGCGTGCCTGCTGCAATCGCAAGCGTTCGCGCTCGCTGGTCAACGACTGATGCAATACCTACTTTTAGCATTTTGTTCATGGCAAAACCTCTTTTAAAACGCGATCAACCTCAGCATAAAAGTCACTGAGCAGCTGATACGCCGTGTCAAATTCATACAGCACACCCGCATCTTTTGAATGTCGATGTCGATGGTCATAAGGGTATCGGTTGCCAGCATGTTAAAGCGTGACCCCTCGGGCTTAAAGCCACCATGGGCGTTGTCAAAACCCATCAACCTTTCACTGGTTGGCGCATGCAACGTCAAGCTGTACCGGATGCCGTGCGGCCTTTCAGCCGTGACATCAACCCGGCTCACTTCCATCTTTACCCAATAACCCTCTTCGTTTTGAACCTCAATATTGCCATCCAGATCAAGCAGATGGCTCAACCCATCATCTTGGTTGTTTGAAAATTCATACGAAAGCATATCACGAATAGATATGCATTAGGCTTGGGCGGTAATTAGTGATTTAAGGCCTTAAATCTTCCACTTAGCCAACAACTCCGTTGGCGACAGGCTGTCATAGCTTTCAAACGGCTGGTGAATCCATGGGTTGGTGGGCAGCAGTTCAACGGAATAGTCGGGCTGGAAGGTGGACACGCCTTTGGTCCAGATGACGGCGCTACGCAGCTCTGTGATGGGGGCGTAGTTGTTTTTCAGTTGATGGATGACGGCGTTCAGTGTGTGGCCGGTGTCGGCCAGGTCGTCTACCAGCAGCACTTTGCCTGCGATTTCGCCTTTGGGGGTGGTGATGAAGCGGGCGATATCTAACGCGCCTTGGGTCGTGCCTGCATCAGCCCGGTAAGAGCTGGTGGACATGATGGCCAGCGGCTTGTCGAAGATGCGCGACAGGATGTCGCCGGGCCGCATGCCGCCGCGTGCCAGGCACAGGATAGTGTCGAATTGCCAGCCGGATTGATGCACCTTGATGGCGAGCTTTTCAATCAGGTTGTGGTATTCGTCATAACTGACGTAGAGATGTTTTCCGTCTTCTGTCAACATATCTGTATGCTCCTTTTTTAATAGCTGCTTGCGCCCGTATTTATTGGGCTAGAAGATAATTTGATACCTGAAAAAGCTCTTATTTTGCTAAATACGGATGCGCCAGCATGATGGTGTGGTCGCGGTCCGGGCTGGTGGAGATCATGGCGATTGGCACGCCTGTGACCTGCTCAATGCGCTGCAAATACAAACGCGCGTTGGCGGGCAGTTTGTCGTAGTCAGTGATGCCCACGGTCACGTCTTTCCAGCCGTCCAGAGTCTCGTAAATCGGCTTGCAGCGGGCAATGTCGTCAGCGCCCATGGGCAAAATATCGGTCACTTCGCCGTCCAGCTCATAGCCGGTACAAAGCAGCAGTTTGTCAATGCCATCCAGTA
>ENA-OFCF01000717-OFCF01000717.1-metagenomes-genome-assembly--contig:-NODE-717-length-14108-cov-4.145521_pt1 | contig 14108 bp, 15 predicted proteins | sample MGYA00153387_OFCF01 | MGnify analysis MGYA00153387
TTGCCCGAAGGCACAGCAGCACATCTGGTCAAAGGCAGCTGGCCGCAAACCGAGCTGTTCGCCTGGCTGCAAAAAACCGCTGGCATTGACGATTTAGAGATGATGAGGACGTTCAACAACGGTATTGGCATGGTGGTGGTGGTGGATGCCGCGAATGCAGCGGCTACTGCCAAAACCTTGAGCGAGGCGGGTGAAGCGGTATACGCAATAGGCGTGATTGCTGCAAAAGGCGATGGGGCGAGCGTCACGGTGGCATAGCCAGTCATGATGTCCTAATCTGATCGACTCTTGTCCACTTGCGGCTGGATAAAACCAAAGCCAAGCAGCATGATGAAGCTCTTTAACCCAAGGAGCAACATCCATGAAAACCTGTCTGTTAGTGATTGACGTACAAGAGTCTTTCCGCCAACGGCCTTACTTTACCGAGCACGACCTGCCCGCCTACCTGGCCGCCCAAAACGCTTTGGCAGTTGGCTGTCTGGCTAAAAATGTCCCTGTCGTACGGATTTTTCACGTCGATGGCCCACAAATCGACAGCAACCCGTTTGCCATCGAATCCGGTCACGTCAAGCCACTGGTTGAATTACAAGACTTCACCGCGGCTGCAACGTTTTACAAAAGTCGCCACAGCGCATTGGTAGGCACGGGTTTGGGCGTTTGGTTGCGGCAAAACGGCATCCAGAAAATCATCATCAGCGGCATCCGTACCGAGCAGTGCTGCGAAACCACCGCCCGACATGCCTCTGATGAAGGCTACGCCATTGACTACGCGCTGGACGCCACCCTGACGTGGGACATGCAGCAGCCCGACGGCCAGACCCTGAGCGCAGCAGACATCAAAATGCGCACCGCCACCGTGCTGGAAGGGCGTTTTGCGCGAGTGTGTAACGCAGCAGATTTGCTATAATTTCAATAGCAATTTAACCTTCTGTCATGCCCACCAACGCACCCCCCATTCACGTCCTGTTCGCCCTGCTGCCTTGCAGCCTGGTGCTGGACTGGGCGGGCCCGGCGGAGGCTTTGCGGATTGCCAACCAGACGCTGGTGGCGCACGGTTTACCGCCGCAGTTTGTGCTGCACTTTGCAGGCACTGCACCTGATGCGGCAACTTCTGTCGGGGCACAGTTGTCGGGGCTGGCAAAGTTGCCCGGGCAGTTACCCAGCCCCGCCTGGGTCGTGCTGGTCGGCCAGCCGGGCAACGCTATTGACGTCACCTCTGAACCCGCCAGAGCCTTGCTGCATTGGTTGCGCGGCTTGCGCCTCAAAGCACAGCAACTGGAGCTGGTCACCGTCTGCGCGGGCGCGGTGCTGGCGGCGCATGCGGGGCTGCTGAGTGGCAGGCGAGTCACCACTCACCATCACCATCTTGAAGAATTGCAGGCAGTTGAGCCGCTGTGCGAAGTCGTCAGCAACCGGGTGTTTGTTGAAGATGGCCCGGTGCATAGCAGTGCAGGTGTGACCACGGGCATGGACTTGACGTTGCATTTGATCGCCCGGCATTGCGGGCCCGTCATAGCCGCGCAAGTGGCGCAAACCATGGTCATGCCGCTGCGCCGAGGCCCGCATGACCCTGAACTTTCCCCCTTTTTAGATCATCGCAACCACCTGCACCCTGCCCTGCACCGGGTGCAAGATGCCGTCAGCCAGCGGCCTGGACACAACTGGAACTTGCCGCGCATGGCCGACGTGGCTCACACCTCGCCCCGGCATTTGACGCGGCTATTTACCGAGCACGCTGGGATTGCGCCGCTGCACTATTTACGCGGCATCCGGCTGGCCACTGCGCAGGCAGCGCTCAATGCTGGCCACAATGTGACGAACGCTGCGCAGGTGGCGGGTTTCACGTCAGACACCCAGTTGCGCCGGGCTTGGCAGCAGTTTGGTTTGCCAGGAACGCCGTCAAACCCATCAACCTGACAGATAGTTGCTACAAAAGTTCTAGCTGCTAGCACCCGATTTAATTGGCCGCTGGACAACTCGGCCAATTTGTATCAAACTGTGCTTTTTACACTTTGGTGGATTCTCCATGCCAGTCATCGCAGTCGTCAACCGCAAAGGGGGCAGTGGCAAAAGCACACTGGCCGCGCACATGGCGGCGTGGTGTGCTTTGCAGGGCAGCTCCGTCATGCTGGGCGACGTGGACCGCCAGCAGTCGGCACGTGCTTGGCTTAAACGGCGTGAGGCGGTCTTGCCCGCCATCGCGCCGTGGGCGGTGGACCAAAAAAACATGTTACGCGTGCCCACCGGCATCACCCATGTGGTGCTGGACACGCCCGGCGGTATGCATGGCTTTGAGCTGGCGCGGGTGGTCATGTTTGCTGACGCCATCATCATGCCGGTCTGCAACTCGATGTTTGACCGCGAATCTGCCGCTGCCTGCCACGCAGAGCTGATGAGCCTGCCGCGCGTGGCCAGTGGCCGCTGCAAGCTGGTCATCATCGGCATGCGGATTGATGCGCGAACCAATGCTGCGCAAACCCTGCGCACATGGTCTGAAGGTCTGGGTGTGCCGTATTTGGGTGCTTTGCGTGAAACCCAGCTGTACGTGCGCAGCCTGGAGCGGGGCATGACGATTTTTGACTTGCCCGCACAAACGGCGGCGGCTGATTTGAAGCAGTGGGAGCCGATTTTGGACTGGCTCAAGCCGCTGCTGTACCCACCGCAGGCCGCCAATGATGCGTCGCCATCCCAGCCGATGACCGCCATTAGGCCAAGCCCAGCCAAGTCGGTGCTGGCCTCAGTGGTCAAACCTGCCGTGCATCATGCGCCATCCAACCGCTTGGGCTCATCATTGCCCAACAGCCTGATGCCCGCACAAGAATCCATGGTTCACGGTGGGCGCTTGTCGGTGTTGGGTTTGGGCAGGCCAAGCACAACGCCGGTGGTGTCTACTGGCAAGCCAGCCATGACACGCAACGTCAACGCACCCGACGGCTTGCAAATACCGCAGTTTTTAAAGCGCGTTGTGTACTGAATTTTCAAGGGGTCTGCTAGAAATTCAGTTTTTTGGGATGAAGTGCTAGGCGCTCGGAGCGCAGCAACCGGAACGTACTCCAAGTACGTGAGGATTACGAGCACCGCGCAACGACGCAATTCGCCCAAAAAATGAATTTATAGCAGTGCCCCTAGACTTCGCGCCGCAGCAGCGCTACACGCTGCGCCACCACATCCAGATCAGCCGCATCGCTGGCATGCGCCAGGTACTGTTCCAGGTCAGGCACGGCACGCGCCGCTTGGCCTTGTACGGCCCAGGCCAGGCCACGGTCCCGGTACTCGGCCCAGGCGTCGGGGTGTAGGACGATCAGGCGGTCCACCACGGCAATCAAGCGCGGCCAGTCTTCCTGGGTTCGGTTAATTTCTTTCAGGTTGTGCAGCATGCGGCTGATGATGTCGCGCGGTGGCGCGGACTGCAAATACAGCCCAATCGGCGTGTCGTATTCACTGTCGCCATCGCTATCTGCCAGACGGCGCTGCCGAAACGGCTCCAGCCGCTCCGACAGTTCTTCACGGCTGAGGGATTGCCCGGTAAAAGGGTCAATCACCACCTGGCCCTTGGGCAGGTTGACCTTGACCATGAAATGCCCCGGAAACGCCACACCACGTGCATTCAAACCCAGGCTGCTGGCCAGCTCCAGCCACAGCACCGCCAGGCTGATGGGGATGCCGCGCCGGGTTTTCAGCATCACATGGATGTAACTGTTGTCAGGATCATAAAAATTATTCAGGTTGCCGCCAAAACCCAGATCACGAAAGAAGAACTGGTTGAGTAGCCGCAGCTTTTGCAGGGCGGAGGCATCAGCCGGCAGGCGGCGTTTCAGGCGTGCCTGCAACTGGTCAACATCGCTCAAAATTTGCTGCACGTCCAAATCCGGGTACTCGTCCTGCGCCAGGCTGATTGCGGCTTCCAGCAGCGGGAAATGCGCGTCGCTTTGTACCAGGCTGGTGAAGTACCCGATTGGTGAAGGCGTGTCCAGATTTAATTGCATGGCTCTACTTTCTCACAAATATGGCGAGAAGTCATCAGATGTCGCCCCGTCTTTCACCTGGCTGTTTTTAGCGTCGAATGAGTTTTCGCAGCTTCAATCCCGCAGCCCAAAGCGCTACAAAATACATAGCTGCTCCCGCGCATATAACGGCGGATAGAAGCCCAATACGCTGTAAATAAGCAGTCTTCAGGCCAACCCAATTCACAGCCCCAGCCGACCACAACAAAAACACCGCCAGCAGCGCACTGGCAGCCAGCACCTGCAATATAAAAACGCCCCAGCCCGGTGCGGGCTTGTAACTGCCTCGCTTGATCAGACCCACCAGCAGCCACAGCGCATTGATAAGCGCTCCCACACCAATGGCCAGCGCCAAACCGGCATGCTGAAAATACGGCACAAAAGCAAGGTTCAACAACTGCGTGATGACCAGCACCGCAATCGCAATTCGCACCGGCGTTTTGATGTCCTGGCTGGCGTAAAAGCCAGGCGCCAGCACCTTGATGGCGACCAGGCCGATCAGACCTGCGCCGTAGCCCATCAGTGCAGTGGTGGTCTGCGCCACGTCACGGTCAGTGAAAGCGCCGTAATGGTAAAGCGTAGCCACCAGCGGTTGGGCAAACGTCAGCAGCGCCACGGCACTGGGCAAGCCCAGCAGCAGCACAATCCGCAAGCCCCAGTCCAGCATGTTGGAGTATTTTTCAGCATCGTTGGCCGCTTTGGCAGCGGCCAACTGGGGCATCAACACCACGCCGATCGCCACGCCCAGCATGGCCGTGGGGAACTCCATCAGGCGGTCGGCATAGGTTAGCCAACTCACGCTGCCCGGGGTGAGGTGGGAGGCAATTTGCGTGTTGATCAGCAGTGAAATTTGCGCCACGCTGACGCCCAGCAACGCAGGCAGCATCAGTTTGGTGATATTTTGGGTGGCTGGGTCGGCCCAGGCAGATTTGGCGGCAGACCATTTGAAGCTGATTTTTGGCAACAGCCCCAGCTTGAGCAACGCAGGCACTTGCACCGCCAACTGCAGCGCGCCTCCCAACATCACACCAGCAGCCAGCGCATAAATCGGCTCAATGCCCTGCGCTTTAAGCCACGGCGCACCCAACCAGGCCGCTGCAATCATGGCCAGATTCAGCAGCACTGGCGTGGCCGCAGGCACGGCAAAACGCCGCCAGGTATTGAGCACCCCGCTAGACAACGCCACCAGTGACATGAAGCCAATGTACGGAAACATCCAGCGCGTCATGAACACCGCCGCTTCAAAACCACGCGGATCCTGCTTCAAGCCGCTGGCCATGGCGTAGACCAAAAACGGGGCAGCGGCCACCCCCACCACGCAAGTCAACAGCAAGGCCCAACTGAGCAGCGTGGCCACCCGGTCAATCACCAATTTGGTTTGCTCATCGCCGTTTTGTGCCTTGCTGGCAGCCAGTACCGGCACAAAAGCCTGACTGAAAGCGCCTTCGGCAAACAACCGCCGAAACAGGTTGGGGATGCGAAACGCCACGTTAAATGCATCGGTCATGGCGCTGGCGCCAAAGGTGGCGGCTATTAACAGTTCACGCACCAGACCCGTGATGCGCGATACGAGCGTTAAGGCGGAGACAGTGGAGGCAGATTTGAAAAGTGACACACCCTGAGTTTAGGGGGTGAATGTCGCCGAATGGGCAACTCCGCACCTTGCACGGCGCCAGCATATAATCGTGGGCTTCACTTGAATCATCCGCAGACCATTTTCAGACCCGTCTGAACCCTAAGGAATTAAATTATGGCAACCGCCAAACCCAAGAAAAAGAACCCGCGCCTGGCATCAGGCCGCAAACGCGTCCGCCAGGACGTCAAACTCAACGCCGCGAACACCTCGCTGCGCTCCAAATACCGTACCGCTGTGAAAAACGTTGAAAAAGCCGTTGCCGCAGGCGACAAGGAAAAAGCCAAAGACGCTTTCGCCAAAGCCCAGAGCATTGTCGACACCGTCGCTGACAAAGGCATTTTTCATAAAAACAAGGCAGCGCGTGACAAGTCCCGCCTGTCATCCAGGGTGAAAGCCTTGGCCCTCGCTGCCTGACAGGCAGCACAAAAAGCCCGGAAAACTCTTTAAAAAGTTTTCTGCCGTTTTGCAGGTGCGCTTATCAAGAGAAGTAAAAAAGCCGTCGAAAGACGGCTTTTTTTATGCGCGCTGGTGACACAGCGTCCCCTGGGCGCAACCCATAATGCCTTGAGACCGACGAACACCCCACCACGTGCCAACCCCTTCCAAACCCCTCCTCATCTTTTCTCACGGCAACAGCTTTCCGGCCAGCACCTACGGCGTGATTTTTCGCTCGCTTGAAGCGCGTGGCTTTACTGTCAAGGCGATTGAAAAGTTTGGCCATGACCCGGCTTACCCGGTTACCAGCAACTGGCCGCATCTGGTGCAGCAGTTGGCTGACTTCAGCACCCAGCAGGTCAAGAAATCTGGCCAGGCAGTGTTTTTGGTCGGCCACTCGTTAGGCGGATTTTTAAGCCTGATGTGCGCAGCCCTCCATCCTGAGCTGGGCGGCAAAAAGGTCCGCGGTGTGGTGCTGCTGGACTCGCCGCTTATTGGCGGCTGGCGCGCTACGGGGTTGAGCCTGGCCAAACGTACCAGTCTGGTGGGATCGGTATCGCCCGGAGTGGTGAGCCGCAAACGCAAACACCAGTGGCCGGACATGGATGAGGTGCTAGCCCATTTCCGCAGCAAAAAAGCCTTTGCACGCTGGGATGATGAGGTTCTGCGCGACTACATCGAGCAGGGCACGCATGATGAAGCAGGCCTGCGCGCCTTAAGCTTTGACCGCAATGTAGAAACCGCCATCTACAACACCCTGCCCCACAACCTGGACCAGCTCATCAAGCGGCATCCCCTGAAGTGCCCGGTCACTTTTATTGGTGGGCGTCAGTCACAAGAGATGAAGCAGGTAGGCATGGCGTTGACTGAAAAAGTCAGCAAGGGCCGCATCATGATGCTCGACGGCAGCCATCTTTTCCCGATGGAAAAACCGGCAGCCACAGCAGCCGCGATTGAAGCTGCGATCTTGAACATGGTGGCGTGACTTTGACTGACCTGGCAGCAAGCCAGTGGCATTTTCCTGACAGCGTCTGACTCCCATACGTCCTTTATAGCTTGGGATGCGGCTTGTAGCCTCATCTCATGAAAATGAACTTTGTCAAACGCGGACAGGGCAAGCCGCTGCTCCTGATTCATGGCATTGGCGGCAGTTGGCGCACCTGGGACCCGATCATTAATGGTCTGGCTGCGCATCGCGAAGTCATCTCTATTGACCTGCCCGGCCACGGCCAAACTCCCGCTCTCAGCGGAGAAAATTCCATTTACACGTTGGCAGACGCAATAGTCGCCTGGCTTGAAGATCAACAACTGATTGGTATTGATTGCGTCGGCTCGTCAATGGGCGCTCGTCTGGTGCTTGAACTGGCCCGGCGCGGCGTTGTGGGCGCAGTCGTGTCGTTAGACCCGGGAGGATTCTGGAAAGGCTGGCAAGTACCGGTTTTTTACTATTCCGTGGCTGCATCGGTGCGCTTGGTACGGCTGTTACTACCCGTGATGCCGGCGATCACGGGCAATGCGCTGGGGCGAACATTGCTGCTGAGCCAGTTTTCCTCGCACCCCTGGAAGGTGCCAGCCAGGGTGGCTTTGGTCGAAATGCAGACCTTTGCAAAAACAACCAACTTTGACGAGCTTCTACGGCAGCTTGCTTATGGCAAAACCCAGGAAGGAGCGCCGCGCGGCAGCATCAAGGCGCCGCTGGTTATTGGTTGGGGGCGGCAAGACCGGGTAGTTCTTCCGAGTCAGTCAGGTCGCGCGATGGCGGCTTTTCCTGATGCGCAACTGCACTGGTTTGAGAAGTGCGGGCATTTCCCGCACTGGGATCAGCCCGAGCAAACCACACAACTCATCCTCTCGACCGTGCAGTAGAGGCGACCGAATTCAGCCCGGTTTTTGCCTCGTCAAGCCGCCCAGGTAATCCAGCCCATTTTGGCAGTGGCCAGCACCACCACGCCAAACGCGATGCGGTACCAGGCAAACGGTACAAAGCTGTGACTTGAGATGTAGCGCAGCAACCAGCGTATGCACAGCCAGGCGCTGAAAAAAGCAAACACCAGCCCAACGGCAAACATGGGCACATCGGCCACCGACAACAGCGCACGTTCTTTATACAGGCTGTACACACCCGCACCGATCAGCGTCGGCATCGCCAGAAAAAATGAAAAGTCAGTCGCCGCCTTACGCGACAAGCCCAGCAACATACCGCCAATAATTGTTGCGCCGCTACGGCTGGTACCGGGGATCATCGCCAGGCACTGCACCAGCCCGACCTTGATGGCGTCGCCTGTTGTCATGCTGTCCACGTCGTGTACGCGTGTGGCGCCTGGATACTTTTTATGCCGTGCCTCAGCCCACAAAATGATGAAGCCGCCAATGATGAACGTCGTGGCCACTACGGTAGGCGTGAACAGATTCGCCTTGATGGCTTTGCCAAACAGCAGTCCCAAAATAACAGCGGGGATAAAAGCAATCAGCACATTCAGCACAAATTGCTGCGCCTGCTTGTCGGTGGGCAGCGCAACCAACGTGCTGCGAATTTTTTGCCAGTAGACCAATATCACGGCAAAAATCGCCCCGGTTTGAATGGCAATGTCGAAGACCTTGGCCTTCTCGTCGTCAAAGCCCAGCAGCGCGCCCGCCAATATCAAATGCCCGGTCGATGAAATCGGCAAAAACTCGGTCAGACCCTCGACGATGCCCATGATGGCGGCTTTGACTAGCAGGGTGATGTCCACGTAAAACTCCGTTGTTAGATATCGATTATCGCTGGCGGGTTTGCCGTCCAAACCCTTCAAACGGCGATTCACACGCCTTTTGGACGTTTCATCGCATTGCTGTAGCAACAACGCTGTGTCAAAGGCAAAGTTCAGGCCATCACCACATAAGGCTCACCATGCAACTCACACCTTTGATTGCCGTTCACATGACGGCAGCCTTAACCGCCATTGCACTGGGGCCAGTTGCCTTGTGGGCACGCAAAGGCAAAACCCAGCGGCCCAAGCTTCACCGAGCTTTTGGTTATGCATGGGTAACGTTGATGCTGGCTACAGCCGTCTCTGCCATCTTTATCCGCGACTTCAACTTGCCCAATATTGCCGGCTTCACCCCGATTCACATTTTTGTACCGGTGACTTTCTACTTTCTGTTTCGCGCTTTTCAGCGCCTGGCACAAGGAAATATTGCAGGCCACCGCATGGCCATGCAAAAGCTTTACGTGGCTGCATGTCTGGTTGCTGGCGGTTTCACTCTGCTGCCACAACGTTACCTGGGTAACCTGGTTTTTCATCAATGGCTGGCACTGGTTTGATCGCGTTTTTTAAGACCAACAACTCAAGGACTTTTTATGTTTATTCAAATCATTACCCGCACACCTGTATGGGTATGGGTCATACTGGTTTTGCTGGTGTGGGTGGGTCTCAAGCAAACCTTGCCTCGCAGCGTCAGCTTGCGACGCATCACTGTGCTTCCTTTAGCCATGGTTGGCTTGTCGCTGGCTAGCATCTTGGCAACTTTTGGTGTTGCCAACCATGCGCTGCTGGCCTGGAGCGCATCAGTGGCTGTTGCAGCTGCAGTCGTGATGAGGCGCTGCCTGCCGCCGGCCACGCAATACAACGGATGGACGCAGCAGTTGCAGATCCCCGGTAGCTGGACACCGCTGGTTTTGATGATGGGCATTTTTATCACCAAGTACGCAGTGGGCGTTACATTGGCCATGCACCCCGAACTGGTGCCCGATGTACTGTTCAGCCAAAGCGTTGGCGCGTTGTATGGCGGCTTTAGTGGCGTGTTTGCAGGCCGTGCCCTGCGGCTGTGGCGTTTGGCTGGGAAACACGCCAACGGCAATATCAAGCTCACAGGGGCATGAACCATGTTCAATCGCATCATCAAACAACTTTGCGCCGCATCCCACTTATGGATGCTGGTTATCACCACTGCACTCATCGCATCGCATGCCAAGGCCGACGGTAGCCCCGACATGGGCATGACTGTGTTGAGCAGCGCCACAGGCGGCTCCATCACTGTCTTTTACCCCACCCGCAGCGCGCAAACCGAGTTCAAGGCCGGACCTTTCACACTGTCACTGGCCAGGGACGGCCAGCTCATGCTGGGCAATCGCCGCTTGATGGTGTTTTCTCACGGTTCTGGCGGAGCGCCCTGGCCGATGGCTGATTTGGCCCGCAGTTTTGTAGCCGCGGGCTACACCGTCGCCATACCTGAGCATGATGGCGACAATTGGAGAGACATGCGCCTGGTTGGCCCTGCAAGCTGGAAGCTGCGCCCGGTGGAGGTGTCGCGCGCCATCGACGCGATGCAGCAAGACACCCGTTTTGCGCCGCTGATTGATTTTGACCGCGTCGGCGTTTATGGCACATCTGCTGGCGGCCTGACGGCACTGGTGCTGGGCGGCGGCAAATGGTCCCCTGCCAACTTTAAACGCTATTGCCTGGCAAACATGGCTGAGGACTTTGCCGCGTGTGTGGGGCTGATCGTCCAACTCAAAGGCAACTGGGGCGACGCCATCAAACTGACCCTGGCAAGCTGGGTGCATAGGCTATCGTTTGGCGATGAAACTTTGTACGGCCACCAGGACCCGCGCATCAAGGCCGTGCTGGCGTCTGTGCCCATGGCTGTGCCGTTTGACTTGACCACGCTGGCCAAGCCCGGGACTGCGGTTGGATTGATTGCCGCAGGTCAAGACCAGTGGCTGGCACCTCATGCCCATGTGCGCGCTGTGCAAGCCGCCTGCACCACCTGCACGCTGGTGCTGGACTTGCCGCAGGCCGGGCACGGCTCGCTGTTTTCACCCTGGCCAGCTGAGCTGGCTCAAAGCTTGACACCGATGCTGGTTGACCCACCGGGCTTTGCGCGTGCCGATTTGCCGATGCTTTATAGAAAAATAGTGGCGTTTTTTGATAATCAGTTGGCACCTGCCTGAGCCTGCACAATTAGCGCATGTTCCAACCAATCTCTGCTTCACCGCTGGACGTGAACCGATCTGGGCTGCAAAACTTGCGCGCCAATGCGGTCCACCTGGCCAGACACAGCCTGATCGTTATAAGCTTTTGCGCGGCGGTGGCTGTGGTGTTGTGGCTGTCCAGGCCCAACCAGCGTTTTGACGTGCAGCTGGTTTATTCGCTGGCCACAGGTTTAAGCTCTTGGCTAATCATTGACGGGTCGCGATTTTTTATTGATGTGAAGTCGCCGTTTGGTTTTCCGCGCGGCTGGCGTGGCGTTTTGATCATATTTTTAGGTGTGTGCTTTGGTTTTGTGGTGGGCACGCTGGCGGGCGATGCATATAGTGGCCGCTCAACCTTCGGCCTGTTGCCCAACCAGCCGCTCTTTATCCTGTATCTTTTTTTGTTCACTGCGAGCATGGGCGCAGGCGTCAGCTACTTCTTTTACGCCTCGGGAAAAAGCAGTTATTTGCAGCGCGAACTGGCCACGTCGCGCCAGCAAGCCACCGAGGCCCAGCTTAAATTGCTGCAGAGCCAGCTTGAGCCGCACATGCTGTTCAACACGCTGGCCAATTTGCGCGCTCTGATCGGCACCGACCCAGCCCGTGCTACGGTGATGCTGGACCACTTGATTGACTACCTGCGCGCCACGCTTTCTGCGTCGCGGGCTATCCGGCACAGCTTGGCCGATGAGTTTGATCGCCTGCAAGACTATCTGGCGCTGATGCAGGTACGCATGGGCTCACGCCTGGCGTACACACTGGACTTGCCGCCTGAGTTAGCCACACAAGCCGTGCCCACACTGCTGCTGCAGCCACTGGTTGAAAACGCCATCAAGCACGGATTGGAGCCGAAAATTGAAGGCGGCAGCGTTGCTGTCAGCGCCAGGCGTGAAGGTGAAAACATCGTGCTGGACGTGACAGACAACGGCGTTGGCCTGGAGGACGGCACAGGCTTTGGCTTGGCTCAAGTCCGTGAACGCCTACAGGCAACCTACGGCAGCCAAGCCGCTATTTATTTAGGAGCTGGTCACGCCGGTTTTACAAAGGCCAGCATTACTTTTCCTTCTAAAAATGCATAGAAAAGACTTGACAACCGCCCTGATCGCCGAAGACGAGCCCCTGCTGGCGGCAGCACTTACTGCCGAGCTGGCGCGCGCCTGGCCTGCGCTGCAAGTCGTTGCCACGGTGGGCGATGGCCTCTCGGCAGTCGCGCAGGCGCTGGTACTGCAACCCGATGTGCTGTTTTTTGACATTCAAATGCCAGGCATGAACGGGCTTGACGCCGCAGCTGAGTTGCTGGACGCATGGCCTGCGCAATCAACGGGCAGCAAACCCTTCCCGGCGCTGGTGTTTGTCACCGCTTATGACCAATACGCCGTGGCCGCGTTTGAAGCGCAGGCCATCGACTACCTTTTAAAGCCGGTACAGCCTGCCAGACTGCTAAAAACAGTACAGAAAGTGCAGTTAAATCAACAAATACGGGCGCAAGCAGCTATTAAAAACATAGCTAACACAGATACCCAACTGGAACTTACACTTGCCCAACTACGCGCCCTGCTGCCTTCCATGCAGCCACCGCCAGCCCAACCACTGCAAATGATTTCCGCCACACTGGCAGGCTCACAGGGCAACACGCTGCAAATGGTGCCGATTGCTGAAGTGCTGTACTTTGAGGCGGCAGACAAATACATCCGCGTGCTGACGGCAAACGCTGAATATCTGATCCGTACGCCGCTGAAAGACCTGCTGACTCAGTTGAACAGCCAAACCTTTTGGCAAATCCACAGGGGTACGGTGGTGCGGGCAACCGCCATCAACCGTGTGGTGCGTGATGACAGTGGCAAGCTGACACTGACCTTGCACGGCTGTGATGGCAAACTGCCCGTCAGCCGCCTGTACGGTCATCTTTTCAAGGCTATGTAGGGTTTTTGGCAGGCAGCTTTGCGGCACTTGGCTTGCACCCCATACAACGCCAGTCCTACACACATCTGCTTGCAAATCGTTTCTACTAAATTATCAAACCAACAACGCAAGAGGACATATGAGATCAACCCACAACACTGTTCGCGCTTACGGCAAAAGCGCGATTGCCACACTTTGCATGGTCACGGGCACGGCCTTCATCCTGGCGGCTTGTTCAACAGCAAAGCCGCCCGCCAAAGAATACAGCCAGGACAAACTGGTCGAATCAATTCGTGTGCCAGCAGGCAACGTGGTAGCCCTTGAAACCACAGGCGTTGGCGTTCTTAATTACGAATGCCGCCCCAACGTGGCAGCCAGTGGGCAGATGGGTTGGACGTTGGTTTCGCCCAAAGCTGACCTGATTGACCGCACAGGCAAAACAATTGGCACCTACAGCGGCCCACCTGCTACCTGGACACACAACGACGGTTCAACCGTTATCGGCACACAAATGGCCATAGCTCCAACTACTGGCGGCAACAACATAGCTGTTCAATTGTCCAGAGGCGCGCCCGGCATGAATGCAGGTGCCATGCAAAACGTGACGTACATCCAGCGCATCAACACCAAGGGTGGACAAGACCTGAGCAAAGCTTGCGGCCCAGCCGACATAGGCGACAAGCTGACCCTGCCGTACCAGGCTGACTATATTTTCTGGAAAGCCATGTAATTGATTCGCTTGATTCAAACGCAAAAAACCTGCTTGAAGCAGGTTTTTTTACGTCCATACGCTGATCATGAAAAAAGCGACAAATATCCGCTTATTGCTTAACCGAAAGCCGACTTCCGGCGCCTTGCCGGTGGCTTTTAAAGACCAAGCCTTGAGATAACACGGCTTCGCCATTTGCAGGGCTCTAAAATCATGTAATGAATTCGCCCGCATCTTCAGCCCCACCCTTAAACGCCAAGCCCAGCAACTTTTTACGCCAGATCATTGAAAAAGATCTGGCTACGGGTGCTTACCAAGGCCGTCACTGGGGCGGTAGCCCTGGTGATGCGGCCCACCATGCGGCGGGGCCAATAGATGCGCAAAAAGTTCGCATGCGCTTTCCGCCAGAGCCGAACGGCTACCTGCACATCGGCCACGCCAAAAGCATTTGCCTGAACTTTGGCCTGG